>ENA-UOYA01003953-UOYA01003953.1-activated-sludge-metagenome-genome-assembly--contig:-NODE-3953-length-12833-cov-5.156362_pt1 | contig 12833 bp, 11 predicted proteins | sample MGYA00238163_ERZ764804 | MGnify/ENA primary metagenome ERZ764804 (study PRJEB28919, sample SAMN05720223) | activated sludge metagenome | isolation source: Anaerobic digester | place: Hong Kong...
ATGGACAACGCAGGTTCGAACGCCCCATGGTGATATTCATTTTCAGGAGTACTGGGTCAAGTATCGTGGAACAATCGAGATATCAGCAGTCACTCATGTCCCAGAAACAGCGCCTGTCGCAACACGGGAGGTTATAGACGCAATCAGACATGCTGATGCCGTGGTCATTGGCCCAAGCAACCCCGTCACGAGTATCCTCCCGATCCTCTCATGTGCTGGCGTTCGGGAAGAACTTACAAAGAAAAAGGTAATTGCAATAAGCCCTTTTATCGGGGAACAACCCGTGTCAGGGCCTGCTGCGGCACTCATGAAAGCCATCGGATACCATGCTAATTCTCATGGTGTCCGATCACTCTATAGGGATCTTGTTGATCTCTTTATCCAGGATATCCGAGATCCAGTTCAGGTTCCTGGCGCAATCCGGCGAGATACCCTCATGACCTCTCCAGCGATTGCAGAAGACCTCATCAAGGAGATCCTCTCTCTTATCTTACGAAAATGATATCCCAAGCAGTGACAGGAACAGGGCAAGGAGGAAGCCAAGGATACTCGAGATCACATCCTCACTAAGGAGACTGCTCAGATCAAATGTACCTGATCCTGCATCCATCCCGGCGAAGAGTTGATCCCAATCCTGCGTACTACTTTCATTCAAATCTCCAGCCATCTCTGCCCCAACTAAGGATATCCCAAGGAGCAGAAAGAGTATGACCATCGCTGGCATCGTACGAATTAACCGCATACCTATCGATGGTCTGCAGGGCTTATTGAACTATTCCCACACCTGCACGGCTGAGAAGATCTTCAGCAGCCTTTGCTGCCCCTGCAACAATCTGTTCCTCACCAGGAATATACCCATTATGCATGAGGATCTTCCCCTGGCATATGACCGTTGCTACGGCACTTCCCAGCGCCGCATACGTAATATTTGATACAGGGTTATAGAGCGGAACCATCGATGGATGGGAGCGAGAGAGGAGCACAATATCCGCTGGCATCCCGACCTGTATCTCACCCCCATGATACCCAAGTGCGCGGGCCCCGGCCGACGTGGCCATGTAAAGCGCTTCACCTGCCGGAAGAGCAGTATCAGAATTCCAAAAAAATTTCTGGCAGATAGCCGCTACCTTCATCTCTTCAAGCATATCGAGATTATTATTTGATGAGCATCCATCTGTCCCCAGACAGACATTTACCCCATGCCTGCCGAGCCAGTGATAGGGCATCGCCCGCCCGGTTGCAAGCTTCATGTTACTTACCGGATTGTGAGCGACCGAGACTTTGCGCTCTCCAAGAAGCTGGCAATCATCCTCGGTCAGCCAGCACCCATGCGCAACAACGGTCCGCTCGGTGAGGCATCCTGCCTTATCAAGGAGGGCTGCAGGGGTCATCCCATAGGTTTTCTGACATTCATCGACCTCCTGTTTTGTCTCTGCAAGATGAATATGAAGTCCTATCTTTTCCTGCTCACTATATCCAGCACACGTTTCAAGATGCTGAACTGGAACCGTATACGGAGCATGGGGGCCGATCGCCACAGTGATCAGAGGATTATTGAGGGACCGCACATGATGGACCAAGTCCTCAGTTGCTTTCAACTCACCCTCCAGCTTATCATCATCGCCAAAGGTGATGATCCCATGACTGAGCATGGCGCGGATCCCTGACTCTGCAACAGCCCGTGCCACATCCTTCATGAAGAAATACATATCATTAAAGGCGACCGTTCCCGATCGTATCATCTCAAGACAGGCAAGTTTCGTCCCCCAGTACACGTGCTCGGCGGTGAGGTGTGCCTCAAGCGGCCAGATCTTTTCTGATAACCACTCCTGCAGGTGCATATCATCAGCATACCCTCGAAAAAGGGTCATTGCTGCATGCGTATGGGTGTTGATAAGCCCGGGCATTGCGATATATCCTGACCCATCAAGGATGATATCAGCATCATACCGATCAGGATGCGCACAAGTTTCATCGATCGCCCTGATGATCCCTGTCTCGTCATACCAGAGATTTACCTGTCTCTTATCAGGAAGCAGAACTCCAGTAATGAGCGTGGAACGACACGCTGCACATATATCCTCATGTTCTTGGGATCTTTGAACCGTTGGAGATGTCATAAATGTCTAGATATTGTCACGAGGTGCAGCTATAAAAATCGGTGCCGCTGTGTACGATCCACAAAGAGTTTTGAGAGTTCCGGTGCATTGAGTACGGGTATAATATGCGTGTTCCAATCAATACCATCACTCCAGATACGCCCACCGCCGAAATCATTGGCTGGGCACACGAGATTCGTGATCTTGGAGGGCTTGCATTTCTGTTAGTCCGGGATCGAACCGGGATCCTTCAGGTAACCATCCCAAAAAAGAAAGTCGCCCCAGAGATTGCTGAGGTAATCCGTACCATATCACGAGAATCTGTAGTACGGGTTGTGGGAACAATTAAACATGAGGGCAAAGCACCAGGTGGCCGAGAACTCATCCCAGAGGTAATTGAGGTTATCAGTCCTTCTGCAAGTCCACTTCCCCTCGATGTTGCAGAAAAAGTCCCGGCAGAATTGGATACCAGGCTTGACAACCGGTTCTTGGATGCCCGCCGACCACGGATCAGTGCTATATTCAAGATACGCAACGCCGTTCAGCATGCAACACGGAATTTTTTCTATGAAAACGGATTTATCGAGATTAATACCTCAAAGATCGTCGCTGCTGCAACCGAAGGTGGGACTGAACTGTTCCCCATCGCATACTTTGAGAAAGAGGCCTTCTTAAACCAAAGTCCGCAGCTTTACAAACAGATGATGATGGCCGCCGGGTTTGAAAAGGTCTATGAGATAGGCCCAATCTTTCGGGCTGAAGAACACAATACCACCAAGCATCTCAATGAGGCCACATCCATCGACATTGAGGTCTCTTTCACCGATCACCACGGCGTCATGAACATCCTCGAAGACCTTATCCGAACAGTCTACCAGTTTGTCAATACCAGATGCAGCGAGGAGATCGCAGACCTTGGGCTTGATTCCTTTTCGGTTCCAGAGAAGGGATTTCCAAGGCTCCCATACAGTGAGGCAATCGAGATCGCATCTGCAAAGTGTGAGGAACCAATCGTGTATGGGGATGATATTGGAACGGCAGCAGAACGAGCAATCGGGGAAGAGATGGGGCAGATGTACTTCATCGTCGACTGGCCAACCTCGATCAGACCCTATTATGCTATGCCCTATGAGAATGAACCCGAGATCTGCAAGGCCTTTGATATGATGCACCCCAGGATGGAACTCTCATCAGGCGCTCAGCGAGTCCACCAGTATGATCTCCTCGTGGAGCAGATCGCAAAGAAAGGATTAAATCCTGATAACTTTGAGTTCTATCTTACCCCATTTAAGTATGGCATGCCTCCTCATGCCGGCTGGGGGCTTGGTGCCGAACGGCTCGTCACAACCATGCTTGGTCTTCAGAACGTCCGTGAGGCCGTACTCTTCCCCCGTGACAGACACCGGGTTGTACCCTGACCATGCAGCCATTCATCAAAAATACGGTCCTACCAACGACGGTCGTCGGCAGCTATCCAGCGCAGCCAAAGCGGACGATCACAAGTCTCTTCGATCCTTTCCATGAGGCTGTACGACAAGCCGTTTTGATGCAACAAAAAGCCGGAATTACCATCATATCCGACGGGCAGGTCAGGGGAGATATGATCGGGGTATTTGCCTCAAAACTGCCAGGAATCCGTGGCAATGACGTGATCGGCAAGATCATGCCCCCAGACCAGCCAATCACCGTCAAAGATACAGCCTATGCAGTCAGGCAGCATCCCTATGTGAAGGCAATTATTACTGGTCCATCCACCATTGCCTATGGATTACACCTAAAAACCCCCCAGTACCGAAACCGAAATGAACTCATCCCTGATATTGCATCTGCCCTCGTGGTCGAGGCACGCGCTCTTGCTCATACGGGGGCGGTGATGCTCCAGATCGATGAACCCATTCTCTCGACCGGTGCTGCTGACCTTCAGACCGCGAAAGAAGCAATCCGCATCATTGCACAGGCGGTTTCGATCCCTGTCTGCCTGCATGTGTGTGGCACGATTGCATCTATCATCGATGAACTGCTTGCAATGCCTGTTCAAATCCTCGATTTTGAAGGAAGTGTCAATGAAGAAAACCTTGCCTCATTCTCGAAAACGGATCTCAAGGACCGATACATCGGGTATGGCATTGTAGATTCCTCCTCGCCGACCCTTGAAACAGTCGAGGTAGTCAAACAAAGGTTGCTAAAGGGGATTGATCTGCTGGGTCCTGAACGGATTCTTGCTGACCCTGACTGTGGCCTTCGGATGCACACGCCAGAGCGTGCCTTTGAAAAACTCTCTCTGCTTACGATGGCGGTCGATGAGGTACGAAAAAACCTTTGCTCCTCGTGATAACAATGATTGCATTGGAGCACAGATCAGATAGGTAAACCTGATGGCACCTGGTATTCCCTCATTGAACGGCAAAGAACTCTTTGCAGCAGTGCTCTTCATATCATCGGTATTTATCCTTGGATTGAAACTGATGAACCCAACGCCACTTGTGATCTGGTACACAGGAGAGAATTATATTATCCAGACTGAGCGGATCGGGGATATATATTCTGCAACCGATGTCATCGTACTTATCGTTGCATCGTTAATCATCTGCACAAGCGGTCTGTACCTCCTTCTCTATGAACAAATACATCCTGTATCTGTTCCTGAGGGACCAAGGTTGCCATCAGTGCCGATACAAGAGATAAGCACTCCCTTTTCACCCCTCGAAGAGCGCAAGAAACGGTGGGAAACGGTTCTCCCTACGCTCAAAGAGGATCTCCAGCTCATCTACCAGACCATCATCGATGCAGATGGCATTATTCCTCAGAGCGATATCGTTGAAAAGACCGGTCTTTCCAAGTCAAACGTGAGCAGGTCTTTGGATATGCTCGAGAGCATGGGACTTATTGAGAAACGACGACGAGGGATGGGAAACCTCATTCTGCTCAAGTGAGAGGATTATGCATAAACAGCGAATTTTTTTCCTTGCCGCTCTTCTCATATTTGGCATTCTCCTCTCGATAGTGGGGAACACAATCATGGAGATTCGGGCCCCCGTCCGCGAGCAGAGCTCCCTTTTACAAAACTATCTGATCATGCAGTCAATGGCCGGGAAAAACGCATCATATGCCAACCAGACCTACATGATCGGCGACTCAGGAATAGTCGTAAGTTTCAATGATATCCTCAATATTCGAGAAAGCCCGGCCCATGAGACGAAAGGGGCACTCGCGGCAAATGCCCCCCTTACCCTCTCCCATCTCAATACTACGAACAAAACGACTCCCGAAGCTCGCGTCTGAGAAGTTTCCATCCGCCAACCCTGGGGAGCTGATCCACGATCATGAGCCGCCGTGGTACTTTATACCCTGCAAGACGCTCACGACACCAGCCGGCAATCTCCTCAAGAGTCACTATCTCGTCTTTATTTCTGAGCACCACTGCCGCGGCAGGGATCTCCCCCTTCTCCTCATCAGGGCACCCATATATAGCCACATCTGCAATCTTGGGATGATTAATAAGGACATTCTCAACCTCAGTTGGATACACCTTCCACCCAGACATGATGATCATATCCTTTTTCCGATCGGTGATAACGAGCATTCCCCGTCCATCGATATATCCTATGTCACCGGTCAAAAACCAGCCATCCTTCATGAAAACCTCATCGGTCTCTTCCGGTCTGTTCCAGTACCCTTTCGCAACCCCTGGACCACGCAGTGCGATCTCGCCAACCTCAGGTGATACAAGTTCCCGAGACGGATCTGCTACATCGACAATCTTGACTTCAGAATACCCAATTGGTTTTCCGACACTATTGTACTCATCAGCCGTTGGATAATCTTCAGGGCGAATGACAGTTCCACATCCAAGGACAATCGTCTCAGAAAGGCCATACGCATTGATGACTGGTATTTTAAACCGCTCATGAAATTTTTTCCAGGTCGGGGAATGCATCGGCCCTCCTCCACTAATTATCCGGCGAACTGTCCTGAACTCTTCTTCGGTCCCGATGGGTGTTTCAGTCAAGGCATGAATGACGGGGGGCATGCCAGAAAGTACCGTTACCTGATACTCCCGAACCAGCCGTCTATATTCATCGGGATGGTAACGCTCCATGATAACATAGGTACCCCCAGTACGGAGCACGGAAAAACCCCAGGAGATGCCGACATGTGCCATGGGATAGATACCAAGATAGACATCATCACTGGTCAAAGCAAGGGCCTCGGCCTCGGCCTCAAGTGCAGCAAGCCAACCGGTATGGGTCAACATGGCACCTTTCGGCTTTCCCGTCGTTCCTGAGGTGTACTGGATCTGGCAGACCTGATCTGGATGACAGGGTATTGGCCGGAGCGGAGCATACGAATGGGTACACATCTCCCACGAGTGCTGACCAGTTCCTCCTACTTCGAGCACATGGATCAGATCAGGGCATGACTCCTTTACCGAGAGGATGATCTCACGTGCATCGACCGAGGATATGAGTAATTTTGCCCCTGAGTCTCGAATTACATATAAAAGCTCCTCTGTGCGGTAGACGATATTTGTTGGCACGACCACAAGGCCAGCCCTCCACACGGCAAAGTAGCTGATCAAGTACTCAGGCGAACTATCCAAGTATAGGACAACACGGTCTCCTGGAGCAAGATCACGCTTTATGAATGCCGCTGCAAGTGAGCCACTCAGGTGATACAGGTCTGCATAGGTATAGCAGCGGTTGGTTTTTGGATGAATAAGTGCAGTTTTTTCAGGAAACCGGATCATCTGGTTGTCAAGGAACGAAGCGACATTAAACATACTTTGAAACTCTCACATGTACGAACATGTACACATATGCCCTCTTCTGTCATAAGAGATCGGAAAAGAGGATGCACAAAAAAAGTGATTACTGGTACTCTGGGGGTTCACTCTTTTTGGGAATGCCGCCCTTGAAATGGATTTTTACCCGCTCATACGCCTCGCGGAGTCGCTGGTTCATGGTTGGGTGAACTTTCTCAAAAGCACGTTCAAAATGCTCTTTTTTGACCGCATGCAGCTGATCACGCATGGCAAAGATAGCAGCTTCCCGGCAGAGACCTTCAAGATCAGCACCCACGTACCCATCGGTTCTTGCTGCAATATCCCCAAACAATGCATCAAGAACCGGATCCTCCAGAGTTATTCTGAGTTTTTCCATGATCTCAACCAGCATACGCCTGCGTGTGGCCCGACTCATGAGACCCTGGGACGGAGAGATAAGACGGATATATTCTAGGAACTCTGGACCTTGCATTCGCACCTCACGGGGGAGGCGACCGAGCAGGATCTCAAAATCCTCCTCCGTAAAGGTATGTGTTGCATCAACAAGTGATTCCAGGACAGAGCCCTCAATGGGGATGAGCCGTGCATGTATCTTTAAAATCGCAACTCTATCAGCAGGCCCAGGCTCACCGATGTAAATGAGCCGATCAAACCGACCTGTCCTGAGCAGGGCGGGATCTACTATATCAGGACGGTTGGTCGCCCCCATGACGACGACATCACGCAGATCAACAAGCCCATCCATCTCGGTGAGGAACTGATTGAGGACACTTTCCATCGTATGACTATCACCAGCCGTCCCTCTTGCCGGAGTGAGTGCATCCAATTCATCAAAGAAGATGATTGCCGGAGCTACTTGCCGAGCTTTTTTGAAGATCTCCCGCACCGCCCGCTCAGACTCGCCAACCCATTTGGAAAGGAGCTGAGGACCGCGAACCGCGATAAAGTTAGCCCCAGATTCATGTGCAACCGCTTTTGCAAGGAGCGTTTTGCCGGTTCCTGGTGGCCCGTAGAGAAGAACACCACGTGGTGATGTGATTCCGAGATCATCATATCGTTCCCTCCTTGTCAGGGGATACTCAACCGCTTCCCTGATCTCTTCGATGGCATCTGACAACCCCCCAACGTCCCTCCATCTGACATGAGAAACCTCTAACATGACCTCGCGCATCCCTGAAGGCGTGATCTCGCGAAGGGCCTGAGAAAAGTCCTTTCCAGTGACGACCATCGTCTCGAGGACCTCATTGGGAATGATCTCCTCATCAAGGTTGATATGGGGGAGATACCGTCGGAGAGCACGTATGGCAGCTTCCCGGGAGAGTGCTGCGATATCAGCACCAGTATATCCATGCGTTCGCTCGGCCAACTCTTCAAGACTGACATCTTCAGCAAGCGGCATACCTCTTGTATGAATCTTAAGGATCTCCACCCGATCAGGGTTAGAGGGAACGCCAATCTCGATCTCCCGGTCAAATCTGCCTGGTCTGCGAAGAGCTGGATCAATGGCATCAAGCCGATTCGTGGCACCAATCACGACCACCTGCCCACGCTCTTCAAGTCCATCCATCATGGTAAGCAGCTGGGCAACAACCCGCCGCTCTACTTCCCCGGTCACCTCCTCACGTTTTGGGGTGATCGAATCAAGTTCATCGATAAAGATGATGGATGGAGCATTTTCCGCGGCCTCTTCAAAGACTTCCCGAAGTCGCTGCTCACTCTCCCCATAATATTTCGATATCACCTCTGGTCCTGCAATTGGGATAAAATGAGCACCAGATTCATTTGCCACCGCCTTTGCAATAAGAGTCTTGCCAGTCCCAGGCGGGCCATAGAGGAGCACTCCTTTCGGTGGTTCGATCCCAAGCCGCCTAAAGAGTTCGGGATGGCGCATGGGAAGCTCAATCGTCTCCCTCAGTCGCTGGAGTTCATCCCGAAGACCTCCAATATCCTCATAGGTAATCTGGCTTATACCCTCAAAGCCACTTATAGGACTGTCTGATATGATCACTTCGGTTCGCTGGCTGATGATAACCGCATCAGGAGGATCAAGCTCAATGACCTTGTATGCAACCATCTGTGGCTGGACAAACGGCATTCCTATAGGAATCGGAACCGAATCTCCCATTGAAACTGGAAAATCGATGAGATTATGATGAATCGTTGAGGGATCTGCCATCGGGATGCTCTTGGGGAGATCTTCTGGTGGTGCCAGCACAACGGTTGCGGCAGGGATCACCTCTTCAACCCTAGAGATTTTGACCGTATCACCAATCGAGACATTTGCATTCATCCGGGTGAAGTTATCTATTCGGATCTTTTGCTGATTCCAGTCAGCCAGTTGGGCACGCCAGACCTTTGCAACGGTCGTGGCCCGACCGGTGATCCGAATAATATCGCCTGGTGAGAGTCGCATCTGGTTCATCGTCTCGGGATCCAGGCGGGCTTTACCTCCTCCCTGGTCTCCGGGATAGGCACTATCAACCCTGAGATACAATTCCATTACCTAACCATCATATACGCCGGGACTTAAAAGTATAGGAACCATGCGTCTTCTCGCATTTGACCCCTTTCACGGCGCTGCAGGGGATATGATATGTGGAGCTCTCCTGAGCCTTGGTGCTGACAAAGAGCAGGTCATGCGAGCGATGAGTTCTGTTGTGCAGACTCCAGATAGTGAGATAGTAAACAGGTGTGGCATTGCTGCCGTGAAGGTCCATACCCGTGCCGGTCCTGCCCACCGGACTCTCGAGGAAGTGCTGGATATCGTCCGAAAGGCACATGCCCCTCCGGCAGTAATTGCGCAGGCTGAACACATTTTTATCAGGATCGCAAAGGCAGAGGAGGCAGTCCACGGAACGCACCATGTTCATTTTCATGAAGTCGGCGCCGACGATGCGATTGCCGATGTTATCGGTTCCTGTATGGCGGTACATCTGCTTGCTCCTGAAAAAATCATCTCCCTGCCGGTTGCTGTCGGGACCGGGATGCTGACCTGTGCTCATGGGACCTTTCCTGTGCCGGCACCAGCAACCGCCGAGATCCTCTCATCCGGCAGACTTCTTGTAATGTCTGGAGAGCATACCGGAGAACAACTCACCCCCACCGGGGCGGCAATCCTCTCCGAGTTCTGTGGAGAGGGGACCCCGTATCTTCCTGTCGGTATCATTCTGAAGACCGGATACGGGGCAGGCAGCAGGGATGATCCCCGATCTCCAAACGTGCTCAGGGCATATGTGATGGAGTGCCAGGGCCTGTCAGAAGACAGGGTGGACATCCTTGAGACGAATGTTGACGACATCACCGGCGAGTGCATCGGAACCGTGCTTTCACTTGTAATGAAAGAAGGGGCACGGGATGCCTGTGCAGTGCCGGTCCTCATGAAAAAAGGACGGCCGGGGCATCTTATCAGGGTCATCTCACCGGCTGAACGGTCAGGAGCGCTTGCAGAGATACTTGCCAGGGAACTTGGGACACTGGGCATCAGGGTTACCCCGGCTGTTCACCGGTTTATTGCCGAACGGGAGATACAGGAGGTACCGGTTCAGATACACGGGGAGGAGGTCAGGTTTCCGGTAAAGTTCGGGTATATCGGAGATACCTGCTACCTGGTAAAACCAGAATACGGGGTTGCCGAGGAGTATGCAAAAACCCACACTATTCCGGTGAGGGATGTTCTCCATATCGTGACAGAAGCGGGGAAAAAATTCATCAGGTCAGGTGAGAGCCGATGAGATTAACCGGCGTATCCTCAGGAAATGCAGCACTTGATGACCTGATGGGGACCGGATACCCCCGCAAGATGATCACCCAGATCTTTGGTGAGCCCGGCTCAGGAAAATCTTCCTTATGCCTCATGGCGGCAGTCTCAGTCTTAAAGCAGGGTGAGTCGGTTGTCTATTTCGATACTGAGAGTTTCTCTGCCGAACGGTTCAGCCAGATTGCCGGTGATGAGGCAGCGACTCTTGCTGACCGGCTGTTCCTTTATGAACCTGTGGATTTTAACCAGCAGGCTCTGATGATACTTGAATCCGAGGATGTGATACGGGAGCAGAAGGCAGGAATCATCATCCTTGATTCTGCCACCGGCCTGTACCGGACCGAACTTGAACATATCCAGGAGGCGCTTCAGAAGTTTAACCGCCAGATGACGATGCTCCTTGGGTATGCAAAGCGATATGACATTCCGGTCCTCATCTCAAACCAGGTATATATGGATATCAGCAGAGGTGATTTTGCTCCGCTTGGTGGGACCGGCCTGTATCATCTCAGTAAAATCATCCTTCAGATTGAACGGCGGGACAATACCAGGAGGATCCGGGTCATGAAACATCATGCACGGCCTGAAGGAACCTATATTGATGTCATCCTTGTCCAGGAGGGAATCAGGGTTATTGATGAGTACCCGGAAGACCTCCAGATCGAAAAGCCATAAACCCTGACAATACCCATCTTTCAGAAGACACCCACACAGGGAAGAATATGATCCGATCAATATTTTTCGCAGCGGTTTCCATCACCCTGCTTTTCTCATCTCCGGTGTTTGGAATTTCTATCACTTTTCCCCCTGAATCAGGGCCATATACCGGGGATTATGTTCTCATCCAGGAGCCCGGACGATATACGCTTGAGAACAATGTCACCCATACCTACCCGGTCGGTGTTATCATCACCTCCTCATCGGTCATCCTTGACGGACAGGGATATCAGGTACGTCCTGCAAAAACCGGTGATCCGTCGGTTGGGATCTGGGTGACCCTTCTTGATTCACAGGGAAAACCAGTCACCGGCGTCCGTATTCAGAACCTGACCGTCCATGATGAGGTGACCGGTATATATCTTGAAGGGGCTGACTCATCTGAGTTTCCCTGGGGACGTGATCGCTCGAAAGATTATGCAGTGTCTGATGCCACTTTCTCTGATCGGGATATAAAATGCAGCGGTGTTACGATCACCAGCTCACGGATAGGTATCGCATCGAGGGGTTTGAAAACACCGGCAATTTGGCAGTCAGAGATAAAGGGAAATGAGAAAGGGATCTCCATTTCAGACGGTGCTCCGGATATCAGGGACCTTGTGGTTACCGAGAACACCAATGCAGGCATTCATCTGGAGAGAACAAGTGGGGGAGTTATTACCGGGTGCCGGATTGAAGGAAACCAGGGCCCCGGCATTCTCCTGGACCATGCAAAAGGGATTCAGATCTGGAATAATATATTTGATAACTATGTGAACATCAGAAATGCCGCAAGCGAAGGGGCATTACTGTATCAGATCCCATCAAACCAGACCAATATTATCAAGGGTCAGAAAACGGGTGGAAACCTCTGGGCACAGGGAGGGGTTCCGGTCTATTCATCCCATATGATCGCTGACGCGGATCATGACGGATTCGGTGATATGCCCTACATCGAATCGGGTCTCATCGATCAATACCCCTTAATCCCGGCCGGGAGTGGTTTTATCCCGGTGGAGATACCTGAACTAGAACCAATTCAAACCGTGATGACACCGGTTCCGGTCTCAACGCCATTTACCATCATCACCGGGATTCATGCCGTCATCACCGGGGATTCCATCCCGACAGAGATGAAAGCCGGTATGTCATACCCGGTAACCATCACCCTCCTTAATGATGGATCTGATAACTGGCTTGATATGCATGGAGTTGGTATCAGGGCTGTGGGCGATGCAGCGACCTGGGGTCCTGAATGGCTTCCTGTTCCTTCCGGGATTAATTCAAAGCAGTTTTATACGTTTAATTTTGAGTTAAAGGCACCAACATCACCCGGAACATATGAGCTTTCCTATCAGGCGGTCCGGGGAGGGCAGGGAGTTTCTGTTACATTCGGTAGACCACATAAGAAGGTCGTAACGGTTCAATGATTGAGAAAAAGAGGTATTATGAGTAGTTACGGCCTCCGCCATATCCCCTGCCACGGTTATATCCCCCG
>ENA-UOYA01003955-UOYA01003955.1-activated-sludge-metagenome-genome-assembly--contig:-NODE-3955-length-12832-cov-5.588323_pt1 | contig 12832 bp, 6 predicted proteins | sample MGYA00238163_ERZ764804 | MGnify/ENA primary metagenome ERZ764804 (study PRJEB28919, sample SAMN05720223) | activated sludge metagenome | isolation source: Anaerobic digester | place: Hong Kong...
ATTAATCATTTTATTGTTTATAAAATGTGTCTACCTATATCAGTATAAGTCAAAGAGCTAACACATACCGATTTTTCAGCAAGTCATGTCAGGTGTCGTCATCGTGTGCAAATGCCACGAGGTCCTATTTCTTCGACATGGCTGCGCCTGAAAACGAGACATACAGACCCTCTGTATACCAAGCCAACAACGCATTGACGAAGTCATGAAAGCACCAGAAAACGCATCTTCTAAAAATGTCCCCCCTTATTCGCAAATTATCCCCACTTGCCTTTACATCATGTTTGCTTATCTTTGCACAAAAAAACTTAAAGAACAGATGATATGAAGATATTATTTTCAGCGGCACTTTTGATTACTTCCCTTCTTACCTCGTGCGGTAGTTACCATAAGGATGATGCTCCAATGGACAAAGTGGTAAACGATGCACTCACCTTTTGTGAGAAACAATCCTTGTTGATGGCAAGTAAATATGCTTCCAGTGATTCGCTTCTTCCTCGGTCTTATGTCGACGGGCAGTGTACTAGTCAGAATTCGCGATGGTGGTGCAGCGGTTTCTTTCCAGGTGTCCTTTGGTATCTGTATGAAAATGACAGAGATGACAATATTCTGAATTATGCCCGACATTATACCGATATGCTCGAACGCGAACAGTACACGAAAGACAATCACGACATCGGTTTTATACTCTTCTGCAGTTTTGGCAACGGTTACAGGCTGACGAATAATCCGCATGATAAAGATGTGCTTTTGACGGGCGCGCGTTCGTTATCCTCCCGTTTTAATCCAAGAGTGGGACTTATCCGTTCGTGGGACTTTAATAAGAATCAGTGGCAGTATCCTGTTATTATCGACAATATGATGAATTTGGAGATGCTTCTGTGGGCATCCAAAGCATCTGGCAATCCTTATTTCAAGAAGATTGCCGAGAGCCATGCCGACAAAACATCAAAATATCATTATCGCCCTGACGAAAGCTGCTTTCATGTGGTCTCTTACGACACCATCACCGGGCTGCCGCATATCCGTCAGACCAATCAAGGCTATTCCGACCAGTCGGCATGGAGCCGAGGGCAGACATGGGGACTCTACGGATTCACTTTCATGTACCGCTACACACATGAACATCGTTATCTGGACAAAGCTGAAAGCATCGCACACTATCTCATCCATCAGCCCAATATGCCGAAAGATTACATACCCTACTGGGATTTCGATGCGCCTAACATTCCGAATGCCAAACGCGACGCCTCGGCTGCGGCTATCATGGCATCTGCGCTCATCGAACTGAGCCAGTATGTAGACCACGCCTTGAGCAGAGAATATCTGAAAGTGGCGGAGACCCAGTTGCGAGTGTTGTCATCAGACAAGTACCGTGCCAAACTGGGAGAAAACGGAGATTTCATTTTGAAGCATAGTGTCGGTGCAATGCCGTTCAACTCCGAAGTGGATGTCCCGTTGACGTATGCCGATTATTATTATGTCGAAGCACTTATGCGCTGGAAAAAATTACATCATAAACAATAAAATACCTTCAAAATAATGAATCATCTTCGTAAAGCATTTAAAATTACGCTATTGCTTTTTTCTCTGATAGCTGTATCTGAGGTTTATTCACAGGAGTTGGATGAACAGAATTTCAAAAATTATGATTTTGCCTTAGAGAATCCAATAACGTCTCAGTGGATTACCATTCATTTGAAAAAAGGCGACAATCGCCTGATGTTATCAAATGCAAGATTAGCGCGACTGAAAGATGCCATCGCTCATGACGAGTGTACAGGCAAACAGTATAAAATTATCAAGAGAGATGCCGACTATCTATGTGGAGGCGCGCCCTTGATGAACGGAAACCTAAGCCTTTCTATGGCGAGAGATGGCGTTCTTCGCAATTCCGTGTTGGGAATAACTGCTCTGACAGAACCTAATCCGTCAAGATATATCAAAAGACTGAATGAGGAATTATTGTTCTTGGCTTCACGCGATTATGATTACAAAGCGATAGACGGTGACCAGTTACGTATCTCGGAAGCTGCACTTGCCTTGTCTATTGGGCTGAGTTGGTGCGAATCTCAATTGCCCCGAGAAACCGTCAAAAAAGTAAAATCAGTGCTCATCAATAAAATTCTAAAACCGTCTTTAGAAACAGATAAATATAATCTTTGGTGGATTGACAGTTCAAATAATTGGAATGCGGTTTGCCATGGCGGATTATCTGCTGCGGCTATTGTTACGGCAGATGCAGATCCAGTATTAGCATCGAAAATCCTGACACGAACATTACAGAAGTTGCCATTGATGTTGAGTACATATTTCCCTGATGGAGTCTTTCCTGAAGGTACCATGTACTGGAATTATGCCACCACTTATACTATCTACATGATTGAAATGTTCAGAGCCGCTTTCCATACGGATTTCAATATCACCAAGTCGCCAGGGTTTATGAAAAGTTCAGAGAGCGCATTGCTTTCCATCGCGCCATCCGACAACACCTTTAATTACGCTGACTGCGGTGACAAGTGTACGGACGATGTAATGCCAGTATTTTCTTGGTTCGATGTTGAGAACAGATATGGCAAATATTTCAATCGAGAGGAATATATCAAAATGCAGAATGCTGGTCTGGCGGTATCCCGACCGCAGCTGACAGGCACACGTGAGGTCGCCACTTCCCTATTGTGGTTGTGCGAAAACAAGTTTTCAAATTCACATACCTATCTACCGGAGAAATGGATTGGCAAGGGTCTGAATCCCGTTGCTTATTTCCGTTCACAAAATAGCAATCGTGGTTTTTTCTTCGGTTTCAAAGGCGGGAAAGCCCATCTGGCCCATGGCAACATGGATGCGGGTTCATTCGTCTATGAACTGGACGGTGAAAGATGGGCTGTCGATCCCGGCATACAGGGATATACGGCATTGGAGAAGGTGATGGGCAGTGAATTGTGGAGTTTCAAGCAAGATGCCCGCCGCTGGGAACTGTTGTCCAAAAACAATTTTGGCCATAGTACATTGACTGTGAACAATCAGATGTTTGATGTAGACGGATTTTCAGACCTTTATGAGACAGGTACTGATGAGTTCACTGCCGACCTGACCGCCCAATACTTCAAAAATGTGGATTCTGCCAGACGCACCGTCAAGAGAATCAATGAGACGAATGTACGAATCACAGACAACATACAACCAAACAACAAAACCAAGGATGTGGTTTGGGCGATGCTCACACAGGCTGATGTCAAGGTGGATAGCAATATGGTACATCTGAGCCAGAATGGCAAGCAGTGCGATATTGCAGTCATTACGCCCTCTTTTGCCAATATCCGTGTTGTGTCTCTCGACCCTCCCCCATTGTCTTACGACATCATGAAAAAAGGACTCAAACGTATCGAGATTGTTCAAAGCAACCGTTTTAACGCGCCCATGCAGTTTGAAGTTGAGATGGGAGTCAACATCTTGACACCGAAGCAAATAAAATCCAACATGTACGACTGGGCTGACTATGCGCATTACGAAAAATCGAACAGAGAGATAACGAAAGCGCCAAAGGCGGTATTCATGGGTAATTCCATCACCGAAGGGTGGGCGAAACGTGATCCGAATTTCTTTGCCAGCAACAATTATGTGGGCAGAGGAATATCTGGTCAGACCTCCATTCAGATGCTGGCTAGATTCCGTGCTGATGTCATCGATTTGCATCCCCGCTATGTGGTCATTCTTGCAGGCACTAATGACATTGCCCGAAATACGGGTTACATCTCTCTTGACAACGTGTTCCGAAACATTGCATCAATGTGCGATATTGCCCGTAAGAACCATATCAAACCGATACTCTGCTCCGTTACGCCCACCTATTATTATAGTTGGATATGGCCCGATATCAAACCTGCCGACGAGGTCATCAAACTCAATAAGATGCTAAAGACGTATGCCGACCGAGAAAAGATCACGTATGTGGACTATTTCTCCAAGATGAAAGATGACCGTAACGGCATGCAACCTTCATTGACAAAGGACGGACTGCATCCCACGCTCGACGGCTATAAAATCATGGAAGAATTGATACAGAAAGTATTGAAATAGAAAGAATGTCAAATAATCGTTATATCTATAAACAATCTATATTTTAAGCTCATTATGAAGAAAAATGTGTCATCATTAATACTTGTATTATTCTTGTGTCTATTTTCGAATATCATGGGAGAAACTCGTCAAGAAAATTTCAAACACATAACAAAAAGTCAGACCATGCAACCGATGATAATCAAACAATTGATGTTGTCAAACTTCAATTATTACATACACAGAATGAAGTCGGACATTAATGGGGACTGGTACAGACGAGGTTATTACAAACAAAACACGGCCTGGACACTCGCCGCATGGGATCATGCCACATTGCAATTAGGAATAGTCAAGGCCTACCAAGTATTGAAAGATAAGAGAATGCTGCAATCGCTTGAAGAGTGGGCTTCGACGACACAATGGTCAATAACCAAATGTGACGAATTTACCGCTAATAACCATCTAGCAGGTGAGGTCTATTTGTTATTGTCACTAGTCAACCCACCAAAAGCAAATATCTCCAATATTCAGAACGAATTGGATAAAGTCATGGCTAAACCTTGGCAGGGTAATGATTCCTGGTCGTGGTGCGACGCTATCTTCATGGCGCCACCAGCTTATGCGTTAATGTCAAAAGTTTCTGGTAACAAGAAATACCTGACTTTTATGCATGATAAGTTTTTAGAAGCATACAACGATTTTTATGACAAAGAAGATCATCTCTATTTTAGAGACAAAAATTATGTGTACAACCCGAATAATCCTCTGACAAAAGCAAAAAATGGAAAGAAGATATTCTGGGGTCGTGGAAACGGATGGGTAATCGGTGGTATCGCAAGAATCATGGAATACATGCCGAAAACAGATCAGCACTATCCTTTTTATAAGCAGTTGTTTAACGAGATGGCAGATAAGTTCCTTCGTACTCAGCAACCAAGTGGACTCTGGAGTCCCAGCCTGCTTGACCCAGAAGATTTTTCTGAAAAAGAAACGACCGGGTCAGGGTTGATTTGTTATGCTTTGGCATGGGGTATCAACAATGGTGTGCTTGAAGCGAAAACATACCAACCTGTCGTTGAAAAATCGTGGATGGCTCTTTGCAATTGTGTCATGAAAAATGGAGCAATAGGATATGTTCAGCCGATAGGTGCAGACCCTCAACATGTGGATCCCCTTTTTACAAATGATTTTGGTATTGGAATATTCCTGCTCGCAGGAACAGAAATGTTGAAATTGAGATGAATGAGACAAGATGAGAGTAAAAGAAAATACATTTAAAAAAAGAGACTTTTGGACAAATAAACATTTAGAAATATTATTGTATGAAAAGAATATTTTGCCTTATTTCGCTTCTACTATATATAACTCACTGTATAATAGCCCAAACATGGAGTTATGAACATATCATCATGTATGGTCAGAGCCTTTCCACTGGACAGCAGTCGTGGCCGCCACTATCGCTGCAATCTGTTCCCAATAACTATATGATGGGCAATCAGATTTGGACCAATTATGGCAACTCGGATTTGAATGGTTTAAAGCCATTGACGGCTACAGTCGCACATGATGGATATCAGAACCAACCCAAGAGTACGAAAAGTCAGTTGTCATGTGAATCCCCAATCATAGGGGCAGCTAATTATATTCAGCTCTCAAGTAACGGTATGCCCACAATCGCCTCGTCATGCGGTTTTGGGGGAAAAAGTATCGAGCAGTTATCCAAGGAGAATGACCACCCCGTTTGTTATCAGGATTTTCTCCATTGCATCAAGGCAGCCTCATCTTTTGGCAGGATTCATTGTCCGGTCATCTTTTGGATGCAGGGAGAATATAATTATGGGCAAAAGTTCACATCCAACCTCGGGATGCACTCAAACGAACCTGCCACTTCCGACAAAAATTACTATAAGAAACTTCTGAATCAGTTGAAAGATAATATGCAGCATGATGTCATGTTTCAGTATCACCAGAGCGACAAACCTTTGTTCATCACATATCAGGTGAGCAAATACGCACAAAAACGTGATATGAACATAGCGATGGCACAACTTGAAGCATCTCATGAATATGAAGATATTGTTTGTGCCGGTCCCGTCTATTACTTGCCCGACCGTGGCGGTCATCTTGATCCTAACGGCTACCGCTGGTATGGCGAGATGCTGGGAAAGGTCTACATGCAGACAAAACTCACCGGAGAGAAATTCCAACCATTGCAGCCTGTCAGAATCAACAGAGACAATCGTCAGGTGATCATACGTTTTTATGTACCTGTAAAACCTTTGGCACTTGATGAACAGTTGACTGCGAAACAGAAGAATGACGGTTTTATGCTTTATCTCAACGGACAGCCTGTGGATATCACATCCGTACAGATTAAAGGTGACAGTGTGGTGTTGTATTCATCCAAAGATTTGAATGGAGATTTGGAAGTGGTCTATGCCGGCATGGACACCAACGGAAAAGGTAATCTGAGGGACAGTGACCCCAGATTAGGTTTCGCTCATTATGAAAACTTGGATGCAAAAGACGATACAGGAAAGCATAAGTTTGAACGTGATTCCACATGCGCTACACTCCATCCCATTACGCCAGAGCCGAGAGATTCTTCTGGCAATGTCATATACAACCAACTTTATCCTTTGTACAACTTTTCTCTCGCTTTCTATTATCAGTTACCCAAAGGTCGGAGCCAGCTGAAGATTGATTTTGAAAAGCCGAGAACCATCAAAAAGTACAATCAGTTTGTTCCAGGGATGACATGGTTAGATACCGACGGGAATGCCATTAATGCACATAGTGCTGGTATGCTCTTTCACAATGGCACATATTACATGTATGGGGAAATGAGAGACAAACAGGGACTATCCCGCCAGGTGTCCTGTTATACATCCAAAGATTTGTATAATTGGAAAAATGAAGGTGCCGTGTTTGAATACGACGGACTGATAGAACGCCCCAAAGTCATCTATAATAAAAAGACAAAGAAGTTCGTTTTATGGTTCCACCAGGAACTGAAAGGACAAAGATACTTTGCTGCATATAGTGGGGTTGCCGTCAGTGATTCGCCTGTGGGCAAATTCACACATGTCAGCGGGAAACGTACCGATGCTGGCATCTGGCCCATTAATGTGTTACCTTGCCATAAGAAACCTGTTTCCTCTTCAATCAAAGACAGCTATGGAGGTGGGCGCGGCGGACTCAGGCTGGCGGACGGGACTTTATCACATCCCGATTCCCTGAATATCTTAGGAAGGGACTTCACCAACGGTCAGATGGCACGAGACCAGACACTTTTCGTTGATGATGACGGTACCGCATACCATATTTTTGCTTCCGAAGAAAACAGTACGCTGCATATCGCGAAATTGTCGGATGATTATCTATCGCATAGCGGAGAATACATCCGCATTTTCCCCGACCGTTACAATGAAGCACCTGCGGTAGTCAAAGATAACGGCAAGTATTATTTGATATCCTCCGACTGTTCCTCATGGTGGCCTAACACGGCTCGCTCTGCTGTGGCAGACAGCATGCTTGGGGAATGGAAAGAATTAGGGAACCCATGTATCGGCGAAGGTGCAAATCTCACATTCCGCACACAAAGCACTTATATCCTTCCCGTGAGCGGCAAAAAAGACTGTTATATCTATATGGGAGACCGCTGGCAGTTCCCGGGGAAATTGGCGGAAAGTAAAAATATATGGCTACCTCTGACTTTTGAAAACGGGAGACCAGTCATCCGCTGGTATGACAGATGGAAGATACGACCTTAAAGATAAATGAACATATATATATTAAACAATTAATAAAATCAATGAAAATTAAAATGAAATTCAGACAAATTGCCCTTTTCTGTCTGTTCTTTGTGAGTACAATCTTATGGGCGGAGAAACCAGCAACTTTACGTTCACCAGACGGAAATTTGATTTTTTCATTTTCTCTGGATAATAGCGAGATGAAGTATTCCGTCGATTACAAATCCCATCCGGTCATCATCCATTCCTCCCTCGGCATTGCGGGTTGGGAACAGGGTATCCGTTTGGAAAATGTGACAACTTGCAGTCATGACTCCTTATGGCATCCTCTGTATGGAGAGCGAAGCACCATCTACGACAAATACAATGGCATGTCAATCCTGCTCTCACGACAAACGGGTCATCCGAACACCCGGAACGTAATCCTCGAAGTGCGTGCATATAATTCGGGAATCGCTTTCAAATATGTATTTCCGGAAGCAGTCAAAGGCGGTTTCGATCTCTCCATCGACAGAGAACTAACAGACTACACCTTACCTGAAGGCTCCATGGCTTGGATTACCAATCTGGCACAAGACACGTACACGTTGGCTCCTTTAAAGGATTGGAAATTTGAAGTGGAACGCCCGCTTGTCATTCAACTTCCACAAGGTGGTTACGCTTGTTTGGCCGAAGCCGAAATGGTTGATTATGTCCGTACAAAATTTGTATTAAATCCGGCAAAGAAGAATACAATCATTGGAAAGATGTATCAGTCTGTCGACCTGACGACACCGTTTGAAACCCCATGGAGGGTCGTCATGGCTGCCGACAATCCTTGCCAACTGTTAGAAAATAACGATTTACTGTTGAATCTGAATCCAGCCAGTGCCATTTCTGATATGTCATGGATAAAACCTGGCAAGCAGATTCGTGATGTGACGCTTTCCACCAAAGGTGCAAAAGAATGCGTAGATTTTGCAGCAAAACACAATCTCCAATATGTGCTCTTCGATTCTGGTTGGTATGGCACGGAAGAATCGTCCAAGGTGGATGCAACGAAGGTAGACCCCTCACGCGGCATAGATATGCCTGATGTTGTCTCTTACGCCCATAGTAAGGGCATCGGCATTTGGCTTTACGTCGGACACCGAACGTTATATAATCAATTGGATAAAATCCTTCCTGTCTACGAGAAATGGGGCATCAGCGGCATCAAATTCGGATTTGTGCATGTCGGTTCTTATTTCTGGACGAAATGGATGCATGATGCAGTCAAGAAATGCGCAGAGCATCATCTGATGTGCAATATTCACGATGAATACCGTCCCACAGGCTTCTCCCGTACATATCCAAATCTGCTGACACAAGAGGGAATTCTCGGCAATGAGGCGATGCCCGATGCCACCCACAACACAGTGCTTCCCTTTACACGTTTCATCGCCGGACCTGCAGATTATACCATCTGTTATTACTTCAAAAAAATTACTGCGGAACAAAAGAAAGAGAATCCTTCCCTGCGTGGTATGTTGACCACCTCTGCCCATCAGCTGGCATTGTCAGTTGTATATTACAGTCCGTTGGAAACCATGTACTGGTATGACAAACCGTCCTATTCACACGATGAACCCGAATTGGAATTCTTTGACCGCGTTCCGTCTGTATGGGATGATACGAAAGTGTTGCAGGGTGAGATCGGCAAATATGCCACAGTCGCGCGCCGTTCAGGAAATGACTGGTTTGTCGGCACCATTACCAATAATGACGCTCGGACATTGAAGATTTCATTGTCATTCCTTCCTAAGGGGAAAAAATTCCTAGCTTCGGTCTATGAAGACGATCCAAACGTGAAGACTGTGACGCATGTTGGCATCAAACGGATGAAAGTGACATCATCTTCCGTCATCAATGCCAAACTGCTTCCATCAGGTGGACAGGCAATATGGCTAAAGGCTTTATAAAATACATTGATCGAATATTAAACACTTCCCTGTGATACGATGTACAGGGAAGTGTTTTCTGTTTAGTGCATGGTAATCTTCAGAACCTGTTTATTACATCTTATCAAATAGATGCCACTAGGAAGACATGACAAGTCTATCGACTTGGCGGAACCTCCTATTTTAAAAGTCTTAGACAGTCTGCCGACGGAATCATAGCAAAGAACATCGGCTGGTGTCTCAGCATCTCCACTGATTAAAAGCTGTTTGTTTTTTGCATCATAAGAAATATCTTCTTGCACTGATGTCTTTTCAATGCCCGATAGTTGCCGATTGGCTATCCATTCTTTGGCAGCAGAAGAAATGACCCATTTCATTTTCTTCTCAAAAAAAGTGATAAGATTCTTTCCTGCAGACAACGACCATATTTTATAAATATTGTCTCTGCATTCCTGATAGGCAAAAACGTCCGAACGATTGGTGATGATACTGCCCTGCATGTCATCATTCAGATAACCGTACAGTTTCTTGTAGAACATCTTGCCGCCAAAATTTTCATAAGAATAAATCAGCAGTCCCGACATCAAGTCGTTGGGACTGTTGAACGTGTCCCAGGGCATTCTGTCCTGCATCCATCCATTTTCAAAAGTATACGTACTCCCGTTCCAGTATGCTTCCAACTGTTTGATCATACTTTGTCTGAATGCCGCCCTGTTCTGTCCATAGTAATACAGCTCAATCCCCATCATGTCTGTGAGGATGACTGCGTTCGCGTTATTAAAGGCAACAGTCCACCATCCCCAGTTCTGTGAGTCGTTGTTCATTGCCCAGTCGAACTTGTCGTTGAAAGCAGGCAAGTAATAGTTTCTGTTCGTCTCGTATAAGAAAACTTGGTTGATGTATCTCTTTCCTTTGGCAGCCCCATTATACATCGTGTTAAACAGTTCAGTGCTTGTCGACATCCCTAACTGCCCATGTGAAGCAAGCCCCCCTGCCCCGCAGTTATCTTTAACTACCTCAATGACTGGCTTCCCTTGATAACTCGAAAGCAACGGCAGACTGGTCAGTCCTGTCACCTGCTGATATTGGTCTACCATATTGTCCAGCCATGTCAAGACCGAATCCATGTAAACCTGATTACGACTGGCGGGAGTTTCCCCCTCTATCATCACCACAATGTTTCTTCCTGTCCATGCACATGCACTCTGAGTTCCGCTGCACGTCGCAATGACATACGTGTACGTCGTGGATTCAGGAACGGCATGCGTACTTGCTTTGACGGATGCTGTACAGATAAACATCAGCCAGAAAAAGACACATCTATATATCTTCATATATCTTCTTTAGATTTTTCTGCAATAGTAAACATCAATAAGTAAAGATGGGATTTTAAATTTTCATGTAATGACAGAATATTGATAATACACTTGACGATTACTCCCGTAAAATTTTCAAAGATGTATTGTTGACATATACCACATACACACCTTTCCCCAATTTTGTGGCATCCAAAATGCTTCCTTCGCCTGCCAGTCTTTTCATCCCGCGAATATCGTACAGCGACCACTTCATATTCTGACCGACATTATTGATTCGAAAAGTGTTGTTGCTTACCGCGGAAACAGATATTTTTGTGTTGCTTGCATTTGCTTTGATTTGTGTCGGTGTAATCGGCTTCACAATATTGAATATCTGAGTAGCTATTGCCTTGTTATATGCAGGAGAACCACTGCATGTGCCCCACTGCCAAGCCACGACCTTGACCTCTATTGGATATTTCGCACTGTCAGGTATCTCCTTTAAGACCACCTTATTATTCATGATAATAGCTGGTCCATATTCAACGTAATACTTCACTGGCAAACCCGAACTGGCTGTCGCATTCAGTGCTATCGGGTCAGAAGCTGATGTCACATCATCAATCTTAGGGAATGTAATACTCTGATCAGTGCCACCAGTATTCTCCACGACATTCGTGATAAGAGGCTGGTTACTGTATCGTACAGTTTTGGAACTGTCTGCATAGACAACCAAATTGGATCCAGTATTGTACTTCGCGTCTTTATAGTTACGATCCAGTTCTATGCAGAAACGGTTATTACCGAGTGGGGCTAGAAATCCGGAAAGCCACTCCACAGCAGGCTCCTTGCCAGAATTGGCAAGTGAAGAACCTGCACCGACAAATCCATCTGGAATTTTGTCTAGCAGATAAGGTCTCAACGAAAAAACGCTATCAGTCTTCACTGTTATGGTGGTAACACTGTTGTTCGCCCATGGGTTCACTGTACATCCTTCCACTGCTTCCACAATAGGCAACTGTGTGGAAGCCTGCCAATTGACTTTTGACATCGTCTGCGCCATTTCAGCACTCTTTTGGTCGAAAAACCATGGATAAGCCAGACGTTTGGTTCTTGTCACATCATATATCGGGTAACTGTTGTTATCCATCAACAGTCCTGCCACATATCCAGTTGTCGTAGCATCTATACTTTTCAAGTTATTACTCCCATCATCAGAAAGACGCGCCTTTGCGGCACAATCAATGTAATAGGCATAATATTGCAGCATCTGTTCGGTGCAGTTGAAATGACCAGCACCTGCCTCACATATAATTGTAGCTGGCCATTGCTTGTTTTGCGCCCTCAGCGTACAATATTGTGAATAATAACCAGTATAGTTCCATTGCGATCTGATATCACTACCCATCTGTCCCCATTCAGAGCCTGTCCCTTGTGCCATCAGTACTGGCACCGTACGGTCATTCCCGGCATCCAAATCATTCGACACAATGGCAGCGATGCAACGTTCAGGCTTTTCATTCACAACGGCTTTCACCATCAGTCTTGCCATAGACTCACCGATGGGTATCCACGGTATTGTCGAGACCTCCTCGAAACCTGATTTCTTTGCCATCAAATCCAGCAGACTTTGCAGACGTTTCACACTTTCTGGACTTGTATAGCCTGTATTCGACCAGTCTGCTGGCGTAGACGGACCGCCATAGAACATAAACCCTAGACTGGTATAAAAAATGCCTAGGTCATTGGCAGCGCATGCTGCCCGAATGGCGGAATGTCCCGCTATGAGCATCTCCGG
>ENA-UOYA01003956-UOYA01003956.1-activated-sludge-metagenome-genome-assembly--contig:-NODE-3956-length-12830-cov-5.937847_pt1 | contig 12830 bp, 12 predicted proteins | sample MGYA00238163_ERZ764804 | MGnify/ENA primary metagenome ERZ764804 (study PRJEB28919, sample SAMN05720223) | activated sludge metagenome | isolation source: Anaerobic digester | place: Hong Kong...
AAAACTCACAGGAAGGAACCTGTTTTAGGGCAGCAGCATGAAAAACATAATCCACCCCTACCATTGCATTAGCCACACTATCATAATCTCTAACATCACCAATATGAAATTTGATTTTAGAGTTATTATACAATTTCCGCATATCATCTTGCTTTTTTTCATCCCGACTGAAAATGCGAATCTCTTTCACATCGGTATTTAAAAACCGTCGGAGAACAGCGTTCCCGAAAGAACCTGTACCACCTGTAATAATAATAGTTTTATCCTTAAACATAACATATCCCTTTACTATAAAACCTATTTAAATTCATCAAAATCTACTTTATTGCGCTTAACTTTTTCTAATGAACTTGGAGCATTTTCTATTAACCAAACCCAAAAAGCAGTAACATCAATTTTTTCTTGCAGCATTCTCTTTCTTTTTTCCTGCCACAACTTTTTATAATCTTTAGAGTCCAATACAGATTTAATCCTTCTTATCATCCAGTTATAGTGACGAGGGTGATAACTATATGCTAAATCATAAAGCTTCTCAATTTCTTCTATTACTGTAAGTTTACCAGCAAAAGTATTACAACGAAATGCTGGTGTACCTAAAACAGCTGCTTCCGTTGTCATCGTTTGACTATCACAAATCAACATTGATGAATAATACAATAATGAATGTATTTTTTCAGGAGCAATGTGTAGATAAAAAGGGATGAATTCTGGATCATTAACTTCAGATGTTATTAATACTCTTCCATATTTCTCCAAAAGCTTTATTAAATCCCATTTTTGTTCCTTAGACAAGCCATACATCCCAATATCATGATGTGCTTTAAAAGCAGTAAAACGAAGTATAAAAAATGTATCACTTTCTCTCAGATTACATTGTTCCAAAACAGTAGGGTCGGGTTCAAATCTATTAGGATGTAAATAAGCAAGTTCTTGATACCCGGGATAACATATCTGCTTGGGATGATTCTGGTAAGCTAATGTATCAGGCATCATCAAATAGTCAGCAAATGGATAAACAAATTCTGTAGCAAGAGGAATGGCAGAAAGATCACTATCTGTTGTTGCAATTGATATAGCTTTCGTAAATTTGGCTGCATGAACATTTGAGGCAGAAGAACCAAGTGCAATGTCTATATTTAAATTTTTCATTATCTTATAGCATTCAAAATCATATTTTAATTGGTTGAAAACTTTTGATAATATGTTATCCTTTTTTTCTCCATAACTCATATATGGAATGTTATATGCTGATAAAAGTTTCTCAATTAGAGGGACTTTTTTACAACTTAAATATATATTATGTTCTAAACTTAATTCCTTATATAGATTTCTGAAATAATGAACCTGAGCAGGGTGATTAACATCAATTAGAATATTCAATTTCCAAACTCTCTAATGACTTTTGCTGGAACTCCAACAGCTACGCAATAATCAGGTATATCTTTTGTAACTACTGAACCGGCACCAATAACAGCTCCTTTCCCAATAGTTACACCTGGCATTATAATTGCTCCAATTCCTATATGAGCACCTTTCTTTATATAGATACCGGCTATTTTAAAAGGCATTGAACCTATCCAATCTCCTCTTTTATATTTTGATAAATCACGCTGATGAGTTAATAACATACAGCCAGTAGTAATAAATACATCATCTTCTATGATTACTCTTTCAGGTCCATCATCATCTATGTGGACATCTAAACCAATAAGAACATTCTTTCCTATTTTAACACCTCTCAATCTATGAAAATAAACCCTTATAAAACTTGGGAAACAATGTCTGGCAAAATGATGTAATAACCTGTTTCGCAAACCAATGCGAATATCAGCTAAGGTCTTTTTCCTATGCATTGGTTACTCCTTATATAGAAAAGACATTGCCTGCTTTTATAGCTAACTACATAGAAATTATATGAATCCATTTAACTATATAACACTGAACATAATCTCAACAGTTAAAAATGATTTAATATATTTCTCCAAATTCTTATCGTACTGCTATAGGAATGTTCATTTTCTATTAATATACGAGCATTTTTTCTGATTTGTGTTAGTTCACGATAATTTATTAATGATTTTATCATTATTTCTTGTAATTGTAATATGTCCCCGGAAGGAAAAATAAAACCCGTAACTTCATCTTTTAATATATCTCCAATATTCCCTACTAATGAACTAATACATAGTAATTCACAACTCATTGCTTCCATTAAGGAGCAAGGTAATCCTTCTGTTTCAGATGCCATCACAAATATTTTAGATTTTCTATAGTAAGAATATGTATCAGCTTGAAATCCATAAAAGCTCACTTTTTCAGAAAGATTTAATTCATAAATCAAGCTTTTTATTTCATTTTCATAAGAGCCATAGCCAACTATACATAAGGTTGCATTAGGATATTCTTTTACTACATTACTAAACGCTTGAAGTAAGTATTGGACACCCTTATATTTTTCTAATCTTCCAACATAGAGAAAATCATAAACTTTGTCAGAATTATCTGGTAAATATCTATCAGTATCTATTGCACTATGTAAAATATAAACTCTTTGAATCCCTATAGATTTCCAGAAATTAAATGATTCCCTGCCAGGTACATTTAATTGGTATGCTTTTTGTATAATATAGCGTAAGAACATACCCTTAATAGGGTGCTTTGCTAATAACTGATCATCTCTACCCGTTTGCCCAAGAATGTAGGGTTTGGAACTTAATAAAGATGCTACAAAAGCAATATAATAATGAGGAACATAATGATAAGCTAAGATAAAATCTACCTTATGCTTTCTCGCTAACATACCTACAATATAGGAAGCACTAATAAAATTTATAATAGGATTGGAACATATTTTGGGTAAAACTGCATATTTTAATTTAGGTATATCGGGACCTTTTTCTTTCCTCACTACTATAATTTCTTCAACAATGTCAACTTTGCATAAGGGAACAAATTTTGCCTCAAAAGTACCAGGTCCCATTCTGCAGGAACATATTATTTTAACCCTTTGGTTCATTGAGGTACTTTAGAAATTACATATTTAAACTTTCCTGCAGATGTAAATTCCAAGTTTTTTACTTTTTCAATTTGGATTCTGATACCATCCCCCGCATTATATTTTAATAGATCCATAATTTGAGATTCATCTTTTTCAGTATAATTTTCTTTGGGTATCAGTTTTAAAATTATTAAGTCCGGTTCTTCTTGTATTAATTGAAATTTTTCTATTTTATCAGCCCAATCTTCAAACGGGATAGATAAACCATTAAGAATTCTTCCATTGGCTAATTTAAATAGATCTGATGATCTACCTATTATTTTGTCTAAGATGGGAAGCCCTCTTCCGCAAGGACAAGGACCCTTTCCCTGAATAGCCATATCTCCAGGAGTATAGCGTATAAATGGCATCGCATAATCGTTTAAAGAGGTTACAACAATTATTCCTTCATCGCCAGGTTTTACCTCATTTTTATAATCCAAAGATAAAATCTCCATATAGCTGGTTTCAATATTTATATGATATTTATTTCTCTCTTCACATTGATTTGCCCCAGCCATTCCATCACCACAACCATAAGCATCTATTATTCCCGTTTCAAAAACATCTTCAATCACTTTTCTCTGGTATGGGTATAACATTTCGGCTGAGGTAAACACACCTTTCATAGGATATTGAATAGTTTTATTTTTTAAATGGTTGGCAAAGGTATATAAAGCAGAAGGAAATCCCCTAATATATTCAATTCCTTTATTTCTAATTATATTAAAATGGTAATCCATAGATTCATCGGTCATATTCACTATAGGAACTGTATAATAATTATGTAAATATTTCCAAAAATAGGTAGTAGGACTAAAATTCCCTCTATGTAACATTGACCCACCTTTTAGGACGGCAATTTTATCTTTTCCTAAAGTATAATTTCCCCAGCTAAAAGTTCTCATTTTGGTTGCCCAGTTTAAACACCAACTATATGTATCTATAAAATATTTGAAGGGGATACCGGTTGTTCCACCGGTTGAACGCTGCATAGGATAATATTTTTTATAATCTTCTGCTAAGAACAAATCAAAATTATCTCTTATCGTCTGTTTATTAATAACAGGAAACGCTTTTAAATCCTTTATATCTTTGAAATCTTCGGGTTGCATCCCGATGTTTTTCATTACTTTACGATAATATGGAACTGAAGTATATATATGATTTATTAATTTTTTTAATTGAGCTAACTGGTAATTATATATTCTTTCTTCATCCCAATATTGGTTTTCATTCACAAATTTTAACATTTTCTTTAAGTTAAATCCGTATTTTTTACCAAGTAAGAAAAAGGTTAATTCGCTTCTATTCATTTATGTTTCCTATAATATTCATTATTCATTATTGAAGTAATTGTTGTTTTGAAAAAAATCACTGTAGCTTTTTGCAAATTCTTCTTCTAAAATTGTTGGTTTATTTTCAATAATCCAAATTCCATCTTTCTTAATATAAAAATGATCTGAATTTTCTAAAGTTTTGGTACCAAAAGTAACAAACTGAAATTCAATCAAAATACAACCCTTCTCGTTTTTTGCAATATCAAGTGAGGCAACAGGAACATTAAATTTATTATAACACTCCACTGCAAAATCCAATATTTCATTATCTATTTCTTTATCAAAAATAAATCTTCCGCTACCGCTTGCCCTCGGATCACCAATTCTATTCAATCTTTTTAATTTATAAAGTTTATTACCAAAAACCAGAACCTTCCAATCATTTTCTAATCCTGTAATCATATTTTGGATAATGACTTTTTTTCTGAATCTTGATTCAGGTTTATAAGGTGGATATCTATGAGCTCTATACAATTCTTTAAAATCTTCTTTCAAATTAGGAGTTTGCATTAATGTTTTCGCTGCTGATAATAAATCATTTTCGGAATAACACATTCTTACATTTCTACTAACTGCACCTTCATAACTTTTTAAAACTAAAGGATATTCAAATTTATGTAAGTTTGCTACTAACTCTTCAAGATTACCAAATTTATAGGATATAATTTTATCATTAGGGAAGAACAGATCTCGTAAAATTTCCATAAATACTTTATTATTATGTGCTTTTAAAAATAAATACTTAGGAACCATATAAGCTCCCGCTAATTCCAAACCATAAATAACATCTTCTATAAAACTTTTATAATAGCCCTTACAATCTTCAGCTGATGAATAAATTACTACTTTCTTCTTCCAATCATTTCTAAAATCAACATCCGCAAATTTAAGATAACTTGTCTTAATTTCGCAAGCACTAAAATATTCTGACAATAAAGCTAAATCAAAACCGCTTCTAAAGGACTTTTCCTTATGCTTGCTTCCAAATCTTCCCTTATAATCTGTTATAATGAATATTTCTTTCATATCTCCTTCATCATTGAGATTGTGGCTGATCATATATCTTTACAACTTTTGGGTGAACCTACTGCTAAACAGTATGGCGGTATTTCTCCTTTTACTACACTACCAGCACCAATAACAGACCCTTCACCAATAATAGAACCAGGTAAAATGATACAGGAAGTCCCTATCCATACATTATCTTTAATTATTATTTTTTTAGCGTTTCCTATAGTCCCCAATCGGTTTTTCACATTTTCAAAAGACACATTATGACCATCACAATCCATAATATTCGTGTTTGCAGCTATCAGACAATTAGTACCTATGGAAATATACTTTTTTGCATGAATACAAGTTCCGTGTATTCTTGTGTTGGAACCAATTATGATTTTAACTTCCATAGTATCTGCTATTAATTTTACGGGAGCAAACATATTAATGTGATATTTACGATTACTGGAATTTAGAGTAACCATTTCCCCTATATCAATTATAGCCCCTTTTACTAATCGGAATCCCTTTTACAATAACTCTCCAGTTTAAATGAATCCCCTTTCTATGGAAAACGCAGAAGATGAAAAAATATATATACGATAAAAATTGGATAGTTTTCTTAACATCTATCACTCATTTATTAATTGCTGAAAGAATTTAGATAATCTTAATCCTTGAAGTTTGGAATCGAAATTGTTAACACAGACATTATACCCGGCTTTCCTAACATTGTTAAGATTTTCATAATTCTCAATCGCATATTTTATTTTATCTGCAAAACTTTCTATATCACCTGGTTGAGCAATTAATGCTGATTCATTGTCTTTTAGATACAAAGGAATATCTCCAACCGCTGTTACAATAACCAAGTTACCTGTAGATAAATATTCACCTAATTTAGTAGGAAAACCACCTTCAGCTTGCAAATTATTAGGTCTGGCTAATGCCAATATCATAGATCTACAAAGTAGTTCCGAGATATTGTCTCTATGAACATTACCCATTAATATTATTCTCTCCCCTAATCCGGCATTTATAGCTAATTGTTTAATCATATTATCGTTACCGCTATCTCCAATAATAATCAACTTCCAGTCAGGATAAAAGTTAGCAATTATTAAAAATGATTTTACTAATATTTCAACTCCATCTTTATAATAACTTTTATTTCCGATATAGGTAATCAGGTTCTCCCTTTCTATATTTATATTAAATCTTTGCATATCTACAGTCATTGGTAAATGAAAAATTTTAGCTCTTTTACAGGAATAAAACTGATGATATTTGTACAATGCCTGAGTCATAGCTAATACGCCATCAAACATTTTATAATAAAGATGTAAATATAGTATTTTATCAAACTGGTTAAGCAAGCTTTTCTTTTTTAAGATAAACCAAGGATACTCATTATTCTCAAGTACAAACTTGATTTTCTTTAGACGAGTGAAAATATATACTAACGGTATCAATGAACTCTTTGCACAACCAAATATTATAATATCTATATGTTTATTGCGGTTCTCATTATATAAAGCTAATAGACAATTAAGATATCCATAAATCCATGTAATTCTTGCAATAAAAGGATTTGTCGGTTTAATAATTGAGTATGCAGTACTATAATACACTACGCCATTTAATTTCCCACTTCTTAAATTCTGCATATTATTTCTATCTTCTGATGGTCTAAATATAATTACTTTAATGGAATTATCCAATCTTGCCAATATTTCCAAATACGATCTTATCCTATTTGTTAGTGCGGTACCAATCGGGTATTGATGATAAGTGACTAATATAATATTCATAATTCTATTTTCAGATTAGTTAAGTCCTTATAAACTAAAGTTGTTTGTAAAATAAGAAGATTAACTACTGATAAATATACACCCTGTGACAGATAAACAGGTATCAAAGTAAAAAAAGCTCCTAAGGCATATAACCATTTATTTTTATTATTAAACAAAGAAGCGTATATTCTAAGAGAATATAACAATAAAATAAAATAAATTGAACCCATTATAATACCAAATCTTGCTGGTATATCAATTATTCCATAAGATCCATAAAACTCACTATATTCGTCATAAGCAGTCCGACGACTTATTCCTCTACCTATAAATGGATGTTGTCCAATAGCATTAATGCTCTTCCTAGCAGAATACATTCTACCACTAGTAAAGCCGGTTAGAGGTTGTGACATTTCTTGTTCATAAGCTTCAGTTAACTTTAATTTCATAAAAGGAGCGCTATTACTTACTAAGAAAGCACTAATTAATACAATTATAAGCATAGCGGATTTATATTTTGTATTAGAAGATAAAATTGCCCATACCCAAAAAATATATAAAGATATATATCCGGCAGTTGATTGAGTTGTTAATATTGCCAAAGAAAAAACAAGTATATATTTATTTTTTAATGATCTTGTAGATAAGTATACGAAAACTAAAGCAACAGCTAAGTAAACAGCAAAAGCTCCAGGTTCCCAAAAAGGACCTGCATTTCTTGGTATTAAATGAAAAGAGGAAGCATAAGTATATGTATAAAGTAAGAATAAATTAATATTTTTATAATCAACAACAAAAGATCCTGTCGTTTTGGAAAAATAAATTGCCCACTTTCTAAGTAGCATACTTAAGGGAGGAATGATAATTTCTATAGACCAGAAGAAAAATGAAATCAAAGCATATATATAGAGAATTTTTATGTAAAATTTATAATATTCTTTATCAACAATAACTAAATACATAACCGGAATTAATAATCTAATAAAAAAATATCCTAATTGAACAATATTAACATCAAAGGCATCAAAAGAAATAGTTTGAAAAAGATAAATTAAAAGATTAGCCAAAACCCAAGGTAAAACTTTTAAAAAAGAAAAAGCACTAGGTTTTAAGAATGTTAATAGTAGTAATAAAATAGTTGTAAATATATATACTTCTTTCAAACCTAAAAATCCAATTCCACATTGACCGATAGAAAGGAAGGTTAAAAAATACTTTAATTTTATATTATTCTTATCATAAATCTGAATAATATTATGTTTAGGGTAGGTTAAAGATTTAACATTATTATCTAAGACGACCATATACCAGTATCCTGTTTATTTAAAACCTTTTTACTTTGCATAAAAACTATGCAAGTAGTAATAATGCCAAGTAGTAATTGAAGTAAAAGTACGTCATGAATGCCAAAAGAAAGTTTTTTTCCGAAGAAAACAATAAACAATATATAAATGGTTGCTGAAATAATAGAGGACATACCAATCAATCGAACTTTGCCGCAACCTGTAAGAAATTTAGTATATACTGCACCAAACATTCTTAGTAATGTTAATGAGACAATTATAATAGTCAAAGAATATGACATTTGAACTTTACTTTTGACGAGAAAATTAAAAATAGGTTTTGACAAAGGTATCATCAAAATGACACCAAGGGCACAAATTATAAAGAGTTGATTTATTTTTTTAAAAACATTTTTTATCCATAAGAAATCATCAATAGTATAAGCTTCTGTAAAAGCAGGTATTAAAGGATTAGTAGCTAAGGTATAAACTGTAAGGAAGATACCAAATATTCTCATTGTCACATGATAAGGAACAACAGCTCCAGGGGATGTAACTTGAACAATAATCAAATTGGTTGCGGACATTAAAATTATAAATGCTATCTGGTCCATAAATTCATAAATTCCAATATTCAGAACTCTTTTTAGGGCAGACAATTTAATATATTTTAATGATACTTTAAAGTTAGTATAATTATTAAAAAATATTATATTTCCTATAATAAGCACAATTAGTGGTGAAATGCTATATATGAATCCTATCCAAAATAATGAACCATTAATCCATTTAGCAAAAAGTAAAATAGATACAAGAGATAGTAGTTGGGTAAATAAACTCATTATATTGATAATAGAATTTTTCTGGATTGCAGTATATATTCCATTAATAATCTGTAAGATAAAACGTAATAAAAAAAATAATACCACAACCATCATCAACATATTTAATTCATTGGTTAAATTTGAAGGAGCATTAAATATTTTTACCCAGTTAACAAAGGGTGATATTAAATAATAGAGAAGACATAAAATTAACATAATAACAGTCAAGAAAGCATAAGAAGTATTAATCAAAATATTTGCATCTTCAATTTCATTTTTAGCTAAAGCTTGTGCTAATCTTGTTCTCAATCCCCCACTAAGACCAAGGTCGAATAAAAAAACCCAGGCAAGAACAGAATTAATAGTAAGCCAAATTCCATATTTAGTTACATCTAAATAGCTAAGTACTATAGGCATTAGTAAAAAGGATATAAGATTTGTTAGAATCATAACTATAAAAGATGTTATGGCATTTTTTTTTACTTTTCCTGAGCGAGTATTTCCATTTTTACCAATTATAGATTTAATCTCCTTATTAATTTTAATCAGTAATGAATTGAACAAAGTCATCTTTAAGTTAGTTTGATTATATCTAAATAATTAAACATAAAACGCCAGGGATATCCATAAAATCTATAATCCCATTTCATTATCTGAAAAGCTCTCAGATAATAATAGAAAAATTTGGAGAAATCTTTTGATTTTATTGCATTGTTAATTATAGATCTATAATGATATTTCTTTTTCTGAGGATAAGTAGTAAAATCATCCGCAAAAGTAGTTAATATTTTCTCAGATAATTCTATTGCATCCTTATAATTAAGGTTATTACAAGCTAAATTAGTCAACCTACCATATAAATGATTAATATTTGTGCGGCTAAGGACTTCAGGAACATAATCAAATTTATAATATTTTGCTACTTTTAAGCACCAAAGATAATCGGAAGGGATTTTTGTTTCCTGAACAAAAGGGATCTGATTTATTACATTTGCCTTAATTACCATCAAAGAACCTCCTCCATAACCAGGATAAGATAACAAATCTAAAAAAACATTTCCCCGTAGATTTTGTTTTGTCCTTTCAATTATTTTTTGGTTCTTATAATCATAAATTTCTTCCCAACAATATACTATCCCTAAATCTGAAGGTCCAGATGAAAAAACTTGAAGTTGTTTTTCTAATTTTTCAGGAAACCATTCATCATCATCATCTTGAAGTGCTATATATTCACCTTTTGCAATTTTTAGTCCTCTATTTAATGAATCTGTAGCTGATATATTTTCTTGTTGTTTAATATATATTATTCTACTATCAGTAAAAGACCTAACAACTTTTTCAGTGTCATCAGTTGAAGCACCATCTACAATTATTAGTTCAAAATCTCTAAATGTTTGATTCAATACACTTTTTATTGCATGCCCAAGCATTTTACATCTATTACGAGTACTAATTAGCACAGAAACAGTTGGAATATCACTCATATACTAATAACTATTATTAAATTAACTATTAACATTGTTCCAAAAAATTTCCCTTGCTTTTTGAACACCCATAAAAAAAAGAAGGTCAAGACAAGAAAGACCTGATATAAATTTATAATTTGGTATTTGTGGATAGATGGGGTGAATGAAATTGTGCCATAAAACAGTAATGCCAGCTGACCGAAATTTATATAAATAATCTTGCATATATTCATAAGATCCACTACCGGCTAAATAACTATTAGCACCGTGGGCAATACATAGAGCCAAAACTAAATCTCCTTTTCTACCTTGTTCTTTATAGGAGCTTGATAAATACATAGGAGTATTAATGCCTAAGAGTTCCATACTTTTTTGTATTGTAGCAATAAGTAAACTTAATGGAGATTCAAAATGCTGATTATAAATTGGTGCAATCAATTCAATAATTTCCCTATGAAAAGGGGCATGTTTATAATATTGATCTAATATATATAAGTGATCTATAATATTAGCCCCATCTAAAAATTGTAAATCACAAAATGTATATCCAAGATGTATTTTTGTTGGTATAGTTAAAATTTTAGCTTTACCATTACAATAAAATTGATTTCTATACTGATATGTTCCTTTACTAACTTGAACATCATCTAATAAAATAAACTCTTTTGTTTTAGCAATTTTGTCTAAAAGACCCAACCATGGCCAATAAGATGGTTGATGAATGCATAGATCAGCTATCTTCATCTATATTCAAAATTCGTTTTTATTATATTATAATTACCGTAAAAATCAATATTTCTGTAATTCATTTAAGAAATAGATTAATCTTTGTCGGCTAAATTTGACCATAATCTGACCCATTTGTTATAGATTAATCTATCAGTATGAAAATATTCTTGTATATTAAAGCCCTTATATTGAATTACCATATTTCAAATAAGGACTGAAATGCCTCTGCATATTGAACCCCAATTCTTGATCCACGAAATGCAGCTAAACCCTTTATTGTATGAACACTTCTGGGTAATGGGTCTGGCATAATTTCAGTATCATATAATTTCATAACTTCAATTTTTTTATCTATATAATCAGTAATATCTACAAATGTATTAGGTATAAAAGCATTTTCTGCTAAAGCAGGAGCAAATTCGGTCTCTGATAGTGTTTCATACATTAGAACTCTTTTTATAAAAGAATAGCGAAATTGCTTAGAACAGGAATATACTGCTTGAAAAGCTATCTTATGATCAGAATGAATATCACTTCTATTGGGAATATATAATGTATCGGGTTGAATTTCCTTTATAGCTTCACTTATTTTTTTCATTAAAGAAGAAAGACCTACCGTATCTAATAGCTGTGTATAGAATTTCAAGTTTATAAACTTGCTAAACTCATAAGTTCGTTTTACTTTTTCAATTGTAAGTTGTCTTGTCATAACCATTTCCGGAGAGAAACCAAAAGGATGATTATTATCTACATCAGTAATATTCAACCAATTGATTGTATCGCCGTTTTCTTTATGTTTTAGAATAGTACCACCACATCCTAAAGTTTCATCATCAGGATGTACAGAAACAAACAATACATTTCTTTTCATATCTTCTTCCATTAAATTTATTTATGCTTTAGATAAAAATAATAAGATTCAAATAATGTTTACTAATTTATTATAATCACGAACTTTTTCCAGATATCCTGCATTTATTGACTCATAAATTGATCTGCAGGGAAGGTTCATTGCTATTATTTCTTCTCTGGTAAGGGTTTTAAGATCAAGATCAAGATCAGGATAGGACTTCACTATAGCATGCATAACTTTCATAAAAACATTGGGCCAAGTATTCATTGCTCTATTTTGCCGACGATTTTTACGATTAAACTGCCTGATATATTCACGGCAATCATTCAAATAGCCCTCACTTAGTTCTATGCGTTTGGCAAAGGCAAATATCTCTTTAATAATTTCATTGGAAGGTGTGTATTTAGGTATCACTTTTCGCCGGGCAATATACTTATTCAAATGAGAATTATAGTATATCACTACATCATCTATATTTCCCGTGAAACCGGGAAGCATTAGTTTTACAT
>ENA-UOYA01003965-UOYA01003965.1-activated-sludge-metagenome-genome-assembly--contig:-NODE-3965-length-12808-cov-3.947071_pt1 | contig 12808 bp, 12 predicted proteins | sample MGYA00238163_ERZ764804 | MGnify/ENA primary metagenome ERZ764804 (study PRJEB28919, sample SAMN05720223) | activated sludge metagenome | isolation source: Anaerobic digester | place: Hong Kong...
ATATTTTGTACACAGGAAAAAGCCCGTATAGTTTACCTTCGTTACAAGCTCAAAGGTTTTAAGGTCCATTCCATCTATATCGCCCGCCTTGAGAATGCCGGCATTTGAAACAAAAACATCGAGCCCGCCGAAATGTTCAACCGCTGAGCACATAAGAGCCTTTACAGACTCCTCATCTGTTACATCAGCAGATACAAAAACAGCTCTTTCTCCAAGCTCCTTAACTATCCTTCCGGCATTTACCTCTTGAGAGGGCAAATCGGCAATTACTATACAGGCGCCCTCTTTATACATTTCCTTTGCGATTCCTAGCCCAAAGCCCTGCGCCGAGCCTGTGACAACAGCTATTTTACCGCTGAGTCTTCCATCGGTCTTAAGTCTTGCGTTGATATTTTTTTTTGCGGTTTCAATTGCCTGTTCAAAGTTCATAATAATCACTCCGCATTATTTGATTGTTTTTGCCTGTAAGATTCAACCTCCCAGTTGACTATAAAATCAACCAGCTCGTCAGTCATATGTAGAACACCGCCAAAGCTTTGAGCGTAAACTGCAATTTTAATTGCATCCCTGAAAAGAATATTAGCGGTTTTTGCGGCCTTTTCGCTTTCTCCCAGCGCAAAATAACCCAAGCCCCTGACAATAACAATTTTCGGCGGATATCCGTGTTCATTTTTATAATGCGCAAAGCCCTGACCGGCTTCCTCAATTGAATTGATAAACAACGGGTGAGCCTTGCAGTAAACTATATGGTCGGGGGTGAACGGCTTCAACAGTGGTTTAGCCGCCTGCCTGCTTGCTGAAAACCGTACAGATTCTACAAAGTTATCATATACGGCAAAGGCTCCGTTTCCGTAAAGAGCAGAAAGCGAGCGGCAAAGCTCACCGCAGTTTTCGGGTACTTTTGTTTTTTCAAGAGAGGGGTAACGGAACAACATTTTTTTCAGCGTTCCCAAAATCTCCTCAAGCTTTTGGGATAGTCCTTCAACACTATCATCCGCTATAAAAATGCCGTGATTTTGAAGGAGAATTATTGAAGCATCGCGGGAGCATCTAAGCTTATAGTCTTCCATGAGCCCTTTGCATAGCTTGGAGAGCACATAGCCAGGCCTGCAAAGCCCGACCCAGATTATATTTTCACCAAAAAGCTCCTTTGCAATTTTCTCACCGTCAACACTGCAGGTCAGGCCGTTAATAACAGCTGGGTGTACATGCAGCACAAAGGTCTGCGGAAAAATGCTGTGAAGGGTGGTTTCAACGCTTGGCCGCTTATTCTCATTCGAAGTAAGCCTTGCCGCCATAAGGTCGCTGAGTACCGCAGCCTCCCTGAGATTATCATCCTCAGGATACTCTTTTTCAAAAATGGAGCTGAGCTTTCCTCTGTCCATTCTAACAAAATCTTCGGCTTTTATAGTTGCGAGGGATGTGCCGGAGCCCTTTATGTATAGTATACCGCCCTCCTTCGCCGAGGCGTTGCCTCCGCCTGCGAGCACCAGCTCTTCATCGGAGCCGTACTTGTTGGATAATGCAGCCAGCTGTTCAAGTAGCATGATGTGCCTCCGTCAACATTTTTAGATACATATATTACCATAATTAGTATAACAATTAAAGTAAAAAAACCAATAAATGTTGACTGTTTTAAACAAAAAATATATAATTACCGTAGCATGGCATTGTTTTTTCATATATTGCGGATGAAAAATAATTAGTAGGTGAATCTTTTGAACAATAAAGAATTGGATTACAGGGGTATAATTAAAGCGTTTGGTCTTGAGGGGGAATACATAGGCAATTATCAATGCAACAGCGGCCATATCAACCGCACATATTGCCTTGAGCTCGAGAATAAATACGGTGAAATAACAAGCTGGCTGATTCAGCAAATCAACACCGATGTATTTAAGAATCCGGATGAGCTTATGGAAAATATAGTAGGTGTAACAACATTCATTCAGGATTATGTCATTAAAAACGGGGGAGACCCAAACAGAGAGGCCCTCAAGGTGTATTTTACGATTGATGGCAGGCCATATTACCTTGATGAATACAATAATTATTGGCGTTGCTACAATTTCATTACAAACTCCTACAGCTGCCAGGCTATTGAAGACCCAAGTGTTTTCTACAATGCCGCCAGAGCCTTCGGGCATTTTCAAAGGATTCTTGCTGATTATCCGATAGACTCCCTGCACGAGACTATTCCGAACTTTCATAATACAGTTTCCCGTTTCAATGATTTTGAAGAAGCTGTAGCAAATGATATTATGGGCAGGGCATCTGCAGTCAGGGCGGAAATTGAGTTTGCCTGTGAACGCAAAAAGGACACGGGCAAGCTAATAAGACTCCTCGAAAAGGGGAGGCTCCCTCTGAGAGTAACACATAATGATACAAAGCTAAACAATGTTCTTTTTGATAACGATACTCACGAGGGCATCTGCGTGGTTGACCTTGACACGGTTATGCCGGGCCTTTCGCTCTATGATTTTGGCGATAGTATCCGTTTCGGCGCAAATACAGCCCTTGAGGATGAAAAGGATGTCAGCCTTGTTTCGCTTGACCTTGAATTATATGAGCAGTATACAAGAGGATATCTCGGCGAAGCGGGCAGCAGCCTTAATGACTGTGAAATTGAAAACCTTGCCTTCTCGTCAAAACTGATGACCTTTGAATGCGGCATGAGGTTTTTGACAGATTATCTCAATGGCAATAAATACTTTAAGGTAGAATATCCGGAGCATAATCTTGTCCGCGCCCGCACCCAGTTTGCCCTTGTGGCGGATATAGAGAGAAAGCTTGATAAAATGAATGACATCACGCAAAAAATTTACAGGAGGCTCTGATTTGAACTTCAGAAGAAAAATAAGAAAAGTCGTTTCCTACCTTCTGTCAGCCGTAGTCCTTCTTCTGTGTTCCTCATGTGCAAAAGAGCCTGCACCGGCAGATGCGAAGTATGTATTAAATCTGCTTTCGGGCAGCGGGGTAGAGTACAATGAAAATATTATTATCACTGCACAGACAGGGTGCCTCGGATATGGTGAAAATTCCCTGCTCGGTGCAAAAGCAGGGCTAAAGACCGGGGTTCAAGCTATTGAAGCGGATATTTCATTCCTTGAGGACGGCACCCCTGTTCTGGCCAAAAGCTTTTATGAGGCCGATAAAAACTCAGTTCCGCTAAAGGTACTGCTCGAGGAAATGAAGGCCTACCCGAATGTCAGACTGTATTTATATTTGCGTGAGGTTAGCAACATTCAGGGTGTTGATGAGCTTATTGTTGATTACGGCCTGATCGACCGTGCTTTTTTCATCGGCGTTACAGAAAGTATTGTTGAATTTATAATGTCAAGCGGCACCAGTCTGCCTTATTATATGCTTTTTGATTTGGATGAAAAAATGCCCGGCAACGGCAAAGCTGTGACCAAGGCACTTGAAGACATTTCTGTTTATTGCCCGATGGGCATTGTTGTTCCCGCTGAAAAGATTACACGGGAGCTAACAGAAGCGGCATTCAACAACTACGGATATGAGGTTCTGGCCTTCAATGTAAACACGAGTGAGGAAATTGCGAACGCTTTTAAATGTGGAGTTGCCAATATTATTACCAAAAGCCCAGATGTTGCTCTTGAGTCATTGGACTTATGGCATGGAAGCAGGTCGGATTTATCCACTTCATAAAAAACATAAGAGTACCCTATGCATTGATAAAGCCACATCATATTACTGTATGATGTGGCTTTTAAGCTATTCAAAGCTTACTTTTTAGAAATCCTCCATCTGCTTGCCGAGGAACGAAGCTGCAACCATAACGAGCTTGACATCAGCCTGCGATGGCATTGAGCCGTTTTCATCAAGGAGAAGTATAACCGAGCCGGATACATCGCCGCCGCCGATAATCGGGCAGGCAATCCCGGCATCCCTGTCAAGGCCTTCTACGGGACGCATTCTCTCGGCGCCTTCGGTAAGAACATAATTTGTTCTGTTTTCAATAATGTCCTCAAGAGCTGCGCTGACTCTGCGGTCGAGGGTTTCCTTTTTCGGCAGACCCGCACATGATACAACCCTGTCCCTGTCCGTAACAATAACGGGCAAATTTGTGTTCCTGAAAAGGACTTCGGCGAATTGCTTTGCAAAGGAGGACAGTTCATGAACAGGTGAATATTTCTTGAATATTACCTCACCGTTAATATCGGTGTAGATTTCAAGCGGGTCACCTTCTCTGATTCTCAGGGTTCTTCTGATTTCCTTTGGTATGACAACACGGCCAAGGTCATCAATTCTTCTTACAATTCCGGTAGCTTTCATTATTAATTACCTCCATTTTTTGTTTTTAAATTATTTTTAGATTTATTATTAGATATCTTTTGCTTATCAGAAACTGTTTGCTCGTTACCCTTTAAGTTATTAGCAGGATTCCTGTGAGAATTTTCAGGATTATTCTGAGTCGTTGTTGCTTCCTCTTTGAAAGTTGTGGTCTCCTCCTGCCTATGAGAGCCTTTATTTTTAACGCCCGGACTTTTTTTGGTTGTTGTTTGATTAGGTATATTAGTTGCAGTAGTGGTTTCTTTTGTTAATCCTTCACCATTATCATGAACACTGCCTTTTGTAGTCTTTTCCTTATCGGTTATACCTCTTGCATTTTTATCAAGGATGCTTGTTGAGCTTTCGGTCGGGCTTTCTTTATCATTATTTGTATTATTTTGTTTTTTAGTAAAAGCCTCAGTAGCTTCAACAGTTTCTTTATCTTTGTGGATACAGTCATTATTCCGATATACTTCTACTGCTTCAATCAACTCGCTGATTTTTGAATCCTTTAATTTATCAACGGTTATGTCGGGATTCAATTCCTGCAGTTTTTTGATAAGCCTGTATTTTCCGGCGGATATTCCCGCTTGGCGTGCCTCGTCGCGAACCTTCATATCGGTGCATGCAGAATAGAGGTCGCAAGAGCATTCGCCGGTCTCGATAGCATCCGTAACACCGTTTGAGCCTTCACGCTCAAGCCGGAGAGCCTTTTCCTCGTTAACTGAAACGGCTGTGACGGCGACGACTGTTGTGCCGTCCTTATTCAAAAAACCTTCTTGAGCAGCCTGCAGAACAATTCTTTTAACCGCCGTTTCGGGTGTGCAGTTAAAAATCTGTGTTCCATCAACCAGCATCTCACCGTCCGAATTAAAAGCACAAATATATATTGCTCTGTCTAAAGCATTAACGCCAATCTCAACACTGGGATTTATGTCAATGCATACATAACTAATTGGGACGCTGAAAAACATATTCAGTCCTAATGTAAGTAAAGAAGCGGTAGTTAAAGTTATTACAGCGGCAAAGATTTTTTTTGCCATCTGGCAGTTTTTATTCATCTGCCGGATTGCTTGCGCTTCCTCCTCCTTTCTATGATATTCATTGATTGCAGAAGTACTTGACAGAGTTTTTTTTAAATATTCCTTAGTTTTTTCCTTAAGCGCTTCTTCCGCTTTTATCATATCGAAAAAGCGATTAAAGCGTTTCATGCAGATAATCCTCCCTCAGCTTGGTTTTCAATTTTGCCTTAGCCCTGTGAAGCTTTGTATAAACTGTATTTATGTTTTTGCTCATGATTACGGCTATTTCCGGTATGGTCATACCTTCATAAAAGTGGAGATAAATAATTTGCCTTAGGTCAGGAGGAAGTGCAAGGACTGCATTGATAATTGCAGAGGGTTCGGGGGTTTCACATGGGATTTCCATTTCTTCAATGCTGTCTACTCTGCTTTTCCAAAAACTTTTGCGCAAATCCTTGCATTGATTGTAAGTCACACGGCATAGCCAGGCTTTTTCGTGTTCTTCATTTTCAAAAGAATTGGAGTGAAGCATGAATTTCAAAAATACATCCTGAAAAACATCTTCAACATCCGTTTTGTTTTCAAGGTTCAGGAAACAGATTCTGCGTATCAGATCACCGTATTTTTCAACTGCCTCAGAAGCACGATCTGAAACCTCCAATTAACATAACCTCCCTTCTGTACTAAATACGAACATGAAAGGCAAATCCATTCAAATTATTTTTAATTTTTTTACCAATACATGAAATATTATTAAAAATATTTTCAAGTTATTATACTGTAAAATTTAACTATATACAATGAATTAAATTAAAAAATTAGTTAGTAAATATAACTATTAATGGTTAAAATTTCTGTATATAAAACTGCGCCGGCAGAGAATTCAGCCTGCCGGCGCAGCAAATAATATTTGTAAAGGAATTTAGCTTTACAACAGTTTGACCAAAAGAACCCTCATATATTTTCTGTTTACTGCTGTGCTTTTTTTAAGAATAAAGCTATATTTTTTTCCTCTTCGTTTCTGTCAGGGTTCAGCCTGCCCAGCCTGTCACATAGCCCGAAAAGTGCGACCTCCCCGACATCGGTTTGATTCTTCATTTGAGGGATATCCGCAAACGGCAGGTCATTTACAACAAAAAGAATTTGCATATGCCACCTGATAAGTGAGGAAACTGTTTCAATGAACTTCAAATCATCCGAAAACTCCCTCAGGAATTTTTCAGAAAGAACTGCCCCTACCTTTTCATGCCCGTATGAGGTTGTTTTGCCGTTTCTGACCTTTGTTGTGTCAGGCTTGCCGATATCATGCAGCAGAGCGGTCCACATAAAAGCTCTGCTGTTTTTGCTTTTATCCCTGACCTTGGCTGCCTCGTCAACAACGAGCATTGTGTGGTTCCATACGCTGCCTTCAGGGTGATGCTTGGGTGACTGCTCCGTCCATTTGAGCCTTGAGAGCATATCAAACGGAAAAATGCATCCGTTCTCTCCCTCAAGAATTTTAGTTATAAACTCGGATGGTTTATTGTCATTGAGCAGGCTGCTGTCAATTAATGAAAAAATATCATTGGGTGCTTTCATCTTTATTTCTTATCCTGTCATTGTCAAGGCCGAAAACAGCTCGGGCACTCTCGGCATTCGGGTCATGGCTAATGTGCTTTGAGCGGAACCTTCCGTCTGCCTTTTTTTCATGCGGCTTATTCTTTTTTTCATTTTTGTTCAAATTTAATCACCCGACCTTTTTGATATTTTATCACACACGCAGGCAATTATTCAAACGTAATATGCAGTGCAGGTATCGTGCTGGTCCTTCATTTCTAGTATGAAAATCCAGAAATGTCTGAGGATTCCCACAGTCTTCTCTATAATTAATTTCGTTCAAGTAAACAGCCCTGCAAAATGAATTTGCAGGGCTGCATAGCTTCATTATTTTACAGACGGGGAATTAGATTATTTTTCAATTGGAAAGTAAATCTCTGTAATCAGATCCTGCTTGGGTGTAGTTGCAGGGTCGTTGATATATTTCTCGTAGGGTGCTCTGGCAATCCTATACCCGTTTTCCTCAATCCATTTGCCGAGAGCCATATAGCTTTCATGCAGGTCAGAGTAATCCCCGTAATGAACTCCTTTAACGCACAAACCGCCTTCAAGTATTCTGGTCTTATCGCTTTTGACGCTTGTGGGGAATCCGACCTCAACATCTGTAGCCTCGGGGTTATAATCGGGGCAATGATAAATTGCGATCGGAGATCCCTCACAGGGGAGCCCGCAGGAAAACAGCTTTTGCATGATGTCAGTAAAGTCTTTTATTGCAATTGTTTCCCTTACCGTTGCAATGTTGACGGGAGTGGTTTCTACCAATGAAATCTGTAGCTGCTTTTTCATAAAATCACCTTTCTTCAGTTCTTCAATGTCTTGTTTTAATCGGTGAAGCTTAAGCCTTTCCTGTTCAAAAATCAGGTTAAGCTCGGCAAGCTTTCGTTTCATCGCATTGCTCAAATCCTCATCGTTCGCATCAATGAGAAGTTTAATCTCGTCAAGAGAAAAACCGTAATCCTTCAGCCGCAGTATTCTCAGCATCGTGGCTAGCTGCCCGGCACTGTAATAGCGGTATCCGTTTTCACTGTTCAACTCAATTGGTTTGAGCAGACCGATTAAGTCATAATGCCGCAATGTTTTGGTCGTCACCATACAAAGCTTTGAAAACTCACCTATACTAAGCATATATTCACCTTCCGAACCGGTTCTTGGTATTATCCTACACTTTTACCTAAGGTCAAAGTCAAGAACTTTTTTAAATTTCATCAATTTTTTCTTCTTACATTAATGCACCTAATTTTATTGAACTGAAAATCGGTTTCATGCGCTTCAAAAGAATTAAGGCAGGCTTAACGCCTGCCTTAAACAATTTCAATGTGAAAGAACTTATGCCTGATTGAGGAGCTTGGCAAGTGTTGATTTCTTGCGGGCGGCATTGTTCTTATGAATTAAACCTTTGGCACATGCCTGGTCAACAGTCTTAATCGCTGCTTTAACGACAGCTTCCTTATCTGCAGAGTTTGAAGCCGCTGCTGCGTTGGCCTTTTTAATCGCTGTCTTAAGAGCGGAATTCTGTGACTTGTTGCGCGCTGCCTTTGATTTACTGACAAGTACGCGTTTCTTTGCGGATTTAATGTTTGGCATAAAGACACCTCCTTCATCATTACACAAGTGATAATGATATCACAAAGAATTGGAATTTGCAAGAAAATTTTTAAACTGTTGCCGGAATTATGAGAGGTAAAATAATAATACTATATATAACCGAAAAATTGCAAGAGAAAATTTAAAAAAGGTGAATATTATGAATTTCAGAACAGACCTTGCGGTCGAACGCCGTGAAATTATCGAGGAAGCAGAACCCGAGGGAATCAAAAGTGAAACATTTGAAACAAATGGTGCCAAGATTACGAGAATTGAGGTTATTAACGAAAAGGGCGAAAAGGCTTTGGGAAAGCCCATAGGCAAATATATAACCGTTGAAGTGCCGCCGTTTACAAGGTCAGCTCAGTTGGATGACGGCCAGCTTGACGCAATTGCAAAGGAATTGACATCCCTATTACCTAAGACCGGCCCTGTTCTTGTTGTCGGCCTTGGTAACACCGAAATTACCCCCGACGCTCTGGGACCGAAAAGCATCGAGCTTGTGCTTGCGACCCGCCATATTAGCAGCGAGCTTGCAAAATCCGCAGGGCTGGGCGACCTTCGCCCCGTTGCGTGCTTTGTTCCCGGTGTTCTGGGAAGAACGGGAGTAGAGACTGGTGAAACAATTCTGGGCGTTGTCAAAACAGTCAACCCATCTGCTGTTATAACTATTGACGCGCTTGCCGCTCGCCGCCTTTCACGCTTGGGACGCACTGTTCAGATGGCAGATACGGGGGTTACACCCGGCTCAGGCGTAGGCAATGCAAGGACGGAGATATGCCAGAAAAACCTCGGCGTCCCCGTAATTGCGGTTGGAGTGCCGACTGTTGTTGATGCAGCAACCCTTGCATATGACCTTGTGAGCAAAAGCAATCAGCAGGTAAATGAGGAGGAAATGAGAGGGAGGCTTGAGCCTGAGGGCTCTCAAATGATGATAACTCCAAGGGAGATAGACCTTGTCATAGAGCGTGCCGCAAGGCTCATTGCAATGTCAATTAACCGTGCGCTTCAGCCTCATATTTCGGTTGAGGATATGCTTTCGCTCGTATCCTGAACAGAATAAATGGCTGGGGTTGCGCATAGAATTGAATGATTATGTTTTAATAATCAATTCATGCCGCATGGAGGGCAAACCCTTGAAATCACAAAGAAAAAGCAAGCTGACTGTATTTACCGCATTTGTTATGCCAATAATCATATTATCTGGTACGGTTTTTATCGCTCCCAATAATATGATTAAAAGGCTGGCTCTTGTCAGCAGTGCAATTGCAATGCCGGAGGGCAGCTTTAGTGCAGTCGGCGATTGGTTTCTCAGCGACGGGACAACCGATGTTTTCACACAGGGGACAAATATCAGGAAATCTGCCTCAAAAATAGCCCAGAGCGAAAACACCATTTCTGTAAAAAAAACGGTTGACTTGACCACTATACCCGATGACATTGCCGCCCTGATGGCGAAAACAAAAGAGAATTCAAAAAATGATTTAAAGGACGGTACCATTCAGCAATTTTTCTACGGCAGGGAGAACGCAACCACAGCTTTCAAAAACATCTATGTCAGAAACACCACGGCAACCAAATCTATTAATATAGAAAAGGTTCTTAACGAGGAGCTCGATTTAAAAATAGATAGAGCAAAGCCCGCAGTCCTTATTTTCCATACTCACACAACTGAGGGGTACGAAATTCTGGACAGAGGTTGGTACGCACAGAATTATATTACAAGAAGCAGGGAGGAATCCCGCAATGTTGTCCGAGTAGGCACGGAGATTGAAAAACAGCTTACCGCCGCCGGATATACCGTTATTCATGACAAAACTATTCATGATACAAAATACGGCGGCGCATACGACCGTTCCCGCGCGACTGTTCAGAAATATCTTGATAAATACCCGAACATCCAGATTGTGCTTGACGTTCATAGGGATGCCATTCATCAGGATAATGGCATAAAAATTAAACCCACTGCTGTTATTTACGGTAAAAAGGCTGCTCAGATAATGATAATAACGGGAGCGCAGGAGAAGAGCATAACAAACTACCCGAACTGGGAATGGAATCTCAGGTTTGCTGTAAAGCTACAGAAAAAGGCGGAGGATATGTACCCGGGGCTAATGCGACCGATATTCTTCTGTACCAGAAAATACAACATGGATATGACAAAGTGCTCCCTCTTGCTTGAAATGGGCAGTGATGTCAACACTCTGGACGAAGCAGCGTATTCAGGCAGGCTTATAGGCTCCTCACTGGCGGCGCTTATGAAGGATTACACAGAAAAATAAATATGATTGAAGGAAAAGGAAATGAAGATGAAAAACGAGTTTTCAAAGCTAGTTCGGACTTATATTATTATTATAACCGTATGCCTGTGCGCTTCAGGCATAATATGCGGGGCAATTATCGCCGCCAACAATACAAAGGCTCTGAGCGAGGGCGAGAGGGCAGCGACCGCAGGGCTGCAGACAGATGAAAAAGTAACCCTTACGGTAGCGCAGAATGAAATAAGCCTCGATTATTTGCCATTTGAAAAACTCGATGATATTGCGGCGGCCGCTCCGGCACCGATAAGCAGTGCAGCATTTCTCCTTCAGAGCGTATATTTGCTTGCAACTGAGCTTTTTTAATCCTGGAAATTGTAGCATTGGCGTAAAGCTATAAAGCTTTACGCCAATGCTTTTTTGTCCGTTAGATTGATTTATTACAGGTGTGAATCGACTTATTGTATTCGAATTAACACTATCTACAATATATAGAGTATAAAACACACTAATTAATATCAACACATCGATTATGTTGTAAAGCTTTCGCCTTTACATGTTTTGTGCGCTGATTTCCATTTATTTTTGTCTTAAAAATGCTTGACAAATACCTGATAAGTAGAATTTTTACAGTTTTTTAAGCTAATTTTGTTGCTGTTGCACTGTTTTTTTCGATGAATTTAGTCTGCGTTTATCCTTCAATAAAATAGTACATGCATGGCATCAAAAGCACAGAAAAATGCAGATAAAACAGGCAAAAAAGCAATATTCATTAGCAGTTTTGTAAAGCAAAACGCTTAACCTTTGTGGAAAACTCGGTGGAAAATGTGCAAAACCCTGTAAAACCTATGTTTTTACCGTTAAAAAAGTAAAGAAAACGGCTTTACAAAGTAAAATAATGCTAGTTTTTAATAAAAGTTAAAATGTATATACATTGTATTTGTATTATGATTTTGTGCAGGATTAGCTTCAAATTATAAAAACTGTTTGATAATGCCCTTTTGCGTTGGTATAATATGGTTATATTCTGTTGAAAAAGAGGTCGTTTTTATGAGAAAAATGAAAGCACTGTTTTCTGTTGCAGCCGCAGCTTTAATCTGCCTTTCGCTTATTCTCAATTGCTTTGCGGCTGAGGATAAACTAACGGCAGAGGAGTGGGCATCGCTTTGGCAGGAACAAAAATCAAATTACGCCAATATAGCGCTGACCCCCGGCAGTGATGGGAGCAAAATGAATTTTGCTTGGCTTTCGTCCATTAAGGATAATAAACCGCAGTTTGAGATTGGCAGAAATGCCGATTTGAGTGATGCTGTGAGTTTGAATGTTGATAGCAAGCTTACTGCTTTGGCACTCTATTCAAACAAGGTGACGGCAGAACAGCTTAAACCCGATACCGTATATTATTACAGCTATACAGTTAACGGTGTTTGGCAAACGGTGCAGAGCTTCATAACCTCGGATTCGCAAACACTCAGGGTTTTGTTTGTATCCGACCCTCAGATAGGTCGCTCAGGTGACAGCGGCAAGGATGAAGTGCTTATTTCAGACTCCTATGGCTGGTATTCAACACTTTACACGTCAGCAAACACAAACGGCCCAATAAACATGATTCTCTCCGCTGGCGACCAGGTCGAGGAGGCAATAAGCAGCAAACAGTATAATTCGCTACTGGCAGCGCCGATGCTTAGGAACATACCATTAGCAGCAGCAATAGGTAACCATGACTTTTACTTTCCGTTTTATGAATATCATTTTAACAATCCGAATGAGTACATAGGAGAAAAGGTTCACTCTATTGCGGGGCATAGCTATTGGTTCACAAATTCTGGGGTTTTATTTGTCGTTTTGGATTCAAATAATATATTGAGCACTGAAAACGAAAGCATAATAAATCAGGCTGTCAGCAGCTGTCCTGATGCTTCATGGCGTGTTGTTATGATGCATCACAGTATTTACAGCGTAAACTCAGGGGAGAAGAATTCAACAATGAGGGCTTATTTTGCGCCACTGTTTGAAAAATACGACATTGACCTGGTTCTGAGCGGCCATGACCAC
>ENA-UOYA01003973-UOYA01003973.1-activated-sludge-metagenome-genome-assembly--contig:-NODE-3973-length-12801-cov-5.049820_pt1 | contig 12801 bp, 10 predicted proteins | sample MGYA00238163_ERZ764804 | MGnify/ENA primary metagenome ERZ764804 (study PRJEB28919, sample SAMN05720223) | activated sludge metagenome | isolation source: Anaerobic digester | place: Hong Kong...
TCAATACCGGGAGCTTTATGGAAAACACAGCGTAAAATCCTCGATAATAGATGATAAAAGCATAGAGTAGGAAGTTTTCAAGTGTAAGCATTTAAATACTGCTGATGCGATCTCATGTTCACTTTTTGCAGGAAACTGTTTTTGAACCCTTACTGCTTATGGCGCTCCATTAAAAAGGTATTTGGGGAATTACCAATGGAGTTCGTAAGTCATTATCGCGTTATGCAGGCAATAGGCCTGATGGAAAATACAGATAAAAAACTGAACGTCATTGCATTTGAGACAGGGTTTCCTAACGTGAACAGTTTTATCAATGCATTTAAGAAAATTATGAAATGTACTCCTTCGCAGTTCTGTAAAAAGTTCATGCAACTGCAGTGAAAAAATAATAAAATAAACAAAGAAAGAGGAAAGAACATGGAAAACGATAAAGCAGTAAAAAAGGGAAAATTTTAGTTTATACAAGAATGCCGATCCCGAATGTGTATGCGTCGCATCTCGCCTATAGCGTCCATATGGCATATAGCAGCGACGGGATTACATATAAAGCTTTAAACCGAAATTATGGGATTATATACGCATCGTCAACCATTTCACAAGACAATACCATTAACGAGAAAGGACTAAAAAAACCCTATTTGTTTTACACAGCCGACGGTAAATTTGGAATAGTGGCCGTCAGAATAAATGCCGATGGCAGTGATGATAGCGAAAGCAAGGGAAAAGTTTTACTATGGATCTCTGACGATCTTTATTGCTTTAAAGAAATCGGTTTGATAAATTTACATATGGATGTATATGTAAGTGAAATAGCTTGCGAATATGATACTTTCAAAAAGCTATATGTGTTGAAATGGAAGGATAATGATGGTAAGTGTTTCCAAAACGTCATGAAGGATATTACCGAATTGGATAGTGCGTCGGATGCGGAACCCGGCGAAATGCCCGTATACGATACTGCATTGACCGTTCCGGAAGGGGCTGTGAAAGGGAATGTTCTGGAAGTGGACGCCTGCATTGGCAATGATATTATTATCAAATGGTTGCCTCTGGAAAACACCGATATCATTGTACCGGAAACCATCAGGGCCGAATCTAAGGCTCAAATCGATGAAGTAACGGCAACAGCAGTTTATAATGATGGTTCCGCTGCAGTGAAACAGGTTATATGGGATACTGAAAGCATTGATTTTTCAAAGGTGGGTAACTATGAGATCACCGGCACTATTGTTCAGGCTGAATATCCCTTCCCATTAGCTGTTGGATATGCTGATCCAAATATCATACAATGGCATGGCAAATATTATTTCATCGCGACAAATGACAATACCGATGACGTGGGCTTGTATGTCCGTGAATCGGATACGATAATGGGATTGTTCAACGACGGTTATAAAGAATATATTATCCTGGATCGAAACGAGGAAAAAGGTTTTATACAAACTTTCTGGGCTCCGGAATTTCATGTTATAGGGGATGAGTTATATATTTTATTCGCGGTAAGCGAAAAGATCTGGGGCCCGCAATCACATATGATGAAGCTGAAAAAGAATGGAAGCATTATTGACCCGAATAGCTGGGAAGAGCCGATCCGTGTTATGAAAAAGGACGGAACCTACCTTACGACGGACGGCATTACGCTGGATATGACGTATTTTGAAGCGTATCATAAGGCCTATTTGGTATGGTCATACCGCATGCACATTGGAACTCCTAAGGATTCCGGTTCAATGCTTTATATTGCTGCTACAGATAAGAAAGAGCCCTGGCGGCTGACAAGTGAGCCGGTTCTGTTATCGAGGCCGTTATATGGCTGGGAGAATAATGAACATACTATAAACAATGAAGGTCCATACCCAATTGTAACGGAGGATAAGGTATATATTACATACTCAGGAGGAGCAGCCGGCGGATATACCTATGTGCTTGGTCTTTTAACCGCCCCAAAAAGCGCTGACTTGCTGGAGCCCGGCAATTGGGTAAAAAGCAACGCACCTGTTTTGTCCTATTATTCTGTAAAAGGTGAGTACGGACCAGGACACAATACTTTCTTTAAAGATAAATACGGAAACCTGATGATTGCATATCATGCTCAGGAAACCATGCAAAGAACTCCGAGGTGTACTGCAATCCGCAGGGTTCATTTTGGCAAGGACGGCATTCCCCGGTTCGACATGTCCGCTGAACGGGATTTAAAGCATGAGCTTGCACGGGTCAAAACGAGGGTTGAAATAATAAAATAACAGGATTTCATTGTATTGAGGTACTATATGGGTGTATTAGCAATTAAAGAGAACAAGGTCATTTTTCAAAAGAGAAATGAGCTTGCCGTTATTGAACCGTGGGGAAAAGACTGTTTAAGGTTCAGGGCTTCTCCAAATGCAAGGCTCACCGATGAGAACTGGAACCTTATTCCTCAGCCGGAGATCAGTTGTTCCGCAGTTATTGATAATGATAAGGCGGTCATCGTTAATGGTAAGATATCAGCCGAAGTTTTTTCAAGCGGGAAGGTCATCTATTATAAGGATGGAAAGGAAATCCTGGCCGAACGTTCCGAAATGGCTTTCCATATGAAATTCCGGGAGTATTGTACCCTTGAGGGGGATAACCACCGTGCCACCGTAATTTTCCAAGCATACGAAAATGAACATTTCTACGGACTGGGGCAGGAACAGAATGATTGTTTCGATTTAAAAGGTTCGACAAGCGAGTTAATTCATAAAAACGCGAAGTCATCGATTCCGTTTGTATACTCATCAAGAGGTTACGGCTTCCTTTGGAACAACCCGGCCATCGGTCGTTGTGAATTAACCACCAATCATTCGCTGTGGACAGCCAATTCAACGAAGCAAATTGATTACGTTGTCATTGCCGGTGATACGCCTGCGGAGATAATGCGCAAATATGCCGGCTTAACAGGCCATGCCCCCAGGTTTCCGCGCTGGGCGTCCGGTTTCTGGCAATCCAAATTACGATATGAGGATCAGGATGAGCTATTGAAGGTGGCGAGAGAATATAAAAGAAGGGGAATACCTTTATCTGCAATCGTTATTGATTATTTCCACTGGACGGAACAGGGTGAATGGAAGCTGGATCCGAATTATTGGCCGGATCCTGAGGGTATGTGCAAAGAACTGGATGGGATGGGAGTAAAACCGGTTGTTTCAATCTGGCCTACGATCAACCCTAACAGTGAGAACTTCAAATATATGGATGAGCGGAATATGCTGCTAAGGACGGAAAGAGGCCAATATGGCGTATTTGATTTCTATGGACAGCAAACCTATATCGACCCGACGAATCCGGAGACCAGGGAATATGTGTGGTCGAAAATTCGTGAAAACTACTATAAAACCGGAATAAAGAACTATTGGCTGGATGAAGCCGAACCGGAAATCAATCCCGTGCATTTTGATAATATACGCTTTTATAAAGGGAATGGCGAAGAAGTTGGGTTAATATATCCCTACTATTACTCCCGGTTATTTTATGATGGTTTAAAAAAAGCGGGAGAAAAAGAAATCATTTCCCTTGTGCGCGCGGCCTGGATAGGGAGTCAGCGTTTCGGTGCATTGGTATGGTCAGGGGATATTCCATCTACATTTGAATCACTTCGGATGAGCGTGAAGACGGGACTGAATATGGCAATGTGCGGAATTCCCTGGTGGTGCAGCGATATTGGAGGCTTCTGGGGAGCGGATATTGAAAGCGATTATTTTCGCGAATTGATTGTGCGCTGGTTCCAATTCGGTGTTTTTTGCCCGGTAACACGGTTGCATGGTGCAAGAAAGCGTACCGCCAATCAAATAGAACGGCATCCCGGCATAAAAGAGCGAAGCGGCGGAGATAACGAGATTTGGAGTTTTGGTGAAAAGGTATATTCAATCCTAAAAGAGCTTGTAGAATTGCGGGAGCGATTGCGCCCATATATTCATAAATATATGGACATTGCCAGTGAAACGGGTGCGCCTGTTATGCGTCCCATGTTTTTTAATTACCCGGAGGATGAAGTATGCTATAATCTGGGCGACCAGTATATATTTGGCGAGGAGATTTTGTTTGCTCCAATTGTTTATCAGGGACAGACCGATCGTAATGTATACCTTCCTTCCGGTACGTGGATTGATGTGAACAGCCGGAAGGAATATTCAGGCGGGCGCTTTGTGGAAATGTATGCCGGGATCGATAAGTTTATTGCGTTTGTGAAAAAAGGAAGCAATTGCATTAACTTGTTTTAAACCCCGACACTGCTAATAATCTTTTTTACTTGTTATATATGAGTTCAGCGCATATAACCGCAGGAGTATGACGAGAATCAAGACAAGATAACAGGGGACTGCGAGAATGTGTTAGCCAAGGCTAATCCGATAACCTTCGGGTATGACGAACTCCCGGCCCCTTGATGCTATTCCGATTCATCGATTTCATCGATAGAGATTTCTTCGACGATTTCACCATCTACAATATGTATCTCTGTCCCATATCCCTCATACACTTCGTAATGAATCCAGATATCTGAACCGTCTTCGTTAAAATAAATCGTCCCGCAGGGTGTCATTTTGCTTTCTCCCATGCCTATGACAGAAAACTCCATGTCGGCTGCGCCGTAGCTTTTTCCCTTGAATTCAACCAGACCCAGAAGACGGGCGACATAATGGGGTTGACTGGTATCGTGCATGACATATTTTTTGATCCATTTATCGGCGTTTTTATAGCCGCACCAATCAGGAGAACCTTCGGGTGGTTTCATTATCGGTTCTGCTTCTTCAGCCGATTTTGCCATTTCGGCAATTTCCTTTACCTTACCAACTACTTGCTTTAGCTTGCAACCCGAGGTGGATAGGAGAATAACAGCGACAAGCGAGAAAATGAATATTTTTTTCATATCTCCTCCATGTAAGAGAACGCCATAACCGTATGGCTATATATGATTATATTAAATTATAACATGTAAAAAGAAGGCAAATCAAGACCTTAGGATTTACCCTGAATTGCTTGCAGATAATCGAAGCTATAAGCCGGGAAAAAATAACTGCATTGAAAAAGGGGACCGTCATGAAGGTAAATCTCCAGGTCGGCAGGCTTAAGGCCTGGTGAAGCAGAAAGAACCGGAACATAAAAGGACCAGAGCACAAAAGACCCGTCCCCTTGTGTTGTTATTCTTTTTCAAGCAGGGGAACACCTTCCTCGAGAAATGGCATTGGGTTTACATAAACTTCATTTACCGATATGGAAAAATGCAGATGAGGGCCTGTAGAAAACCCGGTAGAGCCGACTAAACCGATAACATCGCCTTTTTGAACCATATCACCGGCTTTTGTATTCAGGGATACCATGTGGTAGTACCATGATTTCAAACCGTAACCATGTTCAATGATCACCGTGTTTCCCGTGCCAATCATATAATCGGCAAACAGAACCCTGCCATGGTTTGCAGCCTTTACGGGCACTCCTTGGTTCTGTGCAATATCCAGACCATTATGACGGTAAGATGTGGGGGCGTTGTTGACATACCGCCGTTTTCCAAAGTCGGCAGGCCTTACCCGGCCGCCGTCAACCGGTTGTATAAAAGTGCCTTCCCAGTATTTTTCCCCATCACACAAAGGCCTTAACGGGTCTATCTTTTCTTTCACTTCCCGGGCACTCTCGTCGTTTCTGGTGGCTGCTGCGATCTTTGGATCAATGGTCAGGTGCTGTATCGCAAACTCCTTATCCAGCACTTCTATCTGAAAGTCATTGGAAACATTCCCTGCGGTAACCCGCAGCGAATAGGTTTTGTTCGATTCATGATAATAGCTTACCGGCAGCAGAACCACTTTTTCGGTGCCCTGGCTGAAGACATTGGGCTTGAAATCCAATTCGGTTTCAACGGTTACTTCTTCATCGGCATTCACATGGTTCAGCGTGATCACCAGTAATTCCCCGGGATAAGTTTTCAGAGAAGAAATATTGATCTCAGGCGGATTATCCACCTGCAGATCAAAAGTATATTGCGCTTTGCCATAAAAATTGCGGTTTTGCTTTTCAAACCACTGAAGCTCTAAAAGGCATTGATAGGTTCCGTCTGCCAGGGGAAGCGTATCGCCGGTTGTTTCATCCACCGAAAGGATTTCCTGCTCCTCCTGTAAAAAAGTCCATCGAACAAAATCGGGTTCTTCAACTGCGAGAATGGATGGAAGCCCGTCTGCCGGATTGATCGTCAGGCCGATATCTCCGTTGCTGTCGGGCTGTTGTCCGGTTGTTTCATAATATTTCTTATCGATTTTCTGATATTTCCACTGATAATTTCCTGGCCTCACTTCATACCGGTTTGATCCGTATTGCAGCACTACCTGAGCAGGTGATATGGATAGACCGGTTCGAAAACGGGTTTTATGAGGAGATCATCAAAATATGCATCGTCGAACCTTTTCAGCTTCTTGCCGTATTGAATGTACAGGCTTCTGTTTTCAAGGTTCTCATCAAGGTACAGCGCGAACTCCCGGGAATGCTTCGGTTTTTTACCAACCAGTATAAGCCGGTATTCGGCCAGACTGGCACCGGAAATGTCCTGGTTAATAGTTTCAGCAGCATTGATTGCTTCAATAATATATACAACTTCATTATCCCCTGAAAAGGTTGATATGTTTCCATTTGCGTCCAACATGCTGATTTGGCTGAACCTGGAAGGCTTCAGCCCAAGCTTTGGAAACAGACCAGTTCCGCTGCAGCCGCTTAGCGATGACACGGCAATAAACAGAAGAATTAATAAGCTGATAAGTTTTTTCGTTGAATCATGTTTCATGGCAGCAACTCCTGCATTTGTGATGTGTTTTTCATTTCCATAAAGGCTGCTTCCATTTCCGACGCACAGCAGCAACCGGTGGTTTTATTATATATCATAACCAACAAAAATCACATCTTCTTTTTACCCTGCAGCGTGATGAATCCGTTCATAACCAGATAGACTGCGACAATTATCGAGCCGATTAAATCCACATAACGGGCTGCAGGTGAAAAAGGAGCAACCGCAATAAAGGCAAGAGATGCTGTAACGCAAGCATCCACGAGCGCTTTGGCACGATACAGCTTGCTTTGCACGGCAAGAATAGCATCCGGGGTGTTTCGGTTCAGCTTGCGAAAACGCAGCCAGAACCAGGAGTTTGTTGTTACACCCAGCACTGCGATGACAAGGCCCGGAATAACATTTCCTTTTTCTGTTTCAACCGAAAACAATGCAATTAAAATCATGGCTGCCCCGGACAGGCACATCGCTGCACCTACGCACAGATTGGCGATCCGTTCCAGCTTTTCTTTGATCACTGCTTCTTGCCCTTCATGCCTATGTATATGGCGGTATACAAGCCAGGAAACAATGATTGCCACCAACTCGGCCGTGCGGCGGATGAAGTCCGCAATCTGCGTGGAGGATCGGCCAAGGAACAAGCCGATGCCTACAACAATTGCTCCGGGTGAACTTAGAATCACTGAAGTAAGGAGTGTACGCTCGCCTGCTTCTTTTTTCACGGCTTTACACCCCCCAGAAAAGAATTAACGGAATCATAACGAAAGCTGCCGCGATAGGGCAGGTCAGGGTGTCCATGCCGTTCTTTGTGTATAGCTCTACTACAGCGCAGACTGCAGCAGTCACCACCGCAATCGGGATACAGCGGTACCAAATAACAGAACCATAGGCAAGAAGAACGACCATCACCGAAGCAAATGCCATGGCAAACATCGCAAGGGTTCCCTCAAGGCTTTTTCGGCCTTCCACCAGCCGTCCTGTGATGATTTTCCGCCCAAAACGTTTTCCGACGAGTGCCGCCGCTGCGTCTCCCAGGCCCCATGCCAACACCGATGCAATCACAAGGTACTTCTCACCAAAAAAGCCCCAGCATATGCTTATCAGCACCGAAAACATCCCGAAAACAACCACCAGGCTTCGCTTTATTTCTCCCTGTTTTCTTTCGGTAAGCAGTTCGGAATAGCCGGGAAATCGCTCGGCAAACGCCAGGATCGGGTATACCACAACCGTGAGTACGACCGCTGCGATTACCGAAACCCACCATGTTTTAAATGCATATGTCCACACAAATACAGATCCTATGAGGATCATGTGCAGCGTTTTTCGAAAAACTTCCCTGGGCACCCTGACAAACCGGCGCAGCAAAAGTGCGCCTGATGCGCACACCACAAAGTAGCAAAGCAGTATTCCAAAGCCAGTTATAAACTCCTGAAGCATCATTTTTCCCCCATAACCTGCAGATTTTTCGCGACGCGGGAAAGAACCGAGCGAATATGGACTATTTCTTCGTCAGGGATACCTTCACGCACCAGTTGGTATAACCGGTTGTAAATTCCCTCGATTTCTCCTCCGACCGAGAAAGCTTTATCGGTCAGAGTAACGCAATATGCCCTTCTGTCGTTCCTTTGCCGTTTTCGCACGACATATCCCTTGGCTTCAAGCGAATCTATAGCGCGGGAAACAGCAGCTTTGCCGATATCAAGACGCTCGGCGATTTTTTCCTGCGGCAGGTTGTTGCTGCCGGTTAAAAGGTGAAAAAGGATATCACCCTCTGCGCTGGAAAGATTCAGCGGCCCGAGTTCCGCGTTGATGATTTGTCTGGCCGAGCGAAGAATTCCCTTCATCTCCAGCCAGAGACTGAGCATGGATATCATCGCTTAACCTCCCATAAAACCTGATTATACTGAAAAATAGTTGACAGGTCAACTATTTAAATTATTATGAGTTTGAAAGTGTAATTTTCAATCATCATCCGCTGCGGAAGAATAGTTGAATACGTATAAAGCACAAGGGAAAACGATATATAGTATTCAGAGAACGTTGCCTGAGGGTGCTTCATTAAGATACGGCAACTATAAAAATGAACGAATGTTTGTGTATAATTGATTTTTCTCTTTACAATCCATATTTCGGAGAGTAGAATAGTATAGGATCAACTGTGCTGCTTTTTTATGCACTGTTTATCAATCCTGTTACATATTTGCCGTAATGGCTGTATAAATAGTAAAAAGCAAAATATATCTCTTACCGTTAAGTGGGTATCTTTGTTATTGTTACCCGAACGGATGAATTACCCGGTGAAAGGAGGCTGCTTCATGTTTGCAAGAAATCAATGCGGAAATCGAAACGGATCTCGGCATAGCTTCGCATATGACAGCGCCAACCTGCATTCCGGGGGAATCACCATCCTCTGACCCGCTAAAGGGATACCATAGGGCTGCAGGTTCTTTGAAATCTGTAGCCTTTCTTTGCCTCTTCAGACATTTCAAAGAACCTGTAATAAAGTCGGAACAAGGAGGTTTCCAATGAGAAGACTTAAGATCCTGAAGCAGTTCATGAAAGGGAATTTGCTTCGCTACTTTACTGCCATTCTCTTTTCCGGGGTTGCAGTACTCGTTTCAGTTGTGAACCCAATGATCATCAGCTTCACGGTAGACTCGGTCATCGGAAACGAACCGATAGACCTGCCGCATTGGCTGATGGACCTGGTTACAGCATATGGCGGCAAGGAAGGCCTGGCCTCCAGGATATGGCTGCTGGGACTGTTGTTTGTTGTGCTCACATTGATATCGGGGCTGTTTCAATACCTGAAGGGCCGTTGGGTTTCCATCAGTTGTGAAAACGGGGCGAAGAACATCCGGGATACATTGTATGATCAGCTTCAGCATATGGAATATAACGAGCATGTGAAATCTCAGACCGGGGATTTGACCCAGCGCAGCACATCTGACGTTGAAACCACCCGGAATTTCCTGGCCAACCAGGTGCCGCAGGTTGGTGAAATCCTTTTAACCGTTGCCGTCACATTGGTAACGATGCTTTCCATTCATGTTGAATTAACGCTGTATTCCCTTTGTGTCATACCGTTTATCTTCCTGGCGTCGGTCATCTTCTTCACAAAGGTGAAGAAAACCTTCCGCAAGGTGGAGCAGACCGACTCGGAACTGCATACAACCCTTCAGGAAAACCTGACGGGTGTACGCGTCGTGAAGGCATTTGGAAGGGAAAGCCATGAGATTGAAAAATTTCGCGAAAAGAACCTGAATCACAGGAATCAGGTGCGGAAGCTGATCGACCTGATGTCGTGGTACTGGTCTTTATCCGATTTGATGTGTATGTCTCAGGCTGCCCTGGTTCTGTTCATATCGGTCGCCTGGGCAGCTAAGGGTCAGATCACTCTGGGCGTCGTAATCCTGTTCAGCGCCTATATCCGCAACCTGATCTGGCCCATACGCCAGTTGGGAAGGGTTATATCGGATATGGGGCAGGCTTTCGTGGCACTGGACAGAATCATCGAAGTGCTGGATAAGCCGGCCGAACCTAAGGATACGCAAGGCCTGACACCGGAGATCAAAGGGAACCTGGTATTTAATAAGGTGTCCTTTCAATACCCCGATGGCACAAGCCCGCTGAAGGATATCTCCTTTACGGTGAAGCAGGGACAGACTGTTGGCATCCTTGGGCCGACAGGCTGCGGGAAATCCTCTTTGATGCATCTGCTGGTTCGCCTGTTCGATTACCAGGAAGGCTCTATCAAGCTGGACGGAGTAGAACTGAAGGATATCGACAGGAAATGGCTCAGACGCCATGTAGGGATTGTTTTGCAGGAGCCGTTTCTGTTCTCGAAATCGGTGATGGAAAATATAAGGTTGTCAAAACCCGATGCAAACCGGGATGAAATTGAGAAAGCAGCGAAAATTGCAGCTATCCACGACTCTATTTTAACCTTTGAAAAGGGATATGACACGCTGGTCGGAGAACGCGGTGTAACCCTGTCGGGCGGCCAGATACAGCGTGTTGCCATTGCCCGCACGGTTTTAAAGGATCATCCGATCCTTATTTTTGACGATTCGTTAAGCGCAGTGGATATGGAAACAGACATTCTGATCCGGGATGCGTTGAGGGAACGCAGCAAGGGTGTAACCACCTTCATCATCTCCCATAGAATTAATACGCTGGCCCAGGCGGATTTTATCATCGTCATCGACAAGGGCAGGATTATCCAACAGGGAACCCATTCCGAATTAATCCGGGATGGCGGGCTGTATGCGAGAATATGGGCGATTCAAAGCTCTATGGAAGAAACTGAAGGGGTGGAGCCCGCATAAAAGCAGGATTGGGTGCACCATTTCCGCTGCAGGTTCCAATGGCATCAAAAGAAAACGATGGAGCCCGGAACCCCTCACAAGCCGATGAATAAAGGAGTGATACTTGTTTTATGGACAATACATTTCAGGAAGAAGTATTTTCAAAGGGCTTTAACCTGGAGCTTTGGAAAAAGCTGATCCATTATGCCAAACCATACAGGGGGCGGCTGATCGTGTTAAGCCTGTTTATGGCGGCTCTTGCCGGCGGGGATGCCGTCATTCCGCTGCTGCAGAGATATGCCATCGACAATTTCATCATGAAGCATAATGTTCAGGGCACCGTGATGTTTTATGTCGTCTATTCTTTGGTCATCATCGTGCAGATGATTGTTGTGAAGCTGATGATAACCTCCGCAGGCGTCGTTGAAACGGGAATATGCTATGACATCCGCAAGGATGGTTTTGAGCACCTGCAAGCACTGTCGTTTTCGTATTATGATACCACACCGGTGGGGTGGATGATGTCCCGCCTGACCTCGGATATCTGGAGGCTGGGGAATACGCTTTCCTGGGGCCTGGTGGATTTTTCATGGGGCTTTTGCATGATGATCGTTTCGTCGGTGGTGACGCTGGTGCTGGAATGGAAACTGGCCCTGATGACCTTTATCGTGGTTCCCATTCTATTTGTTGTCAGTGTTTACTTCCAAAAAAGAATTTTGTTCAGCCACAGGGATATCCGCAAGAATAACTCATTGATCACGGCAGCGTTCAACGAAGGCATTCAGGGCGTTAAGACAACGAAAACGCTGGTGCGCGAAGCCGAGAACCTGAAGGATTTTCAGGGTCTGACCACGGAGATGAACCGTAAATCCATCAAGGCTGCCACTTTTTCAGCCATTTATATGCCCATTGTTCTGCTGCTGGGGTCCATTGGAGCCGGTATTGCCCTGTGGCAGGGCGGGAACAGGGTGATGAACGAAACCATCAGTTATGGCACGCTGGCCGCATTCATCACTTATGCCATCCAGTTCTTTTATCCTATCCGGGATATGGCCAGAATTTTTACCGATCTGCAATCTGCCCAGGCATCTGCCGAAAGGGTGCTGTCATTGCTGGAAACAAAACCGGATATTCAGGACAGCAGCGAGGTTATTGGAAGGTATGGCCTGAACAACACGGAAAAATGGCCAAAGGTCGTTGGAAATATCGAGTTTAAAAATGTAACCTTCGCCTATAAAACCGGGGAGAAGGTGCTGGAGAACTTCAACCTTTCGGTCAGGGCAGGGGAAAAAATTGCCCTGGTCGGGGACACGGGCTCGGGAAAAAGCACAATCGTGAATCTGGCCTGCCGTTTCTATGAGCCTACCGGGGGACAAATTCTGATAGACGGCCATGACTATACGAAAATGCCCATGCTGTGGCTGCATTCAAACCTGGGCTATGTACTTCAGACACCGCATCTGTTCAGCGGTACGATTAGAGATAATATCATTTACGGTAAGCTGGATGCTACCGAAGAGGATATCATCCGTGCCAGCAAGCTGGTAAATCTGCATCATATCGTTGAGAAGATGGAAAAAGGATACGATACTCCGGTGGGCGAGGGCGGATCTCTGCTGTCTACCGGCGAAAAACAGCTTGTTTCCTTTGCACGGGCCATTATTGCCGACCCGGCCATTTTTGTGCTGGATGAAGCCACCTCTTCGGTGG
>ENA-UOYA01003975-UOYA01003975.1-activated-sludge-metagenome-genome-assembly--contig:-NODE-3975-length-12795-cov-5.768603_pt1 | contig 12795 bp, 14 predicted proteins | sample MGYA00238163_ERZ764804 | MGnify/ENA primary metagenome ERZ764804 (study PRJEB28919, sample SAMN05720223) | activated sludge metagenome | isolation source: Anaerobic digester | place: Hong Kong...
ATTAGCTTATCTCGCTGGCTGCGCGATTTTATTTTTTTCCCGCTGCGGCGTGCCCTGCTGAAAATAACCGGCTGGCGGCGCGGGCTGGCCGATTGGGCAGCCCCGCTGGTCACCATGGCGGTGAGCGGGTTTTGGCATGGCTGGGGTTGGACATTCATGGCGTGGGGTTTATATCACGGCTTGCTGCTGGTGCTTGATCAGAAGGTTCAGCGATTCCATAAACGAGAACTAAATCCATATCCAATGTGTCTCCAGCGAGGAGTTACATTCATGTTGGTCCTTGTGGGGTGGAGTATTTTCCGCGCTCCCAGCCTGGGATGGCTGATGCAAATCTGGATGAAAGGTTCCTGGGGCTTGGATGGCAGCCAGGGGATAGCTCTGATGGCTGTGATGAGCCTGATAATGATGTATACGCTGCCGCTGGGCTTGTATGCCCTGGTCAAAGCGTCAGGGAAAGCCAGGGTTGTGCTGGAACCCGCTTTTTTTGCTCTGGCGCTGACGTTGCTGGTGATTTTTGCCGCGTCAGGAATGCGCGATTTTGTATATATGGATTTTTAGGATGGCAAAAAAGCTCATCATTTTTCTTGCTTTTTTTATCGCAATCTTCATTCCAACGAATCAAGCTGTGTTGAACCGGTACGCCGTGCAATATCCGTTGGAAAATATCCGAAGCTTCAAGGCCGATTTTCGCGCCGATTACCGCGCGGTGATCAACCGTGAACAACCGCGGGTGGTGGTCATCGGCGATTCAGCCATCCGCGAGCTGAATGAAGCGGTTTTCAGCGATGTTTTGGAGCGGAAAACCTTGATCTTTTCCGCTCCTGGAAGCGGGTCGGCGTATTGGTATCTCTTCTTCCGCCATCAGGTACTGGAAGCACAAAAACCTCCGGATATGGTGTTGTTCTTCTTCCGCGGAGCAACCCTGACCGAGCCGGATTACCTGGTGGATGGCAATTACCGCATCCGCCTGGAAGAAGTCGCCTCGTCGGAAGACGCGGACGTATACGCGTTGGCGGTCGGAAAAAATCAAAATGCGCTGGTGGATTTGCTTGAGCGCTATCTTCCATTGTTTGCATACCGCTCCGAAATTTATCAACAATTGGTGGCGCAAGTTCGCAACGGTCTGCCGGGCTGGCTGTTGAAATGTGACGCGCTGTGCGTGGACAATGCGTTTGACCAGGTCTTTGACGACAGCCAGATCAACGCAGTGTTATGGGAAGATCTGCTGCGAGAGCTGGATAAATCCATCGACAAGCCGGAGAATTATGATTTTACTGTAAGGGTCAGTTCCTCGCTGCTGCCTCTGATCCTGAAAGACGCCCGCAATGCGGGCATCCTGCCGGTTTTCGTGCGCGTGGAATACCGCTCGCAAGCTGCGGGTAGAGCGGAAGATGATCTGACGATGGAATATATGCAGGAGTTGCAGCACTACATCCAGCAAAATGGTGGCTTGTATATTGATCCGGCGAAATCCGGTGGGCTGGAACCGGAGATGTACCGTGATGAGATTCATCTGAATGACGAGAATGCTGCGGCTGCGTCCGCAATCATTGCGCAGATAATCGCAAATCATCTGGACTTTCTCCCCCGCAACTAAAAAACTGGAGACATTTTCCAGGTGTCTCCAGTTCATAAAAATTGGCTCGGTCTATTCCTCTTCGCGTTCGCGCAGGTGGGGGAAGAGGATCACCTCGCGGATGGAAGTGGTATTGGTCAGCAGCATCACCAAGCGGTCGATGCCCATACCGAAACCGCCGTTGGGCGGCATGCCGTAGGACATGGCTTGCAGATAATCCTCATCCATCGGGTGCCGCTCTTCGTCATCGTTTTCGTAGGCACGCCCCATTTCAATGAAGCGCTTTTCCTGCTCCAGCGGATCATTCAACTCGGTGAAGGAATTGCAAAGCTCCATCCCGCCCATGAATCCTTCAAAGCGTTCCACCACGGCCGGGTTGTTCGGCACATTCTTCGCCAGGGGTGAAATGTCGCGTGGATAATTGTAGAGGAAAGTCGGTTGGATGAAATTGGGCTCCAGCAAATCGCCAATCAACGTGTCGATCAATTTGCCGCGCGTGGAATCGGGCTTGGCCGTCAGTCCCTTGGCGTTCATCGCCTTCAGCAAAGAGGGGGCATCGGGATACTGATCGATGTCGATACCGCAGGCGTCCAAAATACCCTGGCGCAATTCAACCCGCTTCCAGGGCGGGGTCAGGTCAAGTTCCTGCCCTTTGAATTGGACTTTCTGGGTATTCAATACTTCCCTGGCAACAGTCGATACCATTTGCTCGGTGAATTCCATCACCTTCAGATAGTCGGCGTACGCCCAATAAAACTCAAGCTGGGTAAATTCAGGATTGTGTTTGAAGGAAACGCCCTCGTTGCGGAAATCGCGGCCGATTTCGTAAACCCGATCCAATCCGCCCACCAGCAGGCGTTTCAAATAAAGCTCAAACGAGATGCGCAGGTAGAGATCCTGGTGCAATTGGTTGTGGTGTGTTGTGAAAGGTTGGGCTGCGGCGCCGCCGTAAATGGGCTGCAGGATGGGGGTTTCCACCTCGATGAAGCCGTGGCTGTCCATGAAACGCTGCAAGGCGCGCACCACCGCCGAGCGCACGCGGAAGATTTCGCGTACCTCCTCGTTGATCGCCAGGTCGGCATAGCGTTGGCGGAAGCGCGTTTCCGGATCGCTGAGGGTGGCATGGCGGATGATCTGGCCATCCACTTCCTCATCCTTGGCCGCCGGGAGCGGGCTGACGGCCTTTGCCAGCATCTTGAATGATGAAATCAGCAAAGTGACTTCGCCGGTGCGCGAGCGCATCAATGTGCCGCCGGCTTGAATGAAATCCCCCAAGTCGAAATAATCCTTGAATTGGGCCAGTGCTTCCTCGCCCAATTCGTTCAGTCGAAGCATGATTTGAATGCGTCCGCTTCCGTCTTCGATATGGGCGAATGCCAGCTTGCCCATGCTGCGGATGGATCGGATGCGGCCGCCTAAAATGAAAGTCTCTGAAAAAGGCTCATCCTGATGATCGGCTTCAAATTGGGCAAAAGCATCCAGCGCCTGCCGAATGGAATGATCCACCTCACTGCGAGTGGGGTAGGGTTCGATGCCCTGCGAACGCATTGCGTTTATTTTTTCTGCTCTGATCTTTTCGAGTTCGTTTAATTCCATATTTTTACCCTGAACAAAAAAACCCCGCCCATCTCACCCGGGCGGGGCGATGGGAGTTTTGATGATTTATGAAACTTTTACAATTTTAACTTGATAATCCCCATCCGGGGCTTTAACAACGACTTCCTCGCCTTTTCGATGATTCAGCAGGGCGCGGCCGAGCGGAGATTCGTTGGAAATACGGCCCTCGCTTGGCTGCGCTTCAGCGGCGCCGACGATAGTGAAGGTTTCTTTGTCGTCCGAGCCGACTTCCTGAATGGTGACGGTTGAACCAACCTGGATGCTGTCGCTATCGCCTTTGTCCTCGATGATCTTGGCGGTTGCCAGAAGGATCTCAAGTTCTTTAATGCGGCCTTCAACAAAAGCCTGTTCATTCTTGGCGGCTTCATATTCGGCATTCTCGATCAGGTCCTCGCCATCCGATGCTTCGCGTAAACGGTCGGCAACTTCCTGCCGCTTGTCTTTTCGCAGGTAGTTTAGTTCTTCTTGTAGTTTATCGAACCCCTCTTGTGTCAGGAAAGTATTTGCCATATTTCCTACCTCTTTCGTGTGAAATGTAATCCTTAAAACGCAACCCGTCGATAACGGGTTTGCGGATAAAAAAACCACTCCTCAAGGAGCGATTATATAGTCACCTTGTTATGATAAAATTAAATTGTTTCCGTATATTACCATAAATTAAAACCTAAGGCAAGCAGGGTGCCGGCAGCAGGAAGGGATTATTGTGTGGTGATATAGGCGGCGCCTTTCTCCATGGCTTTCTTATTGATCTCAAGAAGGTCCTTTTTCCCGTGCGAAAGGCTTTCCTCAAGTCCTTTGAGCAGGCTTTCTTTTTTTAAAAATTTGGCTTTTTCATTCAATGCACCTAAAATGATGGTGTTGGCCAAGCGCTTATCGCCCAACTCCTCAGCCAATTCAACCGAAGGAATTTCAAGCACGTGAATGTCGGTGCGGGTAGCCTTGCGGTTGACCATGGATGTGTTGATCACCAAATAACCGCCTGGCGCAACCATGTGTTCATATTTATCCAGAGAGGGCCTGTTCATGACCACGATTGCCTTGGGGTTCTTGACCTGAGGCGACCCGATCTCTTCATCTGAGATCACCACCGTGCAGTTAGCTGTGCCGCCGCGCATTTCAGGTCCATATGAAGGGAACCAGGTGACTTTTAGATCTTCGAACAAGGCTGCGTACGCCATGACCTTTCCCAGAAATAGCACACCCTGGCCGCCAAATCCGGCAATTACAGTTTCGTTTTGCATGCTTTTCTCCTAGACCTTGAGTTCGCTGATAGTCGGATGGACTTTGTAATCTCCCAAAGGATAATAAGGGATCATTTTCTCCTCCAGCCACTTGACGGCCTTAGCGGGGGTCATGTGCCAGTTGGTGGGGCAGGTGGATAGCAGCTCCACCATGGAAAAACCCAACCCGCGCACCTGGGTTTCGAAAGCCAGGCGGATGGCTTTTTTGGCCATGCGGATATTCTTGGGGTCATGCAGGCTGCGGCGCGCGATGTAACTGGCGCCTTGCTGCGTGGACAGTAATTCGCAGGCCAGGATGGGATAACCTGCCTGTTCCACGTCGCGCCCGTTGGGCGAGGAAGATGTTTTCATGCCGGGCAGTGTGGTGGGAGCCATCTGTCCGCCAGTCATGCCGTAGTTGGCGTTGTTGATGAATATCACTGTGATGTTTTCACCGCGCCCGGCGGCCGCTACGATTTCACCTGCGCCGATCGAAATCATGTCGCCATCACCCTGATAAGTCATGACAATGTGGTCCGGCAGCACGCGTTTCACGCCGGTGGCCATGGCAGGCGCGCGCCCATGCGGTGCCTGGACGAAATCGATATTCAGGTAGTTATACGAAAAAACCGAACAGCCAACGGATGCCACGCCAATGGTCCGTTCAGATAAAGCCATTTCATCCAAAACCTCTGCCACCAGGCGGTGAGCCACGCCATGCGTACAGCCTGGGCAAAAATGCGTATACATATCCACCAGTGCGTGCGGATGCTGGTAGACGACTTCCATTTCGCTTAAATCCATCGCAACCATTCATTACTCCTTAAAAATCAACGACGCTTTCCATGCGTTTCAGCCACCGATCGCGCGGATGGATGTCCGAGGGAGTGGTTCCGGAGGCAATCCGCTGGATTTCGCTCAGGATTTCATCCGGGAAAGGCATGATACCGCCCATGCGGCCATAAAACTCGACGTTGGTTGAATCTTTGATAACTTTCATCACATCTTCCAACATCATGCCGGAATTCATTTCGACCACCAGAATATGATCGACTTGCGCGGCAGCTTCCTTAATCGCCTGGTATGGGAAGGGGCTCAAGCTGATCGGCCTGATCAAACCGACCGGAATGCCCAGAGCGCGGGCCGTGCGCACTGCCGAAAGCGCAATACGCCCGGCAGTCCCAAAACCTACCACGGCAATCTTAGCGTCATCCATGTAATATTCGGTAAAGCGCACTTCGTTTTTCTCGACTTCCTGCCATTTCTTTATTAAGCGAAGGTCGAGAACTTCCATATCTTCAGGCACAAGATGCACCGAGGTCAGCACGCGCTTGTTGCTGCCTGTTCCGCCTCGCACCGCCCATTCCGGGATTTCCTTTCTTATTTCACGCATAGGGGGCATCTCGGCGGGTTCGATCATCTGGCCGATGGTGCCATCCAGCAGGATCACACCAATGCTGCGGTATTTCTCTGCCAGATCAAAGATTTCGTAAACCTGATCGACCGCTTCCTGAACGGTGGAGGGCGCCAGGACAATGCAGTGATAATCCCCGTGGCCGCCGCCGTGCACGATTTGGTTGTAATCTCCCTGTGAGGGTTGGATGGTTCCCAAGCCCGGCCCTCCGCGCACCACATCCACCAATACCATGGGGACTTCGGTGGCAGCGATGTATGATAATCCTTCCATCATCAGGCTGGTGCCCGGGCTGGAGGTGGACGTCATCACCCGCGCGCCGGTGCAAGCGGCGCCGTAAACCATATTGATCGCGCCCAACTCGCTTTCGGCTTGCAAAAATGCCCGCCCCAATTCGGGCATGCGGGCTGAAAGATATTCCAAGGCTTCGGTTTGAGGGGTGATGGGATAACCAAAATAAGCCTGCAGGCCGGCTCTGACAGCCGCCTCGGCGAATGCTTCATTTCCTTTCCATAATTCTCGTGCCATTTATGCCTCCTGCCCCTGGATTAGCCTTTTTTCGCGGTAGACAGTGATGGCGGCTTCCGGACAAACCAGCGCGCACGTGCCGCAGCCGGTGCATCCTTCTTCCGCCAAATGCGCGGGATGATAACCGCGCGGGGTAATGATTTCTTTGTTGAGGCTGATCACATGCTGCGGGCATGCAACCACGCAAAGCTCGCAGGCTTTGCATAAGTTTTCATTGACAACGATTGTTCCTTTTAAGGGCATTCGTGCTCCTTTGGGATTTAAATTGGACAAGAATGGTACGAAATCGCCTATATTTTACTATAGCGAAAATAATAAAAGAAAGTGTCAGTTATCATTCGATGATTTTACATATATCCAAAGACATATTTTGAGAAACGGCGAAAAAGATTGGTTATAATCACGCCATTATTGGGCTGAAATGAAAACGAGCAACAGGCTATCCCCGCTTTGGATTATTCTTTGGGCTGCTGCCGGCTTGATAGCCTGCGCCGGTTTAAAAAATGATTCCGGTTTAAATTCTATGACTTCGGATCAAGCGGCTAGCCCTACGGATGGATTAGCTGGTGGACCTGACGCCACAGAGACGCCTGCGAAAGCATTACCGGATGGTTTAATGGTAATTACCGCCGAAAATGCGCAGAAGATCACACAATTGGCCGCAATTGCAGCACCTTTCCCCGATTACTGCCAAATTTCCCCGGATGGGCGTATCGGCGTGTTAGGCGATTTATATGGGCTGGATATCATGGAAATGGACAGCGGAGATGTGGTTATGCATATCAACGCGCGCTTGCCGGATTGTGAATTTGGGATGGAGCGTTATTTCGCGCTGAATCAAAATGGAGGCTTCATCGCGATTGCTGCGCAGGATTCAATTCAGGTTTGGCAGGTGGGCGGCGGGCAGATCTTTGATTTGCCTTATAGCCTGAAATACCGCACTGACCCTAACACGTGTGGGGCGGATATCCCGCAATTAGCCGTGTCTCCCGATGGAACGCTGCTGGCTGTATACGGGATTATATATTCCAGAACCTCCGCAGAGGAATATTTCAAAGTTTATGATGTTTTGCAGAATAAAGCGCTCTATGAATGGAATGGCGAAGATGAAAACCTGCATGGCGAACTCTATCCCTACCAGGGGTTGGGTTTCTCGGCGGATGGCAAGCTGATCCAGACGTTCGATCCAACCCGCTTTCGTGTTTCTTCCGAAAAAGAATATCAAGCATTCCGCTATTGGTCGGTTGGAGATTGGCAGGAAGTATCCGGCGATTCTGCATTGGTCAAGGACAGTTTTGCGCCGGCGCAGCGGATGTATGCGGTTTTTACGGACGATGCTGTTGTGATCAAAGACCGCTTGGACGGAAAAATACTGACCCGCTTGAGTGGAACCGGCTGCACTTCCTCCGCGCCCTGCGAACTGCGTTTTTCTCCCCAGGGCGAATTCGCCGCCATTTTAGACGCGAATGAAGAGCGGCTGGATTTTCACCACGTTACTTTGTTTACCGGATTCACGGTCTGGGATATTAGGGAAGGCCAGCAAAGCGGGCAGGTTGAATTCCTGGCGCGCAACCTGGATGGGGTAAGCGTTACCGATGAAGGCGGCATTGTCAATATTGCCAATAGCGCCAACGTCGAAACTTTTGCAGATGCCTGGTGGACGTCGTCTTTCAACTTCAACGGTTTGATCGCAGCCCAGGATGGCGGAATCGCTTTCAATCCGCAGCAAATCAATCTGAAACCGGATGCAAGCTATTTTCGGAGCGCCTGCCGGGTAGACCTGCAAACCCTGGCGGTTGCCTGTCAATCTGATGCGCTGGCGCAGGAAGGCGGAATTATCGCTTACCAGGCAGACGCGGAGAAATTGGTTATCCATTCCGGTGCTGGCGTTGAAGCCCAAGCAAGTCTGCCGTCTGAATTGCCGCAAGGCTGGACTGCGCGGTTGGTGGGATTTGCGGAAGAAGAGAACACAATTTTTTATTGTCTGGATAAAAACCGCCGCAGCCAGGTTTGCAACATCTATTCCGGGACGGATGATCGCGCAATTGCCGAACCGGAGGATATCTTCGGTTTGCGTCTATCGTCTGACGGGCAAACCGCGGCTTATATTAACCGGGATCAGAAAGCGTTGTTTATCGTGAATCTGCCGAAAAGCAAAGTCGCCAAAGTATCCGCATACCAGGCACGTGCCTGTTTCGTCAACCCGGTTTATTCTTCCGATGGATCAGAATTAATTTACATCGTGGAAAATCTGAAGGATTCCTCAGTGCTCTCACTCGAATGGGTGGACAGCCGCAGCGCCAAAGTGCTGCGCAGGCTTGCGCTGGAAAGCGGCGCGGCGGAGCAGCCGACCGTTTTAGCGCTCAATGAGGAAAACACTCTCCTGGCGGTCGGGGATGCCGGCGGGCGTGCCACATTGCTGGATATGGAATCCGGGAAAATTATCACTTCCTGGCAAGCGGCATTCTCCCGGTTGATTGGTCTGACTTTTGCTCAAAATGGCAAAATTCTTGTCAGCCTGGATGAATCCGGCGAATTCGCGATATGGGGAATCCAGTAAACTGTGTATTGCCGATTCCGGAATTAAATATGAAAAAAACCGCTGAAATCTCAGCGGTTTTTTCGTAAGAGTGGTTATTAATTAAGCAAGTTCGACAGCAGCGCCGGCGGCTTCCAATTTGGATTTGGCGTCGGTAGCGGCTTCCTTGCCAACCTGGGAAAGGACTTTTGAGCCGGCGGTTTCGGCCATGGCTTTGGCTTCCACGAGACCGAGGTTGGTGAGCTGGCGGATGACCTTGATGACATCGATCTTCTTCGCGCCGGCATCCTTAATGATGACGTCGAATTCGGTTTTTTCCTCGGCGGCCTCAGCGGCGCCGGCTGCAGGAGCCGCGCCAACGGCTGCAACAGCTACGGGAGCTGCGGCGGAAACGCCCCATTGTTCTTCGAGGGTTTTGACCAGTTCAGCAGCTTCCAAAACAGTCAGCTTGCTGAGTTCTTCTGCTAATTTGTTAATATCTGCCATTTTAATTCTCCTGAATTAATATTAATTTAAATCAAATTCCTATCCAGCGGCGGGTGCCGGAGATTTTTCTGAATAGGCTTTAACAACTGCAGCCACCTGGCGCGCGGGTTCTGAAATTGTACGCACCAATTGGGTTGCTGGTGTTTGAATAAGCGCCAACAATTGCGCACGCATTTGCGGCAGCGGAGGCAACTTGGATAAAGCGATTACAGACTTCGCATCGAGAATTGCCCCGTCCATGTAACCGCCTTTTACAGCGAACAGATCAGTGCTGCTGGCTTTGTCGACGATTTTTGCCAGAGCGGGAGCATCCTGAAAAGCGAAAGCCACCAATGATGAATCGCTGAAAACACTGCTATCTTCGAAACCGCAATTCTTTAATGCGATTTTCATCAATGTATTCTTGACGACGTGAAATTCGCCGCCGATCTCGCGTGCCTCGGATCGCAATGCATCGATATCTTTCATGCGCATTTTTTGGTAAGACATCACGTAAACAGCTTTACTTTCCTTCAGCCATTTCTCATAATTTGCAATTAATACTTCTTTTTCCTTTTTGGTGAATGCCAAAGATATTCACCTCCTTTCAAAAAAAATTGTCTTTGCCGGTCGCTCAGGCAAAGACAATTAAATTGCTTACAAAAAGCTTTCATCTAATTGCTCACCTGGGCTGGAAATTGAGCCTTGCGGCACCGGCTTTCATTGGTGAAAATTTCAAACGAAATTATATCACGCTATTCGATTTTCTCCACTGAAAGCGCCTGGTTTGGATCGACTTTAATGCCGGGGCCCATGGTTGAGGTCACCGTGATTTTCTTGATGAAAGTACCCTTGGCTGCCGATGGTTTGGCTTTGCGAATGGCATTCATCAGGCTGGAGAAGTTTTCGTAAAGTTTTTCCAGACTGAATGATACTTTGCCGATCGGCACATGAATGTTGGCAGTTTTATCCAGGCGGAACTCGACGCGGCCGGCTTTGGCTTCGTTGATCGCGCGCGGCAGGTCTTCGGCACCCACCACAGTACCGGCTTTCGGATTGGGCATCAAGCCGCGCGGACCGAGCACTTTACCCAGACGGCCGGCTTTACCCATCATGTCGGGGGTGGAAATCGCCACATCGAAATCGGTGAAACCGCCTTCGATCTTCTTGATCCAATCGTCATCATCCGCAACGTAATCAGCACCGGCTTCTTTGGCGGCCGTAGCGCCATCACCCTGGGCGAATACCAGGACGCGAACAGTTTTACCCAGACCATTGGGAAGGACGACCACATCGCGCAGTTGTTGATCCGCCTGGCGGGGATCGAGACCGGTGCGCAAGTGGACTTCGACTGTGCCGTCAAATTTGGTGTATGAGGTTTGCTTTACAAGGTCCAATGCGGTTTTGGGGTCGTAAATGGTGTCCGCATCCACCTTGGTTTTGACTTCTAAATATTTCTTACCGTGTTTAGCCATCGTTTCTCCTTTGTGGTAGTGGCGGGTAGCGACTACCCTCCCACGAAGTACCTATTTTTCAATTTGAATACCCATGTTGCGGGCGGTGCCTTCAACCTGGCGCATGGCGCCTTCGATGTCGATCGCGTTGAGATCTTTCATCTTCGCTTCCGCAATCTCGCGCAGTTGATTACGCGTGATGGTGGCAATCTTGTTGCGGTTGGGGGCATCGGAGCCTTTTTCAACTCCGGCAGCTTTCTTGAGCATCTCAGAGGTGGGGGGTGATTTCAAGACAAAAGTGAAAGAACCATCCACGTAAACGGTGATTTCCGCAGGAATAATTTCGCCCATTTTGTTCTGGGTGCGGGCGTTATATTCCTTGCAGAATTGCATGATGTTGATGCCGTGACCGGCCAAAGCGGGGCCGATGGGGGGCGCGGGATTTGCTTTCCCGGCCGGGACATTCAACTTTACTACTGCTTTTACTTTTTTAGCCATTCATGAACTCCTTAAGTGGTTTTAGCGGGTGATAAGGGTCACCCTCCCACAATCCTCCTCGCGGAGGTTGTTTACGATTTCTCCACCTGTAGAAAATCAAGCTCCACAGGGGTTTCGCGGCCAAAGAAGTTTACCATAACGGTTACTTTGGCGCGTTCCATATCGATCTCCGAAACGGTGCCGCGGAAATCGTTGAATGGTCCATCGATGATGCGCACGCGTTCGCCTGCCTTGAAGGTAACCTTCACGTGCGGTGCTTCGGCTTCCATGCGCTTGAGGATCTGCGAGACTTCTTCAGGGCGCAGGGGCGTGGGATCGTTGCCCATGCCAACAAAACCGGTGACGCCGGGCGTGTTGCGTACGACATACCAGGACTCTTCGGTCAAGATCATATTGACCAGCACGTAACCTGGAAAAACGTGGCGTTCGATCGAGCGGCGTTTGCCTTCGCGCACTTCGATTTCTTCTTGGGTAGGGATGACCACGTCAAAAATCTTGTCTTTCATTCCCATGGTTTCGATACGCTGCTCGAGGTTATAACGGACTTTATTCTCATAGCCGGAATAACAATGAATCACAAACCAGGCGCGGTTGTCGTCCTCTTCGTTGACTCTGCGCAGCTTTTGCGATGCAGTTTCTCCGGTGGCAGCGGCAGAAGAAGAGGGAGCCTTGGGAAGGTCCGCAGGTTCGGAATGTTCATCATACAGGGGCGATTCTTCCGCTTCCGGTTCCTGTTGATATTCTTCTTCCAGGTTGAAATTCTCTTCTTCGTTCGTCATTTTCTACTTCCTTAATAATCGGCCGAAGCCTGCTTGCTAAGAGAGAATGAGTGTGATCAGGCGTGTAAAGACAAAGTCCAACAAACCCAGGATCGCGCTCATCATGATCATGGTGATAATTACGACCCTGGTCAGATGCCAGGCTTCATTGGGTGTCGGCCAGGTAACCTTGCGTAATTCACCGGTCGTTTCACGCCACCAACGGGTGATGCCATTCGGTTTTTTCTCGATACTCTTGTTTTTGTCAGGCATATTCTCTCCTGTTTCACGTCTAAAACGACGCCTGAATATTGGCGTCGCGTTTTCGAACTAGGCAGGCCAGGCAGGAATCGAACCCACAACCTCCTGTTTTGGAGACAGGCGCTCTGCCAATTGAGCTACTGGCCTTTAAGCTGTGCGGGTGCTCTTGTTATCGAATCGCACCCGCACATTTGGTCTTCAATGTTACTTCGTTTCACGGTGCAGCGTGTGTTTTCTGCAGCGCGAGCAATACTTCTTTATTTCCATCCGGTTTGGGTCGTTGCGCCGATTTTTTTCAGAGGTGTAATTCCTCTCTTTGCATTCGGTGCAGGCTAACGTGATGACCGGCCTGATATCTTTTTTAGATGCCATTCTTACCTAACCCGTAAACGCCGATTAGCGTAAACCTTTATTCGATAATTTTTGTGATCACGCCAGCGCCAACGGTGAGGCCGCCTTCGCGGA
>ENA-UOYA01003980-UOYA01003980.1-activated-sludge-metagenome-genome-assembly--contig:-NODE-3980-length-12786-cov-13.737648_pt1 | contig 12786 bp, 12 predicted proteins | sample MGYA00238163_ERZ764804 | MGnify/ENA primary metagenome ERZ764804 (study PRJEB28919, sample SAMN05720223) | activated sludge metagenome | isolation source: Anaerobic digester | place: Hong Kong...
TTCTTATAACGGTTTCGTTTCCAACAGTTGCAACTGGTTCAGGAGCCGAATACTTTCGAACAAAAACTTTTCTTGGAGCATTTGTGGTGGTATAACCATAATTTTGGTACAAATCTGAAACTTCTGCTGAAGTCAAAACTCGATTATAAACTCGCACTTCATCAACTAAACCATTAAAATATTCCCCATTATTTGAACGTCCTATTCTAAATGGATTTGTATCGGTTGTTCTTGTAAAAGTAAAACTACCTATATAATTGCCGTTAATATAAAATTTTCCAGTTGTACCTTCATAGGTTGCTACCAGATAATACCATTCACCGGCAACAATTTCATCCGGAGCAGCCAGATAAGCGATTTGTGAATTGCCAGCCACCCAGAATAGCCATTTTCTGGCAGGAGCGCCGGTACTTGAACCAAGATTAATGCCAATGTACCAATCATGATAACCCCATCCAGAGCCCATTACAATTCTTCTATCACCTGGAACGAAAGAAGCTTTTACCCAGGCTTCCATCGTGAAATCTGTCAGTGTATTACTAACAATCGGGGTTTCTACATAATCATTTGAACCATCAAAACTCAACGCTTTCCCATATTTTCCATCAACCCATGTAGGACTATTGTACAAAGTACCATTGTTTCCATTACCTGACCTATCATAAGCCGTTGTTCCGCTGCCTTCATCAAAATGCCAGCTTCCTTTTACCGGACTATTGCTATCTATTACCCTTACAAAAGTATTGGTTGCATTGCTGGCAGATTGGGCAGAAGAATTCCCATAATGCATAAAGATTTCATTTGTTCCAGCAGTAGGAACTTTTACCCAGATGATGGAAGTACCTGAAGCATCCCATTTCTCCATCCAGTAATTTAATTCAGTTCCATTCCCGTCGTAAAAACGAATATCACTGCCATCACTGCTGGCGTGAGCATAAGCGAAATTGGAAGTCGTTAATTCAACTTTTACCTGATAATCGGCTATAGGTGTTGCCGGATTCAATGTAATCGGTACTTGATAACTGAAATTCTCTTCCGCTGATTTCATCCATGCTTCCAGTGTCATGGCATTCGAAACATTTAATGTTGAAGAATTAGGCACAGAAACATACTTGTGTGTCCCATTAAAATTCAATGCTTTGCTTGCTCCCTGAGCTGAAACCTGCAAAATAATGAAAAAATTAAACAAAAACATAGCCAGCGAAAATGCAAGCAACCAAGAGCCAAATGAGTAAAAAATTTTTTTCATAATGTATCAATTGTTTAAGATGGATTATATATTGAATTTAATTGTAAGTTTCCTGATTCGTAGTTTGCTAACCAACAAATAGTTAAGATACCAGAACCCATCCTTTTAAAAGGGGCAATTTGCAACATTTCGATCAAAACAACCTTAAAACCGCATATTAACACTATTGCATATTAGATAACAAATATAAAAATAAAAAGTAGAAATTGTACCGATTTGGTCAAATTATTATAATAAAAACAAAATAAATTATTTTTTGTTTACTTAAGCTTTAGCCTTGTTTTCGTCATTTCAAATTATAAAAAGCGATCTTTACGAGAATATCCCTCTAACACAACTTGTAAAGTAACTGAAAAACATTTACAAAGAATAATTAATTGTATTTTGTCATACTGTTAAAAAGCAAAATTTAAGGAGTACAAATGCACCCGATAAAAAATAATTCAAAATTTTAAAATTATTTTTACGATTTTTGTTGGTTGGATTAAAAAAAAACATTTACTTTGTACTCGATTATAAGAAGTGTATCTTTCTCTCGATTGGTTATTTTCAACTTTCCATTTCTCTGGACAGCATACTTTAACCTCGTGTGTTTGTTTATACGGTTTCTTGAATCAAAAATTATAACAATTTTCTAATTTTAATTTTTTTATTTTTATGAACATTTATGTTGGCAACCTGAGCTATAAAGTTCGGGAAAATGACCTGCAAGGGGTTATGGAAGAGTACGGTCAGGTATCATCCTGCAAAATCATCAAAGATCGTGAAACCGGAAGGTCTAAAGGATTCGGATTTGTTGAAATGAGCGATGACGCCGCAGCAACAAAGGCTATTGAAGAATTGAACGGAGCCGAATTTGACGGCAGAACAATGGTGGTTAAAGAAGCCCGCCCAAAAAACTAATCTTTTTTTAAAATCGAGAAAGAGAACTTCTGTTGTCGCAAGACGATGGAAGTTTTTTGTTTTCAACGGTTTCCCAATTTTTCCTTTTTGCTCATGAATTTACTCAAAGGTGCTTTTAAAAATTTAAAAACAGTTCCACAACTGCTGTTGTTGATGAGCCTGAGTTGTTTGATGTTTTACATGGGGCTGGGTATTTGGATGATGTTGACACAAGGAAACACTTCTGACATTCAATCTATTCGTTTGTTGCAATTAATACAGTCAATCGGTATATTTCTGATTCCTCCGTTTTTGTTTGGATATCTTTGTAGCGACAGCAAGCCAACCGAATATCTGGCTCTTCAACAAAAGCCCGATTCAGTTGGAGTTTTATATGTCATTCTCATCATGCTGACAGCCATACCGCTCATCAACCTCCTCTCTTATCTCAATCAGCAGTTGGTTTTGCCACAAGCATTGGCACCTTTGGAGGAATGGATGAAACAATCTGAAAAAGAGGCAGCCACTCTCACTCAACAGCTTTTGGAAACCAATTCCATCGGTGGATTACTTTTCAATTTGCTACTCATAGCTCTAATTCCGGCATTTGGAGAAGAATTGTTCTTTCGTGGCACTTTACAGAACATTTTAAGCCGCTGGAAAGGAGCACATGCAGCCATTTGGATTACAGGTTTTCTGTTCAGTGCTTTTCACCTGCAATTTTACGGATTTTTTCCACGTTGGCTATTGGGCGTGTTTTTTGGTTATGCACTGGTGTGGAGTGGCAGTTTGTGGCTGCCTGTCATTGCCCATTTTACAAACAATGTCATAGCCGTAATTTTTTACTATTTCAGTAAACCAAGCGATGAAGGAATGAACATAGACAATATTGGCACCCGCAGCACTTGGTGGTTGGGGATAATCAGTGCCATTTTAACGATTTATCTTATTTACCGACTCCAATCCAATTTTTCCAAACGTATCCAACCTTAACACGAATTTCTTCTTTCGGAAACTATCAATAATGCTTCTTCGCGCAGTTGCAGAGGCAGTTCTATGCCGCGCATCTGTAAGCTTCGCAGCCATCCACTTACATCTTTCTCATGTAAACTATAGAAAACTTCAGATAATTGCTCCATTTGTTCTTCAGAATACTGTTCGGGCGATAAACCTCTCAACGAATCAAGTTCTTCGTCATCATAATATTCTATTTTGTTCTCCGTATTCAAAAGGCTTTCCCTTTCACACACGGCATGAGCACCACAGCATTCAGAATTCTCCCGGATTTGAATTGTCTCGTCATCGGATTTGTTTTTTCTGCCAAAATAGGTAACCACCATTAAAACAAACGTGAAAGCCAATAAAATTATAATTAAAACCCACATGAATTTAGTTTTTTAATTAGAATCTTCTTTTTGAAAGTTGAATATCGAAATTTTTCGTTTAAAAAATTAAACGCTCTTTCTCATTCAAGCATTTACCGAAAATTATTTGAATATCAACAAAAAGAAATCGAACAAAAACAAAGCCTTTGCTTTCAAATTATTGATAAAAAATGTTCAGTGTAAAATGAAAAATTTCAAAAATTAGAAACAAATTAATGGGCACAAAGTTGTAGAAAAAATCAGAAATTTTTTTTATCGCCGGACAAAAACCATTTTGTTATCGTTAGACAATTCCGGATGATACCAATACCCTTCAACATCAAAACCTTTCAAATCCTCCACATTTTCTATCCGATATTGGGCAACATAGCGCACCATCAAGCCGCGTGCTTTCTTCAAATAGACGACAATGGGACGAAAATTCCCATGATCATTTTCCAAAAATTCGACATCAAGAATTTTACCATCGAAAAAATCTCTGTCTATGGCTTTAATATACTCACCGGAACAGAGATTAAGTAAAATTTTCGGTTGACCGGAAGATTGTAAAGCTTGGGAAACGGCATCTGTGATTTTCTTTCCCCAAAAATCGTATAAATCATTGCCTGCAAAAGTTGACAAGCGGCTGCTAATTTCCAAGCGATAAGGCTGAATAAGATCGAGAGGACGCAAAACGCCGTACAATCCGGATAAAATTCTTAAATGCTGCTGCAAATAGGTTAACTCATTTTCTGTCATGGAAGCAGCATTCAATCCTCTAAAAACTTCCCCGTTGTAAACCAACACAGCCTGCCTTGCATTGTCGACAGTAAAAGGGCGATGCCAGCTGTAAAAACGATCGCGATTGAGTTCAGCCAATTGTGAGTTGACCCCAAGCAATTGAGCCAGTTCCCGCAGTGAAAGTTCGCGAACTTTTTCAACCAGATATTCGGCGTCATCCAAAAATTGCGGTATGGTGGCAGAATATGAATTTTTTGGCAGTTTAGTATTTTGAATTTTTGCGGGAGAAAGCAACATTAACATAGCTATAAATTCTTTTGAGGTGAATTTTTTTGAGAAAAAACCGAAACGTGTTAGTTCAATTTTTTCATAAAACGATAAAGCCCGATTACCAATTGTCAATGAATGACAGTGATGGATGATTTTTCCCGATTTATTGAACCATAAAAATATGAAAAATAGGGAAATGATACAACTGCGCCTGCAAAAAATAAAACACAAAACTATAGGAAACACCCAACAGCATGATAACTTTTGAAAGAGTAGAAGCTTGATGGAAGTCGTGGGCATTCTCAGCTTTAAAAATCAGATACCCCAAACAAACAAAAGGAATTATCAAACCAAAAATCAGGTATCTGGTAGTAAGGCTACTACTAAAATCAATGAGGAAAAAGTCGGCTGCGAGCAAGCCGGCAACAATGAGCAAAATAAGGCAATAAACAATAATTTTGGTCTTTTTTATTCCCCAAACAATTGGCAAAGTACGACATTCCATTTCCCGGTCGCCTGCAATATCTTCCGCATCTTTAATAATCTCCCTCAATAAAGTACAAAAAAAAGCAAAAACGGCAAATCCTCCTACCCAAGCATAAATCTGTTTCGGAATAGGCGTTTCAAAAATTAATTTTCCGTATTGACTTTCCAATACCGAAAGTTCCATGATGGCAGGCAGAAGTACGGAAAGTGCACTGGCAAAAGCTACAATAATGTTTCCCGTCAAAAATTGTCTTTTGTAGGTGGCCGAATAAAACCACAACATGCCCGGAACCACAAGAAAAATAAAACCAAGAGCAAAACTTTTTACCTGAAAGGCAAGAATAAACCCTGATAACAATCCCAGAGCCGTCAAAATTTGATAATACCGCATGGCGGAAGCACGGGGAATGGTTTTTCCCACAATCATTTTATCGGGCCGATTGATGGTATCGATTTTTACGTCAAAATAATCGTTCAATACATATCCTCCGGCAGCAATTAATATCGTACTCAATATCAACAACAAAAGTCTGGATGAACTCATGCCGGCATCAAAACCATAGGTCATCAAAAGCGGCAAAATAACCGCTTCGGACATGGCAAACTGAACAAAAGCAATAAAAAGTAAATTTGGGAACCGAAGTAATTGCAAATATTGCTTCATGGATATTGAATTTAACTGATAAAAAGAAAAGGCAATTTTCTGATTTACAATAAAATTGACTATTCTCTTGTTTGAATATCTTTTTTGTACATCCGATAAATGCTTTCGGACAACACGCTGTAAATTTCCGAAAATTCAGGTTTATTTTCAAGCAACGACAAATGCTGACGAATAATGTTTTGATCATTTCGCACGGCCGGCCCGGTTTGTGCATCGTAAGGAGACAGTTCGTTCAGTTTATTTACTGTTTCAGTAATCAACGGCAACAAAATATCAAAGGAATATCCGGCAGTTTTCACCAATTCCTCTGCAATGGAAAAAAGATGATTGACAAAATTGCAGGCAAATACGGCAGAAAGATGGATTTTTTTTCGTTGTTCAGAATCGGAAGAAAAAACTCTTTTGGATAATGTTTGGGCAATTTGCCTGATTTCTTCCTCTACTTCCGATGAATTCCCTTCCACAAAAATAGGAATTTCATCAAAATTAACTTTTCGTGTTTTTGAAAAAGTTTGAAGTGGATAAAAAACTCCATATCGACGGTATTGCAGATGGCTTTCGAAAATGCTTAAAGGCAAGCTCCCGGCCGTATGAACATGCAAAGCGTCCGGAATATCGATTTTATTGATAACGTCGCACAGTACGGCATCTTTTACACAATAAAAATAAATGTCCGCTTCTCTGTCGAGTGATTGCAAGTTTGTTGTGAAAGGAACTCTCAAGTCAGAAGCAAGCTGTGTTGCAGAATTTTCAGTGCGGCTAAAAATCTGACTCACAACAAAATTCTTATTTTGTAACGCTCGCCCCAAATGAGTAGCTACATTTCCCGCTCCGACAATAACAACCCGTTTCATGATGAAAAAACTATAACTGTATCAGAATTTAAAAGCGTTAAGGAATAGATGTTTACAAAAAATTTAACTCAATTGTGTCAATTGATTATTTTCTTTTACTAAAAATCAATATGCTGCCGGCAACTATCAACAAAACAGGAAGAATAAATTCCGAAAAATTTTTTGTCCATGCAATAATTTCTGAAAGCCGAAACAATACTCCCACTGCGAGTAAAACGATCCCGATACTGATGTTGGGATGAAAAAGGAGAAAAATAACTCCGGCAATAAGCGGAAAATTTTTAATATCAAAAAGAAAAGCTCCGATTTCGGGCGGGACAATTTGCAACTGACGCAAAATAAACAACAAGCCAAATAACAGCAATGTTATTCCCCAGGCCAGATTACTGCTTTTCTTTTTGGAAGCCATATTTTAAAAATAAAGTTAGAATTTTTCGAAATGAACTTTTTCGTAAGCCAGTTTTTCCTCGTCGTGCGGATTTTTTGTTTCGTTCGGGTAACCCACAGCCAGAATATTCAGAATTGCATATTGAGAAGGTATTTGCAGCAAACCGCGAATATAATCTTCCGAACTTGTATTTTCATCCATTTGCCGGTCATGAACATGAATCCAGCAACTGCCCAATCCCAAATCGTGTGCCTGCAACTGCATCATAATGGAAGCGATAGCTGCATCAACCATCCAAACATTGCTTTTTTCCGTATCGGCAAGCACAACAATTGCCAATGGAGCCCCCGCCAGAAATTGTGAATTTTTGGGACGACACAGCGATAATTTTTGTAACATTTCAGGTTGTTGTACCACAACAAACTCCCACGGATTGCTTCTTTTCGATGCAGGAGCCATCAAAGCCACCTTTGTTATCATCGAAATTTTTTCGGGTTCAACTTTTTGAGGAAGAAATTTGCGAATGCTCCGCCGCGTTTTGGCCAAATTGAAAAAACAATTCATATTCATTTACCGATTTTCAATTAAATACTCCAATGGATTTCCTTTTTTTAGAATATTTTTCAATCGGGCATAAGGAATCCGAACTTCCGTTTCGCCGAGATAATAAGGCCCAATTTCGTATGGATTAAACAAATAGTTGATTCCTTCATCCGAAATGTAAAAATTCCCGTTAGGCTGTATGGAATCCACCCAATAATCGGTTTGATTCAAATCACCGTAATCGGCAAGTTCCTTGTTCTCCTCCACCATTCTGCTGCGAATAATTTTTGTCAGTTCCTCTGTATAGTTGGGAACAAACAAATCGTTTTCGGTAAGCATTTTTCCGGTTTTCAAATCAAAATTCAAAAATATCTGCGTATTTAAACCGTGAGCGCCACCCATGAACACATACCGTTTTATTCCGTAGGAAAAAATATTTTCGTCGCTCCACAAAGAAATGCCCTCCAAAATATGCTCGTTGTTGAACGAAAAATAACTGTGCAGGTTGGGTGCTTGCAACATCGGCAGATTATTATTTCGGTAATCCTCGTTCTGATCGGCAACAAAAGTTGGAATAATCGAATCCAACGGCAAGGACACGTATTTATCGCCAAAGAGATTTGCAATCAACTTGCTTCGAACAGAATCCAATACGGCTTTATTGGAAAACTTAACGGGAATTTCAACCTGAATAACCAAATGCAAAGCGCCTCGACTGGTATCGCTTGTAAGATAAAACCTGTTGGAATACTCCAAATTCTTAGTTTTAATAGTTTTTGGAGCACAACCCACAAACATCAGTATAGATAATAAACTAACAGACAATAAAATACTTTTTTTATTCATCATTTCGTGTACTATTTTTTTGACGCTGCAAATTTACAACAATAACTAAAAACATTTAGTACTTTTGCAAAATAAAAACAACTTATTGAGCTTATTTTCCAAATTACTTTTTTATTCTATCTCTTTGAAGTTTTTTCATGAACAAAAAAAGTCAACCATGAACGATTGTTTTTTCACTTTGGTAGAAATTCCACCGGCAAAACAGGAAATTAATTATCTGCACAAACTGATGATGCTGGGTTCATGTTTTTCGGAAAATATTGGAAAGAAACTCAAAGAAGCTTTTTTCCAAGTTGATGTCAATCCTTTCGGGGTGCTTTACAATCCGCTTTCCATTGCAATGAGTCTCGAAAGATTAATTGAAAACAAAGGTTTTTCACGTTCCGATATTTTTGAGTACCAATCTCTTTGGCACAGTTTTTTTCACAGCAGCTCATTTTCTGATGTTTCGCCCGAAAAAACACTCTCTAATATTCAAACACGTTTTGATGAATCTTGTTCATTCCTGAAAAAAACCGATTTCCTTTTGCTGACTTTCGGGACAGCTTGGGTTTTTGAAGACCGAAAGACACAATCTGTCGTTTCCAACTGCCACAAGCTGCCTTCACAACATTTCAACCGCCGAAGACTATCCATTGAAGAAATAGTGGAACATTACACTTTGCTCATCGCCCAACTTCAACAATTGAATCCATCACTTCGTATCATTTTTACCGTCAGCCCCATTCGTCATTGGAAAGATGGCCCTCACGAAAATAATTTGAGTAAAAGCATTTTGCTGTTATCGGTAGAAGAACTGCAGAAAAAGTTCAAAAATGTCGATTATTTCCCTGCCTACGAAATTCAGATGGATGAATTGCGTGATTATCGGTTTTATGCTTCGGACATGCTACATCCTTCGGAAACTGCCATCAATTACATTTGGGAAAAATTTTCCGATACTTATTTTTCCGAACAAACAAAACTGATAAAACAACGAATGGAACATTTAACTCGGCAAATCAATCATCGAGCTTTGCATCCCGATTCTCCTCAATATTTCCATTTTCAGGAACAAATAGAAAACGAAAAGGAAGCTTTACGCTCTGAATTTCCTTTTTTAAAAGGCCTAATTTAAAAAGAAAATCTTCATTCGTCCATTTCAATTTTGAAGTGCAATTTTTTGTTTGGTTTGGATATTTGAAACTACTGCCGATTTTTGTACCTTTGCAGGTTCAATTTAAAGGAGGCTGACTTTGTCAAACTACAACAATATAAACAACACGAATACAGATACTTCAGAAAAAATTGAAGTCATTGGAGCACGTGTCAACAACTTAAAAAATATCGATGTTTCCATTCCCCGCGATGCCCTCACCGTCATCACCGGATTGAGTGGAAGCGGAAAATCATCCCTCGCTTTCGATACCATTTATGCCGAAGGACAGCGACGCTATATCGAAACTTTTTCGGCGTATGCCAGAAATTTTTTAGGAAATCTGCAACGTCCTGATGTAGATAAAATTACAGGTTTAAGTCCTGTCATTTCGATTGAGCAAAAAACGGTCAACAAAAATCCACGTTCTACTGTTGGTACCACTACCGAAATTTACGACTTTCTCCGACTACTTTTTGCCCGTGCCGGTGAAGCTTTTTCCTATGTTACGGGAGAAAAAATGGTAAAATATTCGGAAGATCAAATTGTAGAACTGATTTTGAAACAGTACGAAGGCAAGCGCACTTACTTGCTGGCACCATTGGTGCGTGGGCGCAAGGGACATTATAAGGAATTGTTTGAACAAATCCGAAAAAAAGGATTTCTTCATGTACGTATCGACGGAGAAATGAAGGAATTGGTTCCCGGACTTCGCGTTGACCGATACAAAAACCACAATATAGAAGTTGTTATCGACCGACTGGTGGTCGCCGAAAAAGATCGACGCCGACTCAAGGATTCCATGCAAAAAGCCATGCAGCAAGGTAATGGAATTGTGATGCTTTTGGAAAAAGAGACCGACAAGGTACGTTATTTCAGCAAAAAATTAATGTGTCCAACCAGCGGAATTTCTTACGATGACCCCGATCCGCATCATTTCTCTTTCAATTCGCCTCACGGTGCCTGTCCCACTTGCAAAGGATTGGGATTTGTCAATCAGGTTGACATGGACAAAATTATTCCCGATAAATCTGTTTCCATTTACAACGGCGGTATAGCTCCATTGGGAAAATACAGGAATACCGTGATTTTTTGGCAAATAGAAGCAATTCTGGAGAAATACGGCTGTCAACTGAAAACCCCGGTCAAAGATATTCCCGAAGAAGCTATCGACGAAATCATGAATGGTTCGGAAGAACCTTTAATGATTAAAAACCACAGTCTGGGTATCACCAATTATTCCTTGAGTTATGACGGTATTTTAAAATATATCGAAATGCAGCAGGATGACAGTGCTTCAGCCACCGAACAGAAATGGGCAAATCAATACTCCAAATCGGTGAAATGTCCGGAATGCAATGGAGCCAGACTGCGAAAAGAATCCCTCCACTTCCTTATTCACGAGAAGAACATTGCCGACCTTGCCGCTATGGACATTGTGGAATTGTTGAACTGGCTGGGGAACGTTGAAAATTACCTTACCGAAAAACAAAAAGCCATTGCCACCGAAATTTTAAAAGAAATTCGTACCCGTTTGCAGTTCATGCTCGACGTTGGTTTACATTATCTTTCTCTCGACCGAAGCTCCGAATCGCTTTCAGGTGGAGAAAGTCAGCGAATCAGACTTGCAACGCAAATAGGTTCGCAACTGGTAAATGTGTTGTATATTTTGGATGAGCCCAGCATCGGACTGCATCAACGCGATAATTTTCGGCTGATCAATTCACTGAAACAACTGCGCGATTCCGGAAATTCGGTTATTGTAGTGGAACACGACAAAAGTATGATGTTGGCTGCCGATTATATAGTCGATATGGGGCCACGAGCCGGTCGCTTGGGTGGAGAAGTAGTTTTTGCCGGTAAACCGGAAGAAATGTTGAAAGCCAAAACATTGACTTCTGCCTATCTGAATGGAGAAAAACGTATAGAAATTCCTGCTCGTGTGCGCAAAGGAAACGGGAAATTCCTGACCATTATCGGGGCCAAAGGAAATAACTTGAAAAATATCGATGTATCGTTCCCTTTGGGCGTCATGATTTGTATTACCGGAGTTTCAGGTAGCGGAAAATCTTCATTAATCACGGAAACCCTTCAACCCATATTGAGTCAGCATTTTTACCGTTCATTACAGGATCCGCTTCCTTACGACCGGATAGAAGGATTGGAAAATATCGACAAAGTCGTGGAAGTTGATCAATCTCCTATTGGACGCACGCCCAGATCCAATCCGGCAACCTATACAAACGTTTTTTCGGATATTCGAAATTTATTTGCAACTTTGCCTGAAGCTAAAATTCGCGGCTACAAACCCGGTCGATTTTCATTCAACACTGCCGGCGGTCGTTGCGAAACATGCTCCGGAAACGGTTACAAAACTATTGAAATGAATTTTCTTCCCGATGTTTACGTGGTTTGTGAAACCTGTAACGGCAAACGCTACAACAGAGAAACACTGGAAGTCCGATTTAAGGGAAAATCCATTGCCGATGTGTTGGACATGACCATTAATCAGGCGGTAGAATTTTTTGAAAATCAGCCATCTATTCTCAATAAAATAAAAACACTTCAGGATGTAGGACTTGGCTATATTAAACTCGGACAATCCAGCACCACCCTTTCAGGAGGAGAAAGTCAACGCGTGAAGCTGGCAACCGAGCTGTCCAAACGCGATACGGGAAAAACGCTTTATATTTTGGACGAACCAACCACCGGCTTGCACTTTGAAGATATCCGCGCTTTGCTCGATGTTTTGAATCGGCTGGTTGATAAAGGAAATACGGTGATTATAATCGAACACAACATGGACGTTATCAAAAGTGCCGATTATATTATCGACTTGGGCCCTGAAGGCGGAAATGCCGGCGGACAAGTTATTTGCACCGGAACTCCGGCCGAAATAGCTCGCCATCCCGAAAGCGAAACGGGGAAATATCTTAAAATGGAACTGGACGAAAATTTTATGGAAGATTTGATCGATTGAAAAATTAAACTGATAAATTATGAACAAACCAACACTGAAATCGCTGTTGAAAACGCTGCTTTACGGACTTGGAGTATTTGGAGTATATATTGTAATTATTGTTTTACTCCGACTTTTCAGTGGTCGCATTCCGGATGAAGCTGTGATATTCAACTTTTTTACCAAAAACGATTTGCTGATTGGTCTTTTATTGGCCTGTATCCTGACTTTCACCCATCAAAGAAACAAGAAAATATAATTTTTTCGACATGAGTTGAAGTTCTTATTTCTTGCAAAAAACTAAACCGATGATTTGCAAATAAAATATTAAAAATCCATCTATAACTGTTATGAAAAACCAACGTTACGATTTGCGCGGAGTTTCAGCATCAAAAGAAGATGTCC
>ENA-UOYA01003981-UOYA01003981.1-activated-sludge-metagenome-genome-assembly--contig:-NODE-3981-length-12784-cov-5.246681_pt1 | contig 12784 bp, 5 predicted proteins | sample MGYA00238163_ERZ764804 | MGnify/ENA primary metagenome ERZ764804 (study PRJEB28919, sample SAMN05720223) | activated sludge metagenome | isolation source: Anaerobic digester | place: Hong Kong...
ATCCCCATCTTGTTTACCGTAACATCCAGAAACGCCTCGTCGAGCGAGAGGGGCTCCACCTTATCGGTATACTCCCGGAAAATCTGCATGATCTGGTTGGAAACCGTCTTGTAGTTTTCAAAACGGGGTGCTACGAAGATCAATCGGGGACATCGCCGAAGCGCCGTTACCGAAGGCATGGCCGAATGTATACCATACTGGCGGGCTTCATAACTGGCCGCAGCCACAACGCCCCGTTTGCCTCCATAACCCACTGCAACCGGCTTACCGCGATATTCAGGATTATCGCGCTGTTCGATGGAGGCATAAAAGGCATCCATATCTATGTGGATGATTTTGCGGATCATGGCAACAGCTCCATTCACCGGATAGTATATACAATGGAGATGGCCGCTTTGCTGGGACCTGCATACTCTTTCTTGTCCTCACCTGTTTTGCTGCTATCCTTGCCCAGCGAGTAGAGATCGTAACTGAAGCGGACAAAGCCGAAGCCTGCCGTAGCTTCAATAGCCCAGCTGTCGCTGAAGAACCACTTGTAGCCGTAGCTGAACCCGAATCCCACTGCACCACCCCGATAGCGGTTGTCCCTTAACCCCTTCAGGGTATTGAACGGCATCTTCACTCCGCCAATATCGTATCGGCCGCCCACACCATGTACACCGAAGAAACTGCCGTCGAAGTTGTCGCTCATCCAGTATCTCACTTCGGGCCATACAACCCAGTGTTCCATCCGCCTCTCATCCCCCTTCGTGAAGGGGTTTATCCCTGCGCTCAGCTCCATGCTGATATTCTCTCCGAAGGCATACTCGAAACCGATATTGGTTGTTGCCGTAAACCAGGAAGGTAAATTGGACTTGATCGATATCTCCTGCGCATGGGCACGGAAAGGAAAAAATGCTACGAGAAGCAGAAGCAACGATTGTGTTTTCAAGCTGTACGTCATGTTATTTCAATTTTGTAACCACCTACTTCCTCAAACAAATTCCCTGAAAAAAAGTTTGTTGCTCACTCAAAAAAATGGGGAATTACCCTAAAAATCCCGAATCATGACTATGAGGCAGGAGCAAGAATATTAATTTATACTATCATTTCATAATATATATGAATTATAAAATATCAGATTTTCAAAATGGCTACAGAAGCCGATTTAACATTTACTATTTTTTAAGCTATTTTTCATTCTGTTTTGTATATTTCAAAAAAAATGCTATATTTGTAGCGGTTATTCATACTTATTAAATCTTTTACAATGTAAACGGGGAGTAAATTGCTATTAAAGCAAACATCGACATATCATAATATATTTTAATCGCTGGCCAATTTGTAACTATTTTTAAGAAACAGATTAGAAAAACACCTTTTCCGACAGATAACCAATCATACCAAACTATATCTGCTCTGGTTTTTTAGTTAATTATTAATCTTAAAAAATGAAAGAATGAAAAGAGTAATTTCAAATCTGGCTAGAGGAGCGGTGTTCGCATTATTGTGGGCCATATCCTTATCTCTATTTGCCCAGGGAATAACCGTAAAGGGCAAAGTGGTTGATGCAAACAATGCACCTTTGATCGGAGTAACAATTCAGGTTCCCGGAACTACCACCGGAACTGTTACCGATACTGATGGAAATTTTACGTTAGGCAATGTTCCTCCCAATGGAACAATCGAGGTTTCTTATGTAGGTATGAAAACAGAGTTAATCCAGGTGAACGGCAGAACCACCATAGATGTAATCCTGACAGAAGACACGGAGATGCTGGAGGAAGTTGTGGTGGTAGGTTACGGTACCATGAAAAAGAGTGACCTGACCGGAGCCGTGGAGAATGTATCGGCTGCACGTCTGCTGGACAAACCGGCATTCAACGTGGCCCAGGCACTTTCCGGTAAAGTAGCCGGATTAAAGATCATTGAGCGTTCCGGTGCTCCCGGAGGAATTCCGATGATCCGTATCCGCGGAACAAACTCCATAAATTCAGGAAACGATCCGCTCTTTGTGGTGGACGACGTGGTGGGTGTCGCCAATGCATTGACAATCTTGAACCCCAATGAGATTCAATCCATTGACGTATTGAAGGATGCATCTGCGACAGCTATCTATGGAGCGCGCGGGGCAAACGGTGTGATCATCATCACCACCAAACGCGGTGTTGAAGGGAAACCGGTAATATCATACGACGGCTACGTTACACAGAGCTTCATGCAACGAAGGTTGAATGTATTGAACAATGAACAGTTCTTCTATGTGATCAGGCAAGCCTACATGAATGTTACCAAATATGCAACCAATCCCAACTGGTCTACCTGCTACGATGCGGCCATCTTGCCACCGGGAGAAGGGTCCATGACCTATTCCGAGATGCCATGGCTATTTGAAAAGACCACTCCGGGAGGCTTTAGGATTCCATTGCTGGGAAGAGACGGCAACTACTACAAACCACGCTTCGAGAACGACTGGGAGGGTGAAACATTCAGGCCGGCCACCTCTACCAATCATCAGATTGCGATACGGGGCGGGAGCAAGGATGTGAAACTGGGTACCTTCCTCGGATACTCGAACAACAACGGTTTGCTGCTGAACTCGAACTTCGAGCGTTTTTCGGGGAAGATGACCGGAGATGTGAAATTGACCGACTGGTTCAATATCAACTCTTTCCTCTCACTGAACAGGAGCAAGGAGAGAACCAATGACGTCTCCTTCTTCAGCGGTGGCATGGCACGCGCAGCCATCGAGTCCTACCCGATGCTCCCCATCAAATATCCCGACGACCCGGAGATTTACGGCATTTATGCAGGCCAGTACGGAACCAATGCCGACTTTCCAATGGGAGAGGTCGACTGCCAATCCCCTGTAGCCGTCAGCAACGGAGTAGAGACCTTTAGGCGGCGTGTACAGGTTAACGGGGCCGTCAGTCTCAATTTTACGATCACCTCTCACCTGACCTTCAAGAGTAATTTTGCAATGGATCTCCTGGAAGAGAAGTATTACCGCTATGCCAACAGGAAAATATCCCGGTCGGCACAAGGTGCTGCCAACCTGGAAGCATTCAAGAATTATTACTGGCAGAACGAAAACTACTTCAACTACAACAACAGTTTCGGAGATCACACTGTCAGCGGTCTGTTGGGGGCATCATGGTCGAGATTCACCGGAGAGGACCTGACAACCTGGAACGACCATTTCTTTGATGATTTTTATGGCTGGCACAACATCGGGATAGGTACGGCAACAAGACCTGCTCCCGGGAGCAGTGACCGGCAAAACTCACTCAACTCCTATTTCGCCCGAATCAATTACGATTTTTTGGGCAAGTATCTGTTTACCGCTACCGGACGCTACGACGGCTCTTCCAAATTCGGAAAGAATTCCAAATATGGTTTCTTCCCCTCCGCTTCAGTCGCATGGCGAATAAGCGAGGAGGATTTCATGAAAGAGTTCAACGGACTGAGCAACCTGAAACTGCGTGCCAGCATCGGACAGACGGGTAACCAGGAAATCGGTAGCTATGTGACGCAGACCTTTATCGGGTCCGGAACGGTAGTACTGGGTGATGCAGGAGAGCCGGGGTTGTGGCCCAACTCTGTAGGGAATCCCGACCTGAAATGGGAGAAGACAACGCAATACAATTTTGGTATTGATCTGGGGATCATCGACAACAGGATAACATTGATGCTCGACGTCTACAACAAACTGACCAGCGACATGTTGCTGGACGTACCGCTGCCTCAATCTACCACTACCGGCAGTGTACGGCTCAATTATGGAAAAATCCGCAATAAGGGGTTCGAAGCCGTACTGGGGACACACAACATCAAGAGCCGCGATTTCAACTGGTACAGCGACATCAACTTTACCCGCAACATAAACAAGATTGAACAGTTGGGTCCAACCGGCGCCGACATCCTGCGAAACTGGTGGGTAGGCGGAGCCAACACCATCCTGAGGGAAGGATTGCCAGTGGCTCAATTCTTCGGGCTTAACCGACTTGGAACATATGGGACAGATGAAGCCAGCCTGGCCGCCCGTTACGGGATGCTCCCGGGCGACGTCAAGTATGAGGACCGTAACAACGACGGAAGAATCAGTTTTGTGGAAGATGGTATACCCATGGGCAGCGCATTCCCGAAATGGGATATGAACTTCAACAACAGCCTGGCATACAAGAACATCGACTTCAACCTGGATATCCGCATCTCCTATGGTGCCAAGAAGGAGAACCGGACCAACCACTCCTCGGAAGACCGTCAGGGGTTGGCCAACGGAAAGACTTCCATCCTTGATGCCTGGCGTCCAGACCACCAGAACACAATGGTTGCACAGGTTCGGCCCGGAAACGGCGGCGCATATTATCAAACCTATCCCGACACCCGCTGGATCGAAGATGCATCCTTTGTGAGAGGAGACGGGATGACGATCGGCTACACTTTCCCGCAGGAGATGACGACGAAAATCGGAGCCAGCAAGGTAAGAATATACCTGAATGCTTCCAATTTCTTCCTTTTGACCAAATATTCCGGCTACGATCCTGAAGGTAGTGATAACGATAACATGGACAGTATTACGCCCGGTATGGATTTCTTTATGTATCCGAGACCGTCGAATTACTCACTCGGTGTTAATCTAACGTTCTAACCTTTTAAAAACGCACTGAATATGAAAACAATATCAACAAATATTAAATGTATACTCATTACGTTGATGGCTGGGATATTCTTCTTCTCCTGCAACGATTTTCTGGAGGAGCATCCCACCGGGACATTGACAGATGAAGCTCAGATCACAAGTATTCCCGGAGGTGTTGCACTGGCAACAGGGGCCTACAGGTCGCTGGCCGACTGGACCGGCGGTGGTAACGTCTGGGGAAGCAGCCTGCCGGGAAGCCTGGAATATCCTACTGGAAAAGCTTATGCTCAATATATGGGATCGGACCTCTGGAAATATGAGACCGATATCATGGATGGAACGCATCCCTATTTCACCACCATCTGGAACAACTGGTATAGAGGGGTCAGGGATGCAAATCTTGCCATAAAGATGTTGCCGGGAGTTACACAGATGCCGGAAGCAGACAGATCCAGATACCTTGGAGAGGTCCGCACATTGCGCGCTTTCTACTATTTCTGCCTGGTAAGGCTGTACGGTGATGTAATCGCCAACACAACCGTACTGCAGAATGTGGGGGAAGCGCAGCAACCACGCACCTCGCTGGTAAACATCTATGACAAGATCATCGTTCCCGACCTGGAGTTTGCAGTAAACGAAAGCAACCTGCAGGATACGCGGTCGACCGACGGACGGGTTACCAAGCATGTGGCCAGGGCAATTCTGGCTGATGTATATCTCACCATGGCCGGCTACCCCTACCAGGAAGCCCGGACCGACACCACAAAAAAATGGTGTGAAACCGGTAGCTGGTCAATGACGGAGTATCCGGTAAACACGCAAAGTGCAAGGGAGTTGCTTCAAAAGGCAAAAACACAGCTCGATTTCCTTTACGGCCAGTATCCGATCGGCGAATTCAGCGACCTCAACAATCCGGAAATGGACAACAAGGGGGGAGCAATCTTCCAGATCCAGTACTCATCCGGCATCAGGGATAACGGACTGATCGTGCATACATTACCGCTATCGCTCCAGATCTCGGTATTTGACGTGGAAACCGGAACATTCATCCCGAGCACCGAATATCTGAACTCATACAATCCGGCCGATATCCGTTTGCAGGAAAGGGTCTATTTCTACAGCAGCGATACAAAAGCCTCGAAGTATGATCCGAACGAAAGCCCCGCTCCCAAGTTTGCAACCCGCTACCTGCAGAAGTACTACGACAAGGATGCCATCAAGCGGACAGCCCGTTCCGGTCTGAATTTCAATCTATACAGATATGCCGACATCCTGCTGATGCTGACGGAAGTAAACTGGGCCCTGCGACAACTAGGGGTGGCAATACCCGACAATGATGTGGTAAAAGGGATCAACGAGGTCAGGACCAGGGCAGGCTTATCCAACTTTTCCGCAGATGGGCTGACACTCCTCGACATCATGAGTGAACGTGCATACGAGCTGGTATTTGAAAACAAGATGTTGTGGGATCAGCGACGTACCCGCAAGGTACTGATCGATGGAGAAGGCCAATTCGCAGGTATTGAGAATTTCGTGGGCCACCAGCCTACCCATTTCAACTTCGAATTCAGCAACAAACATCTGCTCTCACCCATTTCGGGCACCGAGCTGGACAACAACAGGAAATGCTCCCAGAACTTCGAGTGGTTGCCACTGCAGAAAGGAGAATGATTTTATTAACTTGAAAAAAATAATCGTATGAAAAAATATATCTATACTCTAGTTGCCGTAGTCCTCTTCTTCAGTTGCGGACAAAACAACCAGTATGAAATACCCACCGATGAGAATGGAAATATCATCTGGACCGGCGTGTCGAGTACCACGACTACAGGAATCAGCTCGATTGACAACTCCTTTACGGTTACGGCCACGTTTGCCACGGCAAAAGTGGGCGATGTAATGAAGGTTGAACTGTTGCAACTGCAGACACCACCCGACGGAGGGACTACCAAGCAGTTGCTCCCCTTGGCAAACACCCAGAAGGAGGTTACCGTAGGGAACGATATGAAGGCTTCAGTAAGCTACACCCGCGATCAGGCAAATCTGAATGAGGTTGGCGACTACGTGGTGGTGGTTTTCAACGGAGCCACCGACTATGCAAAACAACGTGTAGACATGGTTAATGCCATGACCGTTTCGAAACCTACCGCATCGGGCAAGGAGATCGAGGTTGCCCGCACCGCTGAAGTGGCCTATTTCAATGTAAGGGTGACTCCCAAGGAGGGTACATTTACCGGGAATGTGGCAGTTAGGAGAAAAAACGGTACCGATGGAACCTGGATAGATGTAGCAGGCTCTCCCTACTCGGGCGATGATCAGCCATACCTTGTACCCATTGCCGGAACTGATTTCATTGCCGAGAATGATACGATGTTCTACACCTTTACTGCTACACAGGGCAGTTATCAGGAGGTCATTGAAAGTACAGTTATTGTGAGGGATCCCTATTTCTACCTGAAGAAGTCGGCCACACTAGCCCTTGGCACTTCTTCCGCGGGCCGCGATCTGCTCGTTAACGGAACCGTGCCGGCAAACGATCCCATGGCCATGATAGCTGTTGAAGGCTCACTGATACTTAAAGGGGGCTCAACCTATCTCTCCTCCGGGAAAACTATTCAGTTTGTCCCCTCAACAACTGCGCTCTACGCACTCAACAACTCCAATACGGCCATTGCCGAATTTGAAAGCGGAACTCCGAGCGATACGCTCGATCCGATTTCGGGACAAGGAGTCTACATCTTCAAGGCGGTAACCGGTCCCAATCCCGCTGATGTTTATTACGGGATGATCATGGTTACCGGAGTAATCCCGAATCAATCCGTTTCGTTTGAATACCGGATTGGAAACCAGTATGCCCACCTGTCGGTAGTCAGGTAGGCAAAAAATGGATAAACCAACACCGCAAACCGGTTTGCGGTGTTGGTTTATCAAAAATGCAGCATGAGACTACACTGTTAATTAAATATAAAAAGCAAGAAAAGCGTGCCTCTGTCTCACTAAATACCTATCTTAGTAACGATTTTATTCAAAATCAGTTAGCCAGTTCAAGAGTCGCGGTAAATGAAAAACAATGATTGACCTGGAATGCAATCGATCCTGAGATATTTCAAAAAAGCAGATTACACCATATGGCTGATCTGCACTCTCCTCTCCATTACCATGTCTGCCGGACTCCGTGCACAGGAGATAGGGACGGAGCAGGTAAGGTTTATGAATACACCTCTTCTTTTCAGCAAAAACGGACAGAAGTACCAGCAACTCCTTGCCGAGTACCTGTCGGACAAGAGCGGAAAGATCACCTTCAGGTCGGGCGGCAAGGAGCTGCTCTCTTCCGCGGTAACGAGAGGGGAAAACAGATTCTTGCTCACGCTTCCTGCAGTAAGCAGTCCGGAAGAGATTACCCTGCAGACTACGATCGACAACGGCGAACCTCTCTACCACAAGGTGATGGTTGTTCCGCCAAAGAGGTGGACGGTCTATCTTGTCCAGCACTCACATACAGATATCGGCTACACGCGCCCTCAATCAGAGATACTGGCAGAACAGATGCGCTATATCGATTATGCGCTGGATTACTGCGACCAGACTGACAACATGCCCGATGATGCCCGCTTCAGGTGGAGTTGTGAATCGTCATGGGTAACCCGCGAGTATATCCGGACAAGACCGGCCTCGCAGCTCGACCGTCTATTTCAACGTATCCGGGAACGGAGGATAGAGGTGACCGGCATGTTTGCCAACATGTCTGAAATTGTCGGTGAACATACGCTGGTGGACCTCCTGCAACCCCTGAAAGAGATCAGGGATCTGGGTATTCAGGTCACCACTGCCATGCAGAACGATGTAAACGGAGTAGCATGGTCTATGCCCGATCTATTCAGGAATAGCGGGGTGAAGTACCTTATCATGGGGATAAACGAAACCAGATCGATCAGACCGTTTGAGATACCTACCTGTTTCTGGTGGGAGGCACCATCGGGAGCAAGGTTGCTGGCATTCAGGGGAGAACACTACATGACAGGAAATTTCTACAACATCGGAAATGAGGAGATGGATTTTATCCCCCTGATCAGGGGGATCTCCGAGCTGGAGGGAAAAGGGTATCCGTTCGACCGGATAGGGCTTCAGTTTTCGGGGTACTTCACCGATAATGCTCCCCCATCCACTGCCGCCTGTGCATTTGTAAAAGAGTGGAATGCAACCTATGAATCACCCAGACTGAGATTGGCCGTGGCAAGTGAGTTCATGGAGTATGTAGAGAAGAACCATGCCGGGGAACTCCCTGTTTACAGAAAGGCGTGGCTCGACTGGTGGACGGATGGTTTTGGCTCCGTCTCGCGCGAAACTGCAGAGATCCGCAAAACGGAGAACGCAATCGAGCAAGACGAAGGAGTTTTCTCCGTGATCTCCATGCTCGATGGCGACCTGCCAACCGAAATGGAAAAAAAGATCGGCCACGTCAAGGAGAACATCATCTTTTTCGCCGAACATACCGTTGGAGCAGCAGAAAGCATTGAATCCCCCTTTTCAGAAAACTCCGTGAAACAGTGGCTGCAAAAAGGAGCTTATGCCTGGGAGGCAGTCAAGAAGGAGACACTTCTGCGGGAGGAGGCTCTTGCCAGGCTGCAACCTTTTCTGTTCAAGGCAGATTTTCCCGTTATAAATGTTATAAATCCCCTGGGTTGGGACCGCTCGGGTACCGTAAGAGTTTTCATCGATTCGGGAATAGTTCCGTCCGATAAGAGGGTCCGTATCACTGATATCGCCACCGGGAAAGAGGTGCCGTTCCAATTGATCGCCAAACGGACCGAAGGTGCTTACTGGATGCTTGAGGTGTCGGATGTCCCCGCATTAGGGTGTAAGGCATTAAGGATCGACAGGGCAAACGAACCGGTATTACCCGATACGGTAGCCGATGATGCCGTACTGGAGAACCGCTATTACCGGCTGGAGATAGACAAAAGGAGCGGTGCAGTCAACAGCCTGATCGACAAAAAACTGAACTTGGAACTGGTGGACAGCAATAACCCCTATCAACTGGGCCAACCCGTCAGGGAGAGCTCCGAGAAGCGCGACACTCCCCCGTTCCACCGGACAGTTAGCCACAACGTACGCATTGAGAAGGGAGTCAAGGGAGCAATATGGGAGAGCATCAAGATCTTTTACGGGATGCCGGGATTCGGAGGAGCCGGGGAGGGAGCGGAAAAGGGAATTGAACTGGAAGTGAGGCTCTACCGCAACACCCGGAAGATCGAGTTTGCATACCGCGCCCACAAGGAGATCGTAACCGATCCTGAAGCATTGTATATTGCATTTCCCTTTTCATTGCCGGACTCCAGGATTGTGTTCGAAACAACCGGAGGTACATTGACCTGGGGAGAGCAGCTGCCAGGCTCCTCGTCCGACTGGAACGTCGCACAGAATTTCGTTTCGGTACGCGGCAGCAAAGGACAGATCGTTCTTGTCAGCAACGAGGTGCCTCTGTGGCACTTCAGCGACTTCAACATGGGCAAGTTCGAACGCTTTCCCCAACCGGGAGAACCATGGCTCTACTCGTGGGTGATGAACAACTACTGGTTCACCAATTTCAGGGCATACCAGGAGGGGAGTTTCAGCTGGAGCTATCAGCTCACCTCAACCGACGACACCACGAACGCTTTTGCAGTAAGGTTTGCGCGTGGGGAACGGAACAGTTTCGCCACCCGCACCCTCCCCGCCGGCATGCAGGCATCGGGTGAGGCCCTGCTCAGGACATTGAACATCAATGGGCCGGCAAATGCCCCGTTGATACATATCCGTCCCTCGTTTCGCAAAAGATCGGTTGTGCTCCACTTCCGGGAGGTTGACGGATTGCCTGCAGAAATTCAGCTCTCGCCCGCAAACGCAACCGTAACCATAAGGAAAGTGACCGAAATCAATTCCCTGGGTGAAGAAACCGGAGCAGCAGGATCGACCATCCGGCTGGTTCCCTACGAAGTAAAATTTATCGAGGTGGAGATTTAATCTATTCAAGACCGGACCATTAAAAGAACAAGCACGATGAAAACAGCTCTTCTTATCCTCTCTGTTGTATGGCTGGGCCTCTCCTCTTTTCAGCGATCCGACCAACCTGCCGGGCCACAAAAGGGAGACTCCATCCATGTTGTGGGACATGCCCATATGGATATGAACTGGTTATGGACATACTCCGAAACCATGAAAATGTGTAACGACAATCTCCGTCAAGCCGTAGCCTTTATGAAGGAATTTCCCGATTATACCATGGTTCAGAGCCAGGCTGCCGTCTACAGGTTTGTGGAAGCGGTAGACCCTCCATTATTTGAAGAGGTGAAAAAATATGTGAAAGAGGAACGCTTCGAACCGGTTGGGGGGATGTGGACAGAGGGTGATGCCAACCTCTCCTCCGGTGAGGCGATCACCCGTTCCTTCCTGCTGGGGCAACGCTACTTCCGGAAACATTTTGGAAAGACGGCGAACGTTGGCTGGCTGCCCGATAATTTCGGACATGTGTCGCAGATGCCCCAGATCCTGAAACTGGCAGGATGCGACTATTTCTATTTTCACCGATGCAAACCCCATATTGGAACCTTCTGGTGGGAGGGGAGCGACCGGTCGAGGGTGCTCTGCTATGGCAACGACACATATAACGGCGACATCACCCTGAATCTGAAGGATGAGCTTGCCAGATTCGCCCCAAAAGGAGGCAGGATCCTGCAGATCACCGGCGTGGGAGATCACGGCGGAGGTCCCACCCGTGAGAATATCGAGATGGTCCACCAGCTGGACAGGATGGATGACTATCCGGCAGTCAAGTTCACGACGGCAAGGGATTTCTTTGAGAAGAGCACCGTTGAAGCCAAAGAGAAACCTGTACACCACGGTGAGATGCAGTTTATCTTTGAAGGGTGTTACACCACCGTATCGGAGATAAAATCGGGGAATCGCGACAACGAGAATATGCTCTACAGCAACGAATTCTTCAATACGCTTCGTTGGCTGAAGGGAGATAGCTATCCGGCCGACGAGATCCGCGACCTCTGGATAACACAAACATTCAACCAGTTTCACGACATTCTCCCCGGTTCGGCCATCAATGAGGCCAACAAGGAGGCGATTGCCCGCTACACCGAAAACTTGCGGAAATCGACTGAGTTGAGAGACAACGCATTCAGGAAAATGGCCGATGAGATAAAGTTTCAGACCAATATGGGACAACCGGTGGTGGCATTCAACCTGCAGCCATTTTCCCGCAAAGCGATCGTTGAAGCAAGTGTATACTCCCATCAACAGCCGGTCTCGGTAAAATCTACCGGATGGGGAGACTACTACGGATCAAAAAACATCTCTCCCATCGACAAGGGACAGGGAGAGTACCCGACTGTCTTGGTTCGCGATGCCACTGGAAAAACCTATCCCGCACAAATTGTCTGGTCGAAAGTGACCCCTCCTGGATTCACCTCTAAGGTGCAATTCGTTGTCGACGAAATGCCGGCCATGGGATACAAGACCTTCTATGTGGACATGACCCGGCCAGGAACATTCAATGAACCGATCCCGTTCAAGGAGGAGAGGTTCGAAACCGATCTCTTCACCGTGAAGGTGAACATGAAAACCGGAGCCATCACCGGATTGTACGACAAGCGGTCTGGCAAGGAGTATGTACAGGAGGGGAAAGAGTTGAACCGCCTCATGCTCTACCTTGAAGACAAGAAAGGGGGAATGAAGTCCTGGACACTGAACAGGATCGTCGGCAAAGAGGAGGTCAACGAGATCAAAAGCGTGAAGATAGTGGAAAACGGGCCAGTAAGGGCATGTATCGAAACTGTCAAACATTGGGGAAAATCGAGCTTTACCGAAAGAACCTACATCTACCGTTCATATCCGAGAATCGAATACGAGATGGAGGTGCACTGGCTCGAAACCGGGACCGATTCAACCGACTCCCCCATGCTGAGGGCACACTTTCCATTGGCATTCGATGCACCCAGACTCTTCTGCCAGGTACCGTTCGATGTGGTCGAGAGACCGGCAAATGGCAGTTTTCGTGGTGGCGCAGTACCCAAGCACCTCACCTCGCAGTCGAATGTTTACGGTGTTGAGCCCGAAAAGGGCGACGGACAGGAGGTGCCTGCACAGAAATGGGTGGACGTGACCGACGGAGAG
>ENA-UOYA01003982-UOYA01003982.1-activated-sludge-metagenome-genome-assembly--contig:-NODE-3982-length-12780-cov-251.999528_pt1 | contig 12780 bp, 10 predicted proteins | sample MGYA00238163_ERZ764804 | MGnify/ENA primary metagenome ERZ764804 (study PRJEB28919, sample SAMN05720223) | activated sludge metagenome | isolation source: Anaerobic digester | place: Hong...
CTTAAGAGAAAAGCGGAATATGTACCTGCTTATGCTTATGCATGAAAAACTTCCTACCAAATCTCTTAGAAAATACACAAGGTTCGTAACAGTATTAAAGTATTCGATAGGTGGGCTTTAAGCGACGCTTCCTCATAGATGAAATCCCTTAGCCGTCGACTCCTGTGCGATATAGTACTCGTACGAACGAGAATCGTATGGATAATCCCATGAACCCTGCCGATGTATCATTTCACCCCCAAAGCCAGCCTTAAAGCGATAAAGACCATAGAGCGGATGTTCAGGATTGGGCCCAGGCGCTACACCAAATAAGTCATAGCTATGGCAGCCGTGCTGTTTCGATTCTTTTATCGCCGTCCATTGTAGAGCATAAGGAGCCATGAGGCTGCGCCCTTCGTCAGATGATGCGCCATATAGATATGTCGCTCTATCCGCAGAAATCGATAGAAACATTGCGGCAAGTGGAATGCTCTGCTTTTCTGCTATGAGAAGATGGACAGTCGCATCGTGGCAGCGCTGAACAAGGAGCGCTTCGAAAAAACGTCGATCATGATATACAATTGCATTTCGCCTGGCTGTCTGCTCGTATAATTTCATCCAGATATCGAGATCAGAGGCTTTTCCATGTCGTACATGTACACCACGTCGGAAGGAGAGGCGGGTATTGTAGCGTGTCTTTGGTTTCATTTCGGCAAGAATTTGGGATTCTTCTCTATTTAGATCGATGATTATCGTATCTGGAGGAAGGATGTCGGTTGGTGCTTTGCGCACTGCCGAACCGGTTACACCCCAGTTCATGCGTAGCTCGCGAAGGCGAGTTTCGGGCGGGCCTAGCCAATTACCCTTGTCATCGAAGCGATCTTCGTCTTCTGAATAGGGGGACTCCCAAGGCAGATCCCAGCGGACGAACATACATGACGGACCAAGAAGCTCCTTAAGTTCTGAAGAAAGTACGGAGAGATAGAGCCCTCTCTGATCGTTATCGGGGAGGAGCTCTGGCCCAAATGGAGCATAAGCAATATTTACCCCGGGGCTTACTTCCCGTCGCAGCAAAAGCAAGTCTCCCGATGGAATTCCATCGACTTTCATATCGCAAGCCAAGGCCGACCATCCAAGACGAGACTTGACTTTGCTCCAGAATGTTGTCTGCTGAAGGAGCCTTGTTGCTATGAGTTTGGTCGCGGGCTTTGGCGAGAGCTGGACATCCACAAGGCGTCTCCAAAGGAAATCAATAAATCCAAGATAAAGCTTATCTCAAGCTAAGAAAAGCATATATCGAAATATGCCAAGGTGCAAGCCATATCAAGATTTTGCTTAAAGTGCTGACAAGATAGCCATTGGCAGGTATATTTGATTATATGGATGATAGAAATGACCAAACCTTGACTCTAAATCTCGAGTCGCTCAAAAGCTTGATCGAACAATCTCGATATTGCGTAACCTTCACTGGAGCGGGTGTCAGTACCTTTTCGGGCATCAGGGACTTCCGTGGCAAGAATGGGCTCTACCAAGATGTCAACGCCGAGAAAATCTTCGATATAGAGGTATTCGACGAAGATCCTTCTTTTTATTACTCGATGACGAGGGATTTTATCTATAATCTCGATGAAAAAGAGCCATCTGTGGTGCACTGCGTATTGGCTGCTCTTGAAAAAAGAGGCGCTCTTAAGGCGGTGATAACCCAGAATATCGATCTTCTGCATCAAAAAGCAGGCAGCCAAAAGGTGATCGAGATACATGGCACACCGCAGATTCATCGATGCCGCGCTTGCGGCTGGACTATTTCATTCGATGAAGCGGCTAAAATCGTGCGCGCAGGAAGTATTCCGCGCTGCGCTAAATGCGGCGATATACTCAAGCCCGAAATCACCTTCTTTGGCGAAAACCTGCCCATGCAAGCGCTGCGCGAAGCACGTGCCGAGGCGACGGCAGCCGATCTTATGCTCGTACTTGGATCAAGCTTGCTGGTCTATCCAGCTGCCTCTTTGCCCCAGTATACCTTCGAGCACGGTGGCCAAATCGTTATCGTCAACAACATGCCAACCCACCTGGATTCGAGAGCCATTCTCTGCTTCGATGAGCTTGCCGATGTCTTCGAATACCTAGAAGCGCAACTGGCCGAAGGATGGCTGGAATAAAGAGACAATCTATTGCACATCGATTTTATATGGTGTTTTTTAATTCAACGTGCTAACCATCTTCTCTAAGCAAACGCATCGGATTAGTACTTGTAACTTTTTGGATTTCTTCTGTTGAAAGGCCGACATAATCCTTGAGATAGTTTGCACATTCAGCAATGCATGCCGAAGAGCCAGCAAGGCATCTTTGAGAAGGAATAAAAAGCTTTCCATCCGGTTCAAGGATTACATTTCCACCGAGGGAAATATAGGATCCAGGAGGCATTCCTGCGAGTGGGGCGGAATCGCTGATCACAACTATATTATTTATGCCACAAGCTCTTATCACCGTTCGGATGAAGGGAACAGGAAGGTGATGGCCGTCCGTTATGAGCATAATTGTCAACTCGGTATGTGCAAGAAAGGCAAAAATAGTATTGTCAGTCCTATGAAGCATAAGAGGAATCCCATTACCCAGGTGCGTTACACATGAAGCTCCCTTCTCGATAGCTCTCTCGATCTGGCTAGCATCAGCCAAGGTATGCCCCATGGATACGATGATGTTTTCATCTTTCGCCATAGCAATAATATCCTCTATGCCTGTCAACTCAGGAGCTATAGTTAGTATTCGAACGAGAGAACCCCCAGCTTTCAGAATACATTTAAGCATTTTCTTGTCAGGTTTACATATAAATCTCTTATCGTGCGCACCCCGGGCACCATCTTTTTCAGAGATAAAGGGTCCTTCGATATGGAAGCCTGCAATAAGACGCGCTGCGGTCTCATCCTTTTGCATTGCCTGTCTGATAATCACCAAATTCCGTTCATATAGCTCTTGCGGAGAGCTCACTAGAGTGGCAAGAAATCGGCTAGTTCCTTTTGATTGGAGAATTTGGCAGACATAGACAACCTGTTCGACAGTAAGATCTTTTGCGCTAAAATCGATTCCTCCATATCCGTTGACTTGCAAATCTATTAGGGTAGCATAGGAATTCATAGCCTTGATGGTCATAATGATATACTCATGACAAAGGATAAATCAGGGAAGCCGCAGAATAATCTAGCATCAAATAGCAATTTTTATGCATTCTGAGCGATGCGCAGGGATGCATTGGATCTATCGGAGCGGTTATTGCCATGGACACAGCCTCGGCCTTTCTTTTATCCGGGACTGTGCAAACAATGCATTCACTCTTCAGTATCTGGGGAATGCTCATAGAAATAGCTTGTGCGGGAACCTCGGAGATATCATTGAACCATCCTTCTCCGACCTGTTGCCGCCTGCATGCTTCATCGAGCTGAACTATGAGATATGGCTCTTGCGTATCTAGGTTTGCTGGAGGATCGTTAAAGGCAAGATGCCCATTTTCTCCAATGCCAATGCATGCGACATCGATGTTTTTTGAGCTTATTAAATCAGAAAGTCTAGCTATTTCAACAGAAAGATCATTGGCATCGGCTTGAATGTAGTGAAAAGCTCGCAATCCGGACACTCTCTCGGCGAATCTCTCTCGCAAATACTTGCGAAAACTTGCCTTGTGCGTATCGGGTATGCCTACATACTCATCTAGATGAAAAACCTCTACTTTGTTCCAGTCGATATCATTATCCTTTACTAGTGAATCCAGCATAGCTAATTGGCTTGTGCCGGTTGCTAGAATGATAGAACACTCTCCCTTTTCCTGCAGTGCCCTACGAATATGCATAGAAACCATCATTGCCGAATGTTTGCCTAGATCAATAGCGTTCTCATATATACAAATTCTCATTGGCTCTTTCCTCCTCAGTTTTGTTCTGTTATTGTAATTTATTATATATGTGAAAGGAAGGAAGCTAAGGAGCCGATGATGCGGATAATAGAGCAATTTCTCCAATCTAAAACAGGAGTGGAGGAGACTTGCGAAGATGGATTTGTCATAACCGATTGTTTTGCAGCAGTAATAGATGGGGTGACCAATAAAAATGCCGTGCAGTTAGACTTCGGTGCTCCAGGGAAAATCGCTATGGAGCTGATAAAGAAAGGCATTGGAGAGCTATCGCCACAATTATCGGGACCTGACGCTTTTAAGAGCATCAATAAAGTTATTTATGATAGTTATTGTAATTCGGGATTATTGGAAACCATGAAGAAGAATCCTTCTCAGCGTTTCACTGCTTCCTGTGTGATTTATAATTCAGTGCGGCGTGAGCTGTGGTTTCTAGGGGATTGCATGGCTTTAGCCAATGGGACGACATACCAGTTTTCTAAGGAAGCCGATAAGCTTCTCAGCGATCTGCGTTCCTTTCTTATCCATATCGAGCTATCTCAAGGTACAACAGAGGAACAGCTTTTGGAGCATGATGTATGCCGTGAACAGATACTTGACTTTCTAATAAGACAAACTTCTCTGCAGAACTCATCGTACAATTGCCCTTTTACGTATTATGTTCTCGATGGAATAAGCGAAGAAGCGCCTAGACATACAGTGGTTATTCCTGTTGAGGAAAAGACGACCGAGATAGTCCTTGCAAGCGATGGATATCCTGCTCTTTATCCTACACTTGAACAGACAGAAGCCTATCTTACTTACATTCATGAAATTGATCCTCTTTGCTATCGTGAGTTTCGTAGTACCAAGGGCTTAGTAAAGGGGAATATCTCTTTCGATGACAGGGCCTATGTGCGTCTAGCAATATAGTCATCGATTTAGCCCATTTTGAAGCTATCCGCCATTTTGTTTCCCTGAAAGGTATTCATCAAGTATACGATAATAAATACTACGACGAGTAACACTGTAGACAATGCGCTGGCTTCTCCCATCTTGCCATCCGCAACTGCTGCATAGATCTGTATAGGAACAGTACGGGTTTTTGGACCATAGAGAAGAATCGTCGTGCTTAGTTCTTGAAGCAATGTTGTGAAGGTCAGAATCGAACCACTAATAATACCTGGCAATATTAGCGGAAGGCTCACACGTCTAAAAGTATAGAACCAGGTAGCGCCTGCAATGATAGAAGATTCTTCCAATTTCGGATCTAATTGGGTAAGGCTTGCCACAACCGAACGATATACATAGGGTGTACGCCTGATCATATATGCAATTATAATGATAGTAAATGTCCCTCCAAGGGAGATTATAGAATCGCCACTGAATGCTGAAATAAGGGCAACTGCAACTACTGTGCCTGGTAGCACAAATGGAGCCATGATTGCCATATCTAATATTGCTGAGCCTTTTGGCTTTCTTCGTTCTGTTATGTAAGCAATAATGCTTCCAAGAATGGCAGTGAGAAGTGTCGCTACCGAAGAAAGATAAATCGAATTCATGAGTTCTCGTCGCGACACTTGGGGAATGCGTGCATAGTTCTTAAGAGTGAAACCTTCTGGTGCCAAGCCATGCCACTTTTCGAAAAAGGACATAATAATTATGGTTATCTGCGGTGCAAGCGACAGAATTAGCACGAGAAGACAAAAAACGGTACCAAAAAATTTGGCTACCCAATGGCTATAAACCTTCTGTTCTGATCGCGATGTTGTGATAGTTTCATATTCCCGCTTGCTTACGACATATTTTTGCAGCATCAAAACAGCTCCAGTAATAATCACATTCACCACGGCTATTGCTGAAGCACCATTTAGATCCCAAAAGCCATTGACACGGAAATAAATGAGGGTAGGCAATACGTATTGTTGCCCTCCGATTATTGCAGGTATGCCGAAGCTTCCAATGGAGCGGATAAATACGAGTAGCCCAGAAGCTCCAATGCTGGGAAGAATAAGCGGGAAGGTTATAGTTCGGAATATCCTCCATTTGCTAGCCCCCATAAGCATTGCTGCCTCTTCTAGCAAAGGGTTTGCAGAAGAGAATGCACTGTAGCTTAAAAGGAACACAAATGGATAATAGGTAAGTGTCATTGTAAGAATCATTCCAAACATACCATAGATGGGCGGAAGTTCGATCCCAATCGGTAAGAGAATAGTATTTAATGCATGCCGGAGTACGCCCTGCCGTCCCAGAAGAATGATCCATGAGAAAGCACCTACGAATGATGGCATGATGACAGGCAAAATACCGAGCGAAAGGAGCAGATTCTTTGCCGGAATATTCACTCTGGCAACAATATAGCCCATAGGTATACCAATAAGAAGGGAAAACATCATAACCGATATACTGAGCACAAAAGAATTGCGTAGGCTTTTCTGGTAGAGAGGCGATTCCAGGAACTTGCGAAAGTTGCTTAGATTCAAATGTGATAGATCGAATTTAGAGCCTTTATCCATGAATGCCCTAATAAAAGTATTTGCTAAAGGCCAAAAGAGAAAAACGATTAGAAAAATAAGCGGAATAGCGAATACGATGTAAGGTGTCAAGTCTTTTTGAAAGAAGCGCTTGATTGCTATAACAATATTTTTAAGAAATGATGCGGTTCTCATCTCGATTCATCGCTCCCGTATACAGCGATTTTCTGTTGATCGAATACGACCCTAATGCTATCTTTCTCTCTCACCGATTCTACAAGACCATCCATGTCGATTTCCAATGGCTGATCAGAAAATTCAGGCGGAACATCCACTTCATAACGCACAATATGTCCTAGATGCTGGATGATTGATACTTGGCCGGCAATAGAAGGGATAGAGGCTTGAGTGCTTATCGATAAGTGCTCAGGCCTTGCTGCAACCATGATTATATCGCCTTTTATTGGCTCGGTTGATGCCCTATAGTTATTTCTGCGTATTGAAAGCAATGTGCCATCATATAGGGAAACCGTTACCGTATCGCTGTCGTATGCCAGCACCTGCCCAGAGAAAAAGTTCATCTTCCCAATGAAATTGGCAACAAAGGCATTGCAAGGATTATGGTAAAGCTCGTTTGATGTGCCTATTTGTTCAACCACGCCATCTCTAAGCACAGCAAGCCGATCTCCTACCGCCATTGCTTCTTCTTGATCATGCGTAACAAAGATCGTTGTGATGTTCGTAGCCTTTTGAATTCTTCGAATCTCAGCCCTCATATACCTACGTAGTTTTGCATCTAGATTAGCAAGCGGTTCATCAAGGAGCAAAACATCTGGGTCATAGACCAGAGCGCGTGCAATAGCAACGCGTTGCTGCTGCCCACCGGAAAGGGCAGTGGGGCTTGGGTTCCGCTCTAGGACATCGGTAAGCCCCACAAGTTCCATTATCTGATTGACTTTTCGCTTGACTTCTTTATCATCTAGCTTCCGCACGCGGAGCCCATAGGCGACATTTTCAAATACATTCATATGAGGATAAAGCGCAAAACTCTGGAACACCATTCCGATGTTTCTTCGATAGGGCGGAATCGTGGTAATGTCGCTATCTCCATATAGAATATGCCCGCTAGTTATAGACTCGAGCCCTGCTGTGCAGCGTAGAAGAGTGGTCTTTCCACATCCGCTGGGTCCAAGTAAACAGAAGAGTTCCCCTGAATCTATTGCAAAAGAAACATCGCGCAAAGCATGCACTGCATGCTTTGATCCTTCATTGAAAATCTTATTCACCCTGTCATATTGCAGGGTTTTCTTCATAAGTCTTTCTCCTTGATGAGGTGATATAAGATAACAAAGGCTTACTGGATCCAGTCGGAAAACTTGGATGTCAATTCATCGCGCAGTGCACCAGCTTCTACGGCGTCGTAATCGAAGAGCTTAATCTTATCTAGTGATGGCAATGGGCCTGGGCCTGGAAGATAGTCAACCACTACACGCCTTTGACGTGTATTGAGAATGATATTGAAAGCCTCTGGCGAAGTGACAAAATCCATAAACAACTCTGCTGCTTTAGGATTAGGACCATTTGCAATAATTGCCGAAGCGTCAAATCGTGCTCCCGTACCCTCTTCGGGATAGACATAGGTTACAGGGGCTCCCTCCAGGATATATTTAGCAATATTTGCCTCTCCTGTAACGCCTATGGCATATTCTCCACGCGCAACCGATTCAGGAACAGCTGTTGAGCTTGCAACAAAAACGGCATTTTTTGCCATTTTCTTCAATGCATCTTCACCATAGAGTTTATACATCATATAAATTTGGGAATATGCAGAACCAGAAAGAGCTGGATTTGCAAGTATGATCTCGCCTTTGTACTTTGGGTTGGTGAGATCGATCCATTTTTTCGGATATTGATCGGGCTTTAGGAGTTTGGTGTTCACCATGAATGCTTGCAATGGCATCGAAAAACCATAATATCGAGGAACTTCGGCTTTATCTCGGACAGTTGGTGGTATTGAATCGTGATTTGCGCACTTATATGGACGGAATAGATTATAGTGCTCGTCGAATGTTTCTTTTGCGATGGCTAATAGAATATCGCCTTGCGGCCTTGGCTGTTCGGCATTAAGGCGGGTGATTAACTCACCCGAGCCTGCGCGGATGATACTGACCTTTATTTCGGGGTGTTTAGTATTGAATGCTTTTACTAATGCTTCGGCTTCATCTTCCGCGGCTGCGCTCCACAAGATTAGTTGCGATGCAGTGGCTGCATCTTTTGGGTCTGGAGCTTTGGCGTATAAGGCAGGAATCATGGCTAATAGCAATACCAATCCGACCAAAACTGTGCGTTTCATACAAGGCCTCCTTTCAGGCAAATTCCTAGTTTTATTCTAGTTTAGATGCAAAATTGTGGAAAAGCAATGATAGAATTAATGCCTTACAGGACCTTTCGGAATCGAAATGGGTATGACCTTGCAGCAAATCGAAAGTATATCATGTGCTGAAGCCATGGAAGCATTTGGAAAGAACCAAACGATTGGATGATGGGTCTCAAACAAAAAGAGAGGACACTTGTAGCATTCTGGGATGAGGAGACTGGAGCAGATATGTCATCTACAGTTGCGAATATTATGCTCGAAGCAAACGCAACAAGTTCAAGCAGTGGATACCTTTCCCTTTCCTATGAGTTTGATAATGCTCAAGCTGCATTCGATGAGCGCGAAGCCTCGGAATCTTCAGTTTTCTAGATTGATGAATCTAAGGTCGTGCAAGATTATGCCCCTTTTTAATTGATGCTCAATAAACTTCCTCAACCTATCTTAAGTGTATGAATTCCCCATGGGCGCAGAGTAAGCTTATGGCCATCGATATTTCGCCATGATAAGCATTCTGCGTTTGGTTCCGAGCCTGCTTTTGAACCTTGCCCTGAGTTTGATCCTGAGTCTGGCGCAGAGTCTGGTTTTGATCCTGGAGCTGAGCTTGATCTTGAGGTTGGGACTTTTTCGAAAAGAGGGACGTTAGGATGGCTTTGGAGCGCGCTCTTCACTTCATTCCCGGAAGCATTCCAGAGCCTTGCGATGATATTCCCATTTTGTACCAAGAAGGCTGTGACAAATATTTTCTCTGAGTCTACCACGAGGGCGCTGGAGGACTGAATATGATCGGAGGGCTTTGTGTTGCTTGTCTGAATAGATTTAGATGCTTCTGCTTCGCTTGAGTCCTGCCAAATCGCTATCAGGGGTGTAGCATAGTTCATTGAGTGTCTTTCTGCTTCTATCCGGTCCGCATAGGGAGCGATAGCGAACTCGAAGGTGCGTGTGCCCGACAAGGCTGTGAAGGCTGATTTCCCTCGTGTAAAGGAGTCGTCGCTTGCATAGATCCACTCTCTGGGAGCCCAGGCGAGGACCTGGCGAAGCCTATGCTCTTCTTTGTTCCAATGATAGCCCCTGTTGCCTCTATTGATGAAAGCAAGATGCTCTCTCTTGTGTTCTTCGGGATGCTTTCTCTCATCAGATTCGAGGCCAATCCATGGCGCACCTGTTATCCGCTCACCAGAGACCTCTGATATCCAGAATGGAGATTTGCAGCAAATACACTCAGCGGGGACATTGAAGGAAACACAGAGTTTTGCTTCGTCATGTATCGAATAGGGCGTGCCCTGTGGGTAGTCATCCATTTGAGGCCCCAGATATGTCGGGCCATCTCCGAAATCGAAGCGAACGCTTGCATCTATTCTCTTTACACCCGAATACATTTTTAGAGTTAGGATGAAGGGTAGATCAGCCACATTGCCTTCCAGTTCGAGTGAATAGAGAACAGGCCCGTTCGCGACCCATTTTGCCGTTTTCGTAGATAAGAGCGAATTATAAGGTTTGCCATCGCGCACACAGGTGAAGCAGAGGCCTTCGATTAATTTTTCTCCAGAAGAAGAGCACAAGGTAAGTCCATCTTTAGCTGTAGGCAATATGGTGAATGGAGGACTTATGCTGTCTTCTGTTTCACTATGCTGTGTAGGTACTTGCATAAGAGAAAAATGCTTGAGGGAGAGGCCCTGCAACTTTGGTACAAAACCAAGACATATCTCAGATTCGTCTTCTGAGATGAGCTGGCATGAATATAGTTCATCGTTGGAATAAGCACAAAGTTCGCTTTTCCCTTGTGGTTTGTCTTGAGGTAGTGCTGCCTTTGGCATTTTGACCTCGACATAATCGCGGCGTTCGTATGAAGCCGCATTGAAGACAATTATGCCACCAGAAGTGCCGCTAGAAGGGCAGATACTGCCAGAAGCAAAAGCGCTACTGCTAGAAGAATCAGTTGAAATGCTTGCCATAGCTTCTAAAGTTATTCGCTCAGCCTCTTTGCGAGCGTGCTCCGCAAAGTCTACTGCAACACGCCACATAGGCTGCCTATGGGCAAGCGAAAGCCAGGGACCGCAGACATAGAGGTCGTGCTGTTGAGCAATACATAGGGACTTCCATGCATCCGTAAGAGATGACTCCGCGCTCGCGTATTCAGGCTTGAAAAAGTGGAGCACGGCATCGAGACTTTCTGCGACGCGAAGAGCTGATTCCGCTGCGGCCACTGATCTCGGAACATCGTCGGCCTCTAAGCCCCACGGTAGCGTGCAAGGAGTATCATGTGGGCCATGGGAGACTTTTTCCTGTGGCGGATTAGCAAGTTGAAGATAGTCTTTAGGTCTCGTGAATACGATATTCTTCATTGCTACTATCTCTGTAGCACGAGGCAATGGCGCCTCGGGAAGATTTACGTCCTTTAGATCCGAAATAAAAGGGTGTGCAATTCCACACGCCGAAGCAGCCTCCAGAAAAGCCGGGAAGCTTTCAGGCGCCCAATCGGGTTTATCTCCTATCCCAAGGGAACCTGCGGCAAGACCAGGGTGGTGCTCGAGCTGCCGCTTGTAATTCTGAAAGGAATATCGAGGTACCGTAGGAATCTCGCTGCCATCAGGAGCCACCCATGTAACAAGATCCTCATCGTGGGCCGGGTCTGTACCAAAAGCGGCCCATTGTGTTCTGAAGACAGCTCCCGAATAGCCCATCAAGGACAGGATCTGCGGAAGTTGAGCAAAATAAGTTGGCTCTTGCGAATAGAATACCTCTGGTGATGCACCGAGCGCGGCCTCGATGGCTCTATTGCCTAGTTCGAGCTGCCTGATGAAAGACTCTCCGCTCTCTGCACAGCCAAATGGTTGACCATATGTCCCATTTACGATTTCGAGCGCACCGGCCTCCAGGGCGCTGCGAAGAAGGCTAGTCGCATGTGAATCGTGTTTTGCCATCCATTCGTAGGTGTAAGCATCGAAATCGAGCACAACCTTGAATCTGGAATCATGGAGCGCACGCTTTATGACAGGTCGCACACAGAGAGGCCAGTTATACGTGCGCCATAGACCTCCTCCTGGTAAAATGAGCCAGTCCCAGAAAATCGCGCCACCATGATATCCATCCACAAAATATAGTTTCTCAGGCACAGCTACAGATGGATGTTCCGAAATGGACTCGGCAGGCAATTTCGAGGCGGCTTTTGTTGCACGCCTTGAACCTTTCGCGTCATCTATACGCATTTTAGCGCTAAGGATCGCGACGACTACATGAGCTGCGCCGCGAACCAGAGGCGAAGGAATGCGGCCTGAGACTAGAGCCTTAGAGGCATTATCCACTAGACTCATGAACTACCCTCCATAAATAGCCCGATATGTGTCGATAAGTGCATCGGCTACACTCCAGCGAGGTTCCCAGCCAAGTATCCTCTGTGCTTTAGACCAATCGAAAACATAATCGCAGATCGCTATAGCGACATGCTCGGGCTCCAATGGAGCAGCGCCGAAAGGCCTCAAGAGGGCTATGGCTATCTTTGCTGGCGTTGTGGGAATAAGTTTCACCTTCGATGGCGAACCTACCGCCGAGGCAACTAGGTGAACCAATTCGGCTATACTTGGCACATCCTTTCCACCAATATTGAATGCTTCTCCGGCTGCATCTGGATGCTCGGCAGCGAGCAAGCATGCATCGACCACATCATCGACATGAATGAATTGAAATCTATTGGTTCCTTTCCCAAGAAGGGTCACGGGTTTTCCCTTCTGGATAGCGGACAAAAGGCTCAAGATAAAGGGCTCATTGAGTCCAGACCCTGTAATAGTCGGAGGCCTCAACATGACGACAGGAAAACCCGCTGTGCAAGCTTCACGGCAGAGGCGTTCAGCTTCGATTTTGTTCCTGCCATATTCTCCTAGGGGTGCAAGCTCACCATCCTCGGGGCAAGGGACCACTTTGGGTACACCAAAAATCTCTGCGCTCGATAGATAGACCGCGCGTCGCAGGCCAGCATTGCATGCTGCATCTAGCACATTCTTTGTACCGCCTATGTTGACTGCCCTCATTGTTTCTACATTCGCTTTACGCTGTGGGATGAGAGAAGCAAG
>ENA-UOYA01003983-UOYA01003983.1-activated-sludge-metagenome-genome-assembly--contig:-NODE-3983-length-12779-cov-4.241434_pt1 | contig 12779 bp, 10 predicted proteins | sample MGYA00238163_ERZ764804 | MGnify/ENA primary metagenome ERZ764804 (study PRJEB28919, sample SAMN05720223) | activated sludge metagenome | isolation source: Anaerobic digester | place: Hong Kong...
TTGGTGCGGACATACATGTCCAGCCGACGAGTCGCAAAAGCAACGGCTGGCTTGCGCTACGATGATCCTAATATGCAAGGTGCGATCGACATGACGAACGGTCGCCTGCAGCAACGTATTGCCCGAAACCCAAATGAAGTCCATCGTGAGACGACGGCAGCACTTTCTTTCCTGATGAGTGAGCAAGTCTCCAATTTCTTACAAGAGTTTAACCTAGAGAGCTCTGATGACAGGCCGGCCCATACAAACGACGCCGAACCTGCAGCCTTGCCCCACATGGAGTTAGATTTTAGTATTCTCCCTCCCGGACAAGGGCTTGAAGAGTATGTCAGGTATATCGAAGGAAATGCGGGTGAACACGAAAAGGCCAGGATCGACCTCGGTCGTATTGGAGTGCTAGAAAAAGTCCGTGAATTATGGGGTAAAGATGCATGTTACTTTGCACACGGTAAGCCGACCGGCTTGCAGATGCATGATGTTGAGACAGATACGACCGTGGATGAAGATTATATCGTACTTGTCATGACACGCCTTGATACACAAGGTGGCGTTATCGGTGAGCATGCATTGGCGATAAGCCCGATTGCTCGCAAACATGCTGCCTATCTGACCCGATATGACGTCAGCGCTGGCACATGGCGCGAGGTACTTCCTCTCCCAAAGACGGATGCCCGTGACGTTGGTGCACGAGGCCTCAAATTCACTGCCTCTACCGGACGTCTTCCCTACGAGATGATGACCGAGAAAGTGCGAGCTCTACTGGATTGTCCACCGCAAGATTTCCACAATCAGTTGCGCATGCGTGCCGACGGTAGCTATCGCGTCCAGAGTCCTCGAGATATGGGGTCGGTCGCAACCAAACTGCTCGCCTAGCTAGTCTGCTACAATGACAGTGATGTCTTCTCGATTTCAGCTACAAAAAACGGACGATTGGTCTGAACGTCTTTCGCAAAATCCCGATGGCGGGAATGTCTTTCAGATGAAAGAGATGGCGGAAACGAAGCGGCGTAGTGGCTGGTCTCCGCGTTATGAGATGATAGATAATCTCGCGGTGACAGTGCTCGAAAAGCCTGTCCCCTTCCTTGGAAAGTATTGGTATTTGTCCAAAGGCCCGGGAGTGACAGACGTACAATCACTGTTTAATATATTGCCAAAAATACAACAACTTGCCCGAGCAAGCGGCGTGTTCGCTGTCAAAATCGAGCCTGAAATCATCGAGAGCGACGAGGCGAAAGCAGCGCTCGTAGCACAAGGGCTCGTTCCGACCGCGCCAGTCCAGCCAAATGTCTCAACAGTGCTCCTCGACTTATCTCCGCCGCTTGAAGAAGTCATGGCCAGCCTCAACCAAAAAGGACGCCATGCTATCCGCCGTGCCGAGCGAGATGGCGTGACGGCACACGCGGTCGAAATGACCGATGAAAATATGCGATTGATGTATGATTTACTACGTGATACAGCCGCTGGCCGGTTTGAATCCTCTATCCGTGACTATGATTACTACCGAGAATACTGGAATGCCTTTGCCGAGTCGGGCCACGGCCAGCTATTTTTTGCCTATTTTGACGGCAAGCTTGTCGCCGGTGCTTACAGTATGTATCTGGGCCGAAAAGGCCTCTACAAAGACGGCGCAAGCATTCGAGAAAAGACCACCTACGGAGCTAGTCACCTCCTCCAGTGGGAAATCATCACATGGATGAAAGAGCGCGGTGTCGAGACATATGATTTTTGCGGTGCACCGCACTCTAGTGCTATCAATAACGAAGCGCACAAGTTCTACGGAGTCGGACGCTTTAAGACGAGCTTCAATAAGCACGTGACTGATTATGTCGGCTGCTATGACCTCGTTGTTTCACCGGCAAAATACCGACTCTGGCAAACGATCTGGCAAAGGGTCGTTGTGAGTCTTGAGTGGCGTCTCAGGCACCGCCAGTGGTTCTAGCAAAAGCAAATTATTGACAAATTTTAAATAAATTGTTATTATATAACCCATATGACACATGAACGTTTCTCAATGGGCGAAGTTACCACTGCGGCGCAATGCTACCCGACCCAAGTATGGATTCCATTAGGGGTAAAAGATCCCCGTCAACGTTCGCTTGCGCTCGTACATGATCGCCGATGGGCTGATACTGGTGAAACTGGCACGTTTTTCATTCCAGGCAATCAGCCAGAACGCTTGATGTTGCCAGGTACGGAAAGTCATGTGTTTCCTGTAAACGGCAAACTTATGAGTTTTCGCATCCCTGACGCACTACTGTGGGAGAATCACGGTGGTCCATGTGAAGGCCGTGGAGCGGGCTATCGTCGGATTGGCGCTCATGTTATGGATAAAATCTATGAAACTATCGACCGCGGTCCAGCGAATAGAGTTATTCTTTCTGCTGAAACATTGAATACCCGACATGACTATACCGGTCCATTTGACTACCCTCTCATTGAAGCAAATGGTGAGCCGATTAAAGCCTTTCGGCCAACGCCCATGGATCCGGATCTACTCTACGATTCATATCTCGCTCGAGACTAACCCACTCACTAACGCTGAATCGCAATACTCCATCGGAGAGGAAGGGACTATGAGGTTTTTCGTTCGACAACACTCAGAATAAGGGGCCGATCGAATTCTGGAGCTTCTAGAGAGCCAACGAATTCCAGGCGGCCGTGGAAAATCGCGAAACGCTCATCGCTAATTTTTCGCTGACATGACCGGTATGTATGAGAGGCATCTCTTGTATTGGCTGAGATGGATCGAGTCAATGCTCATCGATAGCATGCATAAGGATACCTCGGGGCAAATTTCGCTCGTTGCCGACATGTCGACAGATGAGATCATGAACTCCCTTGACACCTCATGAGAAAGAATCGAAAAGTTACTTTTCTGTCAGGATCTTCCGGACGGCGTCGGCGTCATTCCACGGGATGCGCTTGCCGCCGACGATGCGGTAGACTTCGTGGCCCATGCCGGTGATGAGGACGGTGTCGCCCTTTTTCGCGACGGAAAGGGCTTTTTTGATGGCCTCGTAGCGATCCGGTACTTCTGTGGTCTTGATGGCACCATGGGCTTTTTCGATACCGTCAAATATCTGGTCGCGGATGATCTGCGGGTCTTCGTTGTAACTCTCCTCCTCGGTCAAAAAGATACGGTCGGCGAGGCGGGCGGCGATCTCACCCATGATGGGCCGCTTGCTTTTGTCGCGGTCACCGCAGGCACCAAATACGAGGATAATGCGGTTTTTGGTGATGGCTTTTGCGGCCGTCAGGAACTTTTCGAGACCGTCCGGGGTGTGGGCGTAATCGACGATGACGTCATAGACTTGGTCTTCGACGACACGTTCGAACCGGCCGGGGACTTCCTCGAGGTTGGCGACGCCTTCGATAATGTCATTGAGCTCGATACCGAGTAGGTAGGCTGCCGAGACGGCTGCCGCCATGTTGTAGACGTTGAATGCTCCCGGGAGCGCCGTGGCGAGCTCGAGTGTGGTCTGGTGGTCGATGACGAGACGAGCTTCTGTTCCCTTTCGAAAGAGCTTGACGCGGTCGATGCGCGCTTCGGCGTCCTCGTGCTCGCCGTAAGTGATCTTTTGCGAAGTAGCGCGGAATTTGTTGTAATAATCAAACCATTCGTCGTCGCGATTGAGAACGATGTACTTTGGCTGCATGGCGAAGAGTCGGCCCTTGACCTCAGCATACGCCTCCATCGTACCGTGGTAATCGAGGTGGTCTTGGGTAAGGTTGGTCATGATGGCCATCTCGACGGGGACACCGGCGAGCTTGTGCTGATGAATGGCGTGCGACGGAAATTCCATGACAACGAAGTCGACGTTCGCGCGCTTTGCCTCACGGAAAAAGCGCTGCATCTCGGCGACGCTGGCGACAGTCGCGTTGAGCTCGTTTGGTCGCGCCTTTCCTGCAACCTCGATGACCGCCGTCGAGAACATGGCGGTTTTTTTGCCGGCTTCTTTGAGAATTTCATTAAGATACGAGACAGTCGTGGTCTTGCCGTTGGTGCCAGTGACAGCGATGACGCGCAGGCCCCGGGCGGGGTTGCCGTAGCGCGCTGAGACGACACGAGAGCGGGATTTGCGGTATGATTCCTCAATCCCCCGTACGAGTCCCGAAGGTAATGCTTTTCGAACCCCACTCGCCAGCATTTGTTTCATACCTCTATAATACGATATAATTGTCTCTAGTGAAAATATTGGGAATCGAGTCGAGTTGTGATGAAACTGCCGCTGCCGTGGTCGAAAACGGCGAGCGGCTACTCAGCAATGTCGTGAATTCACAGATTGATATCCATGCGCAGTACGGCGGTGTCATACCGGAAGTCGCGGCACGGAGTCATATCGAGGTCATCGGGCCAGTTGTGCACGAGGCGCTCGAGCGGGCTGGATGCACGTGGGATGATATCGATGCCATCGCCGTGACGTATGCTCCGGGGCTGGTCGGCTCGCTGCTCATCGGCACCCTGGCGGCGCGGACGCTAGCCATCGTGCACAACAAGCCGCTCTATGCTATCCATCACGTCGAGGCGCATGTGTATGCCAACTTTATTACTCAGGAAGCGGTGCCGAGACTCACTGACTCTACCCTCGAAATGGCTTCGCGCCGTACGCCTGACGGCGTTCGGGCTGCAGAGTATTTCTCGAGTAGAAGCAGCTCATCCAGCTCTCTCGTATTGCCTTCACGGCAGCCTGAATTTCCGATGCTTGCGCTCATCGTCTCTGGCGGGCACTCCCAACTAGTGTTATTCAAGGATCATGGTGACTACGAACTACTCGGTCAGACGCAGGACGATGCGGTCGGTGAGGCGTTCGACAAGGTTGCAAAGATACTCGGTCTTCCCTATCCTGGTGGTCCGTCGATAGCAAAGGCCGCCGAGCAGGGCGATCCGCGAAAATACACATTGCCCAAGGCTCGATTGGCAAACCCATATGATTTTTCGTTCTCAGGCCTCAAAACAGCCGTTCTGAGGGCCGTTCAGGCTGAATGTGGCAAAGATTACACATTTCCATCACACGAGCTCTCAGGGCTTCTTACGGACGTCCAGCGCAACGATTTCGCGGCAAGCTTTCAGCACATTGCGGTTGAGACGCTGGTCGACAAAACACTCAAAGCCTATGGAGCATATGGTGTTAAGAGCGTTGTTATCGCTGGAGGAGTCGCGGCGAATCAAGAGCTGCGCCGACAGTTGAGCGAACGCTTGCCTATCGGTATCGAGTACGCGCCGATGCAGCTCTGTACCGACAATGCCGCGATGATCGCGACGCTCGGGTATTTTTATGCTCAGTCGCTCGCGCCGGCTGACCCCTATTCTCTAGAGGTCGTCCCGAGTATATCTATGACAAAGACCGCGTGGAATCACCATGCCTAAAGTCCTTAAATCAATAGCTAGCCATAAACTCGTCGAACTCATCAACGGTGGTGCGGTGGGAGTTATACCGACTGATACGGTGTATGGTCTCGTCGCTCGTGCTGACAACGCGCGCGCTATCGCCAAAATGTATTCTGTTAAAGAGCGTCCCAGTCAGCCTGGAACTATCATCGGCGCGTCAATCGGTCAATTTGAAGCTCTTGGCTTCCCCTATGACACGCTTGCAGTGGCCAATCACTACTGGCCAGCAAGTTTGAGTGTTGTTATAGATGCAACAAATGTAAAGAAGTATCTGAAAAGAGACCGTGGTTCGCTTCCTGTCCGTATTCCTGACTCACCTGAGCTACTCGAAATACTCGAAAAGACAGGTCCGCTCATGACAACGAGCGCCAATCATCCCGGCGAACCGACCTCGACGACTGTCGCAATGGCCAAGCAATACTTTGGGGATGAAGTAGATTTTTATGTCGATGGTGGTGATTTGAGCGATCGACTACCTTCTACGATTATCGGCATTAGCCCCAGCGGCTTGATCGAAGTCTATCGCCATGGCGCTGTCGAGATCGATACTAGTAGCCGTGGGTCATCGCATAGATCGTGACAGCTATCATCACAAACGGAACAGTGTATCTGACTATCTTTAATGAAATCAGAGTCGATCTTGTAGGCTACCGCTAGAAGTATCGCCGCCCCTATCCAAGCACCTGCATGATAGAGTTTGGAGGGGTCGTCTGTAAATATGCCTCACATCGGCGAGCCCATACAGCCAGCTGCGCCAGACTGGGCGGCAAGTGCAAGTATTCCCATGATCGGGATCATAAGGCAGAGAAAAATGACCGGTGCTATGAGTTATAGTGCTCTCATCAGTGCTTACGCTTCACGGCTCGCACTGCTTTTTTTGCAGCTGGAAGCCCTTTTGACCATAGCGTGTATAGAGGCGAAAGCGGATAATCATACGTACCGACGAGCATATTCTCGTGATCAGCGAAGCCCTGTTTGAAAGTACTGACACCGTCGTTGAGAAGACCATTCATGTCATAGCGCTCGATGCCCCATTCTTTGCATTTGGTGATAGCGTGCCACTTGAGCGCATAGTTAGCGCGGAGGGACTGACCGATGTCATTCATGCCACCATAGAGTTCAAATGCAACCGTTGAGCTAACTGCCAGCCAAACGAATGCAACAGGCGCTCCATCCTTGAGGGCTGCAAAAATCACCGACGACTCCCCTAGTTTGTCGTGAACATCGAAATAATAATCATCGCCATGCAGGGCAAATCCAGCTCGCTCAGCAGTTTGTTTGTAGATGTCGAGCAATGTGTCGAGCTCTTCGCGCGTGTGCACTTGACGGATGTTGATCCCTTCCCTCTCGGATTTACGGATATACTGACGAGTTTTTTTGGTCATCGCGCTCTGCAGTTCGTCCTCGGTCTTTGCGAGATCAAGGATGAGTGTCCGAGGGATGAGGATGGTATTTGACGAGCGTGTCCATTGGTTGAGTCCTGCCATCTCCGCCAAGTCTGGTTCGACGCTGATGAGCGTGCCCGGCAGGTGTTGCTTGCAGTAGCGAACGAGCGCACCGAGGACGTCTGCTTCACTCCCCTTTTTCGCGACCGGCCCGCGCGGTACATAGTCGAGGCGTCGAAATGGGCCAGGGAGTGTTCGCGTTAAGACTTGCGCCGCACCGACGACAACATCCTTTTCGTCGACAAATAGGATCCGATGTGGGTGCCAGTTGTGCGCCCCCTTGACATCTCCCCACCCCCATAGCTGTAAGGGGTGTCCACCTAGGTCGTGGACGACTTCGTCCCAGAGTGCTTGTTCCTCACATGTTTTGCCGGTAATCATAGGCCTATTATACACATCGGTGCTATAATGGTAATGAACACAAACACGCGAGAAATAACAGGGGTAAATGCGGAAAAGTTTTCACGTGAAAAGGTTTTCCGGCCTATTACCTATTGCTGTTTTTCACGTGAAAAATAACAGATAAGCACAAGTGTTAAAAATCTACTGAAAGAACGATAATTTCGATGAACTTAGCAAAATCCTACACACCGAATGATTATGAGCCGACGACGTACGCGCTGTGGGAGAGTGCGGGTGTCTTCAAGCCAAAAGGGAAGGGCGAGCCCTACGCGGTCGTTATGCCGCCACCAAACGCTAATGGAAATCTCCACATGGGGCATGCGCTCATGGCCGATCTCGAGGACATCCTGGTCCGCTATCATCGGATGAAAGGGAAGGATGCTGTCTATATCCCTGGCGCGGATCATGCTGGGTTTGAGACGTGGGTGGTATACGAGCGTGAGCTCGAAAAGCAAGAGAAAACTCGTTTTGACTTCACTAGGGACCAGCTATATTCGCAGGTCTGGGACTTTGTCGACCAGAAGAGGGGAGACATGGAGCTGCAACTGCGTGCGCTCGGTGCTGGAGCTGACTGGGAGAGTCTCGTCTTTACCCTTGATAAAAAAGTCATCGATACCGTGTACGACACCTTTAAAAAGATGCTCGACGACGGCTTGATCTATAGAGGTGAGCGCATCGTTAACTTTTGCACAAAGCACCAGACAGCGTTTGCTGACATCGAGGTCGAGCACAAAAACGAGAAGAGCAAGCTGTGGAAGATAGCCTATCCTTCGCTCGACAAGGTCAGCGAGGTCGTCGTCGCGACGACCCGCCCAGAAACTATGCTCGGTGACACCGCCGTAGCTGTCCATCCCGAGGACGAGCGCTATAAGGAGCTGGTCGGAACACGGGTGATGCTGCCGCTTACCGATCGTGAGATTCCAGTCATCGCCGATGAGTATGTCGAGCGTGAATTTGGTACTGGTGCTGTCAAGATCACCCCCTCACACGACCCAAATGACTTTGAGATGGGGGAGCGACACGATCTCGAACGCCGGCAGGTGATCGGTTATGACGGCCGTATGATCAACGTACCGAAACAGTACGAGGGGCTAACCACCGAACAAGCTCGCGAGCTGGTGCTCAACGAACTCAAAGCAGAGGGACTACTGAGGGGTGAGGAAGAAATCGAACATGCAGTCGGCCACTGCTACAAATGTGGCACGATCATCCAGCCGCTCGTCAAAGAACAGTGGTTCTTGAGCGTGCAGCCGCTCGCCGAACGAGCTATCAAAGCGATACGTGATGATGAGATCCGCTTTGTCCCTGAGAACAGGGGACGAATCCTTGTCGATTATCTGCAAAATCTCAAAGACTGGAACCTCAGCCGACAGATACCATGGGGTATTCCTATCCCGATGTTCAAAAATGAAAACGACGAAAAAGACTGGATATTTGATACGCGCGTCAATGAAGAAAAGATTGTTGTCAATGGTACAACATATACCAGAGAAGAAGACACCTTTGATACGTGGTTTTCGAGTGGGCAATGGCCGTTTATCGTGACGGATGTATTAGATAACGGGCCGCTCGCAAAATATTACCCAAGTGCGGTCATGGAAACTGGTTTTGACATTTTGTACCAATGGGTAGGACGCATGATCATGCTCGGGCTGTATCGTACTGAGAAGATACCATTCCGCGATGTCTACCTGCACGGTATGGTCAATGACGAACGCAACCAAAAGATGAGCAAATCAAAGGGCAATGTCCTCAATCCGATGGAAATTATCGCTGAATACGGTTCGGATGCATTGCGCCTCGGGGTTGTCGCCAATCGCAGCGCTGCGCAGAGCCAGGCGTTCAGTAAAGCATCGGTCATCGCAGGGCGAAACTTTTGCAACAAGCTATGGAATATCGCCCGTTTTATCGAATCGCAGGTCGGGAAGCATTCTCCTGAGCCGCTGCCGACCCCTGTATCACTCGCCGACCACTGGATCGTCCGACAGCTTGGTCAAGCGGCCGAGCAGATGGACCGTCAGATGGTCGACTATCGATTTGCTGAGGCGTCAGAAACCCTTTACCACGTCATCTGGGATGATGTCGCCGACTGGTACGTAGAGGCCTCGAAATCCGAGCAAAATCTCGATATGCTCGCATGGGTGCTCGACACCTGCCTTCGCCTTGCTCATCCGTTTGCGCCATTTGTCACTGAGACAATCTGGCAGACACTTGACTGGCACGATGGACTGCTGGCGGCAGACTCATGGCCTATTGCGCGAAAGTATGATGCGACACGAGCATCAGAGTTTGAAGAGCTCATGAATCTCATTACAGAGGTGCGTTACGTGACGAGCGAATTGCCAGGCAACGATAGGCAGACGCTGATCCATCAGGATGATGCGTTTATCGCAGATAATGTGGAGCTCATACAGCGTATGGCGCGACTCGAGACGGTCGAGCCGATACGCGAAGGCAGGGGGCTGCGCTTGGCGACGACCGGACGAGAGGCCTGGCTCGACATCAGCGAAGAAATACTCTATGAGCATCAATCAAATCTTGAGCGCCGACTCGCGGTAGAGCGTCAACAAGTCGAGACTCTCGAAAAGCGGCTCTCGAACGAAACCTATGTCGCGAAGGCGCCGGCCGATCTGGTCGAAGCATCGCGTCGAGACTTGGCAGAAAAGCAGGCACTCGTCGAGCGCCTGCAGTCAGAGCTAAATAGCATCAGTACCTAGGCAAGTATCGGCAAGTTGACGTTGTCGAATGCGTGGCGTCCGCGTGGTTCGATGAGTTGCATCAGATGCTTGCGATGACGTGACTCACGGGGTGGAATACTCGGTGACTGGTATGAAAAACTCGACATGAGTGATCTTTTTGCGGCATTGTGGTCGGGGTGGGTGTGCGCGTCGGTGGCGACAAAGTCTCGGAACCGAGCACCCATGGCTGACGGTGAGATCATGACAGGCTTGTCATAGTAGCGGACAGCGGTCAGCGTGGCCTTATCGACACGACCGTCATGGAGAAAGACGCCAAAAGCAGTGACGAGACTTATCGAGGTCATGAAGAGGTTTGCAAATGATTTTAGATAGTGAAGCATATTGTTTTGTTTGTTTTATGTGGTGTAATAATATCAATTTAGCATAAACTTTATGAAAAGTCAATATGCTGAGAAAACTATCTATACGTGATGATAAGGATGACCGAGAGATATCTCTTGGGAGCGGTACAGCTGTTCGACGAGCATGAGCCGGACGAGCTGATGGGGGAAGACAAGGGGCGAGAGCGACCAAATGAGATTGGCGCGCTGAGTAAGGGCATCGGTGACCCCATATGCGCCGCCAATGACGAGAACGACACGTCGAGCAGAACTCATTTTCGACTCAAGATGACGAGAAAGGGCAGGGGAGTCGAGCATTTTGCCGCGCTCGTCGAGAAGCACCACATAGTCGTCTGCTTTAAGCCTCGAGAGTATAGCTTCAGACTCGTCCTGACGGGCCTCTCGGCCGTCTCGGGGGCTATGTGGTAAAAATACCCAGTCGATATTCCACGGTGCTCTGAGACGCCGAGAATAGCGCTCAACGCCAGGCGCTATCCAATCTTCGTGCTTTTTGCCGATGGCGATGACGCTAATCATCGAGACGTAACTTTGCGGCGAGTGAGGCAAAGGCTTCGTGGTCAGGCTCGATATCGGTACGCTGTGATGTGCGCAGGTCGGCAGTAGTGGTAAAAGGAATCAAGTGAACGTGGGCGTACGGGACATCTGTGCCGACGATGGCTTCGTGAATATAGGGCTTACCGGTACGCTCACGGAGGTGGAGGGCAAGTTTTTTGCATGTACGCATAACGTGCTCATACACGTCATCATCAAGATCCCAGACGAATTCCGCTGGACGGATCTTTGGGATAACCATGACATGACCGTCTGACTTTGGGTAGATGTCGAGAAACGCGAGCGTGTATTGATCCTCGTAGATCTTGTGACATGGGATGTCGCCAGCGACGATTTTTGCAAAAACTGAATCTTCCATACCTACAAAGTATAAACTGTTGCATAAATTAATTAAATATGTGACAACATATAATAAAGTATGAGAAAAATGGAGCTCACTCAGTCCGAGTACGATAGCGCACACACTGACCGCCGTAGACGGTATTTAGGACACGCCGGAAGGGTGATGGCGGGGCTGGGACTGGCCAGTGCTGGGCATCTCGGCGGCGTAACAGCAACCAATGCATTTCCGGCGCATATTGAGACAAGCGCCTATAGTGCCGATATCTCACTTAGTTTTAATCGATTCAACGAGGTATCCCTGCCGCTATTTGCCGGCGGAGTGACGCTCAACTTTGAATCACCGCTGCCGGCCGCTGCCGTCACAGCGCAGCCGCAGCTCGAGCCGGGACTGCTGACGACATATGCGATTCGTGGAATGGATGGCATCGGGCTCAATCAGCGTGATGTCTCAACAGAGCTCAAGCGGGCCGGGTATGAAGTAGGGGGGGCGTACCTAGCGGGCGTTCTGGCGGCCGAGTTTTTGATAGCAAGCGTGTATATGGCCGGTGCGCGCAAGGTTTCGTGTCGAGCGGGTGTAGCTGCGCTGGTAGCTGGAGGGCTTGTGGCCGGGTATCAAGCAGGAGCGGCGCTCAAGACCTACTCGCCTGATAGTTATGATTCTTACGATTTAACAGGGCTCGCGGGCAATGAGTTTCATGACGGGCAGGCGATATTAGAGGCACTCGATAAGCGTTCAGAGCAGATCAACCCGTACGTTTCGTCCTGGCTGGCACTCAAATCCGACCTCGAAAAAGCCATCAACCCTGACGGTGCGACGGCACGACTGGGTGGCCCAAAGTTTTTGCTTGTGTCAGACATCCATGGTATCGATATGACGACGATGATCAAAAAAGTTGCCGATGATGAGCAAGTGGACGCTGTTATTGATACGGGCGACCTGCTCAATTATGGACAAGTCCAAGAAGCGAAGCTAACGGGAATTTTCAAAGGCATCGAAGCCCTCGGCAAACCGTATGTCGTCGTGTTGGGCAACCATGACAAGAATTCAGCGGCCGACACGGCCCTCATCGACCGTTTTGCGCGAATTCCAAATGTCGTGGTGCTGCAGCCAGATGAGCGATCGTTCAATGTCTTGCACGTTGGTGGGATTTCTCTGGCCGGCGTTAACGACCCGCGGTGGTTTGGCGACGACAATCAAGATAATGCCAAAAAGCAAATGCCGGCGGTCGATGTGTTTAACGCTACCTTTGCCAATAAACTGCCAAACATCGCCATTAGCCATGAGCCGGCTGCCTCGAGCAAGCTGCAGTCTCGCGATTTGCAACTGGCCGGTCATTATCATCAGGATCAACTGAAGGACACACTGATCACCAATGGATCGCTGACCGGTGGTGGAATATTCGGGCAAAACGACACGCCAGGACAGCCATCGACCACGCAGAGTTACGGTATCCTCGAGTATGGGGGTGACTGCGCGCCAGCCCGACTCAGCGTTACACGATTTACTGGTATCGTGGTCGGAACGCCGCGCATCGAGGGGTATCGATGT
>ENA-UOYA01003985-UOYA01003985.1-activated-sludge-metagenome-genome-assembly--contig:-NODE-3985-length-12773-cov-24.698459_pt1 | contig 12773 bp, 9 predicted proteins | sample MGYA00238163_ERZ764804 | MGnify/ENA primary metagenome ERZ764804 (study PRJEB28919, sample SAMN05720223) | activated sludge metagenome | isolation source: Anaerobic digester | place: Hong Kong...
GCTCTGGAAAAAGCGGGAATGGTCGAGCTCAAGAAAAAATAATTGACCGCGGCTGCTTAAAAATGTCTGGCTCGCTTTTTATCGGCCGTAAATACGGGCCAGCTCTTTAATCAAGTCGACATTTTTTTCAACTTCAATGAGCGGAATGTTTTTGGCCTGAGCAATAGCAGAGAACCGGCCGTCGCTGTTGCCGTCTTTGTTAACCAGCAGGAGCTGACTGTTGGGGGCCACGGCATCAATACTCTGCTCATCAGTGGTATCACCGGCGGAAGCTCCCTGCGACCTTCTTTTCATGCCTTCGACGTGAGCCCCGACGACCGTTACGCCTTCTTTTTTGGCTTCCTCAATTAGCTGGGATATTCTTTTGATTTCATCCTCAATAGAAATGCCGGCTGCTCCCATGCCTTTCAGGCTGGCACCCATGACCACAATGACCGAGCCATAGGGCTGGCCGGCAGCCTTTTTTTGTTGCAGGCTGGCAGCGGCGGCTAAAGGATTGAGTTCAAACTCAATATTTAATCTTTGCAGGACGACTTTGATAATCGCCGGGCCCGGGCTTTGACCGCAGGAAGTTAACAAAACCGGCGGGTTAGCCAGCGGTTTCGGCTGGGCCAGAAGGACTGAAGCCGGGACAAGTAAAATCAGGGAAAAAACTATTAAAGCAGTAACCTTATTCATCTTTGGTTCTCCTGTATTTTCAAGATGATTGAGAAAAGGCCTTAATTTAATCATTCATCCTTAGTTTAAATTTTCCGGGTAATAAAATCAAACGGCTGCCACTCTGGATGCGTACTTTTTCCGGGCTGATTAACGGTTTTAAACTCAGAGACAGCTCCTGGCCACTTTGAAGATTTAATGGCCGGCTAGACAGCCAGGCTCAGCCCCGGTCAGCCGGCAGTAATTCCATTAATTTCAGAGCATTAAAAACTGCCTGAGCTCGGTAGTCATTGTTAAAATAAATATAGGTTTCTTCCACTTTCAAAGAGCTTATAATTTTGGCCCATTTTTCGAGTTCCTCATCTGAATAGCGATAGCGATAACCGCCGGTCAGCCCATGAAAACGGAAATAAGCCAGATTGGAGGTCACCACTATTTCAGGCTTAATACGCCCGGAGGAAGCAAGGCACAGTGTCACCTGATAGCGCGAGAGAAGGTCATAAACCTCAGGTGAAAACCAGCTTTCATGCCTGAATTCAATCACCTGGCAGAAACCGGAGGGCAAAGCCTGGAGAAAAGAAGTGAGAAGCCCAAGATCTTTGGTCAGGGATGGAGGCAACTGATAAAGCAGGCAGCCAGCCTTTCCTCTCAACTGCCTGGTCAGAAAAGCTAAATGTTCCAGTTCATGCTCGACTTTTTGAAGCTTTTTCAGGTGGGTTATCTGCCGGCTGGCTTTCAGACTGAAGCGAAAATCGACGGGAGTTTTTTCTACCCAGTTGTGAATCAGCTCGACCCGGGGCGAGCGGTAAAAAGTCATATTGATTTCGACTGTCTTAAACTGCTGGGAGTAATACTCAAGCCAGTCAGTTGATTTCAGCCCGGCCGGATAAAAATTACCGGCCCAATCTGAATAACTCCAGCCCGAAGTTCCGATCCAGAGTTTCATTTTTCCCTAATAGATCGTATCATGCCGGTGTTTTCTTATCAATAATAATTAAGGGCCGGGGACCAGGCGGCTTTTGACAGGCTCAGCCATTTATGGTAAATTTTTTGACTTATATCCGGCCTGTTTATTTTGGAAACATAAGGGTTAATTAAGAAACGGCCAGAGGTTCGGGCAGGAGGTTAAAGGTATGTTGCATCCAATGTTTTGGCTGGCACCGCTGGGTTCGGTTTTAGCTTTGTTTTTTGCCTGGCTTTTCTACCATGAGATGAAGAAAAAAAGCGAAGGCACAGACAGGATGGCTCAAATTGCCTCCTATGTCAGGAAAGGGGCGATGGCCTATTTAAAGCAGCAATATACTGTGGTAGCCATTGTCTTTGCTTGCCTGATAGTCCTGCTGGGCTTTTTGGCCTTTGTCCTCAAGGTTCAAAATAAGTGGGTTCCTGTCGCTTTTCTAACCGGCGGGTTCTTCTCAGCTCTGTCTGGCTATTTCGGAATGAAGACGGCCACTTATGCCTCCAGCCGGACAGCCAATGCCGCCCGCAGTTCACTTAACGGGGCTCTTAGAATCGCTTTCAGAAGCGGAGCGGTTATGGGCTTGACGGTGGTCGGGCTGGCTCTCCTTGATATTTCTTTGTGGTTTTTGATTTTAAAGCATTTTTATCCCCTGTCCGATGAGAATAACCTGATCATCATTACCACTACCATGCTGACCTTTGGCATGGGCGCTTCGACTCAGGCTTTATTTGCCAGGGTCGGCGGCGGGATCTTTACCAAGGGAGCCGATGTCGGAGCTGATCTCGTCGGAAAAGTTGAATCCAATATTCCAGAGGATGACCCCAGAAATCCGGCCGTCATCGCTGACAACGTGGGTGACAATGTCGGAGATGTGGCTGGCATGGGAGCTGATCTTTATGAATCCTATGCCGGGTCAATTCTGGCTACAGCCGCCCTCGGCGCTTCCGCCTTCCTTGGGCAGGGAGATATGCAGCTTAAAGCTGTGATTGCTCCCATGGCCATTGCCGGGATCGGCACCATTCTTTCCATCCTCGGCATTTTTATGGTTAGAACCGGTGAAAAAGCCAGTCAGAAAGACTTGCTAAGCTCTCTCGGCCGTGGAATTAATACCAGTGCTGTTCTAATTTTCATCTTTTCTTACCTGATTATTCGTTCCTTGGGCCTGTCGGTGGGCAACTGGCTGGCAGTGGTAGCCGGTTTACTCTCTGGCATTGTCATCGGCAAATCAACCGAATATTATACTTCCCATTCTTATCAGCCAACCAAGCGAATAGCTAACAGTGCCCAGACCGGGGCGGCTACGGTTATCATCACCGGGATTGGCACGGCCATGCTTTCGACCTGGCTGCCGATCATATCGGTGGCGACCGGCACAGTCCTGGCTTATCTTTTTGCCGCCAACTTCAATTTTCTGGATGTCGGTCACGGGCTTTATGGCATAGGTATAGCAGCGGTTGGCATGCTTTCCACTCTGGGAATTACTCTTTCCACCGACGCCTATGGGCCAATTGCTGACAATGCGGGAGGCAATGCCCAGATGTCAAACCTGGAAGTTGAAGTCAGGCAACGGACTGATGCTCTGGATGCTCTCGGCAATACGACCGCCGCCACTGGTAAAGGCTTTGCCATCGGTTCAGCTGCTCTTACCGCTCTGGCTCTGCTGGCCTCTTATGTTGAAGAGATAAAAATCGGACTGGTCAGGATCGGGCAGACTACCATTCAAATGATGGACGGAACAGTGGTGGAGACGGCTAAGGCCAGTTTTCTTGATTTCATGCAATATTTCCGGGTTAATCTGATGAATCCCATTGTTCTGGTCGGGATGTTTATCGGGGCGATGATGGCCTTTGTTTTCTGCGGCCTGACCATGATGGCTGTCGGGAAAGCAGCCGGCAGCATGGTCGATGAGGTCAGGCGGCAGTTTAGAGAGATTCCCGGAGTGTGGGAAGGCACAGCTGAACCCGATTATGCCCGCTGCGTGGCTATTTCGACCAAAGGAGCCCAGAAAGCTATGATGGTTCCTTCGCTCCTGGCTATCATTGTTCCAGTAGCTACCGGTCTTCTCCTGGGGGTGGCCGGAGTCATGGGGTTACTGATCGGAGCGACTTCCACCGGTTTTGTCCTGGCTATTTTTATGGCTGATGCCGGCGGCGCCTGGGATAATGCCAAGAAATTTATTGAGGATGGAAACCTGGGCGGCAAGGGTTCTCCGGCTCACAAAGCGGCGGTGGTCGGTGATACCGTCGGCGATCCTTTTAAAGATACTTCCGGACCAAGCCTCAATATTTTGATCAAATTGATGAGCATGGTCTCAATCGTGGTGGCCGGTTTGACTGCCGCTTTTTCGCTGATTAAGTAAAGATAACTTAAGGCCGATAAAAAGATAAAAGGCTACCGGTGACGGCTGACCGCAGCCAAGCTATTTAGCTGAGAATTAGATCTCAGCTAAGACGGCCGGCGGTTTGTTTGGAGTGGAGCCGGTTTTAGAAGGCAAGCCAGAACCATGTCTGAGATGAAGTCACTTTCCCGCCTGGGATTCAAGCCAGAAATCCTGCTCCTGGTCCTGCTGGTATTTTTGTCGGGTTGCCGGTTTGAAAACCGTTTAGCTGAAATAACTCCAGAAGAGCTTTTGTCCCATATCAAGTTTCTTTCCGCTGAGACCTATGAAGGACGCGGACTGGGTAGCCGGGGGATTGAGCTGGCCGCTAACTATCAGGAAAATTATTTCAAGCAATTTGGACTCGGGCCTTTTTTTAGCGACAGCTACCGCCAGAAGTTCATTTTAACCGGCCTTCAGCCGGACTTAAAAGCGGCCCTGGAGTTCATTCCGGCCGGGAAAAAGGCCAGGCCAGAATTGCTGCCGTCACCAGTTCTTCTTGAGGACTTTGTGGTCAGATCCGAAAGAGAAGATTGCCCGCCGGAAGTTGAAGCCGAAGTGGTCTATGGCGGCTACCTGATTCAAGCCCCGGAGCGAAACTGGGATGATATCAAGGGAGCAGATTTAAAAGGGAAAGTTCTGCTGGTTGAAATTAATGAGCCGGGTAATTACCAGGGCGGGATATTCGACGGCGAGGATCTGACCTATTATGGCCGCTGGACCTACAAATTTGAAAAAGCGACAGAGCTGGGGGCGGCCGGTGTTCTGATTATTCATAATGACCGGGGAGCGACTTACGGCTGGAGTGTGGTCAGGAATTCCTGGGCCAAAGAATCTTTTTTTCTGCCCGAAAAAATCAGAACCCTGTCTTTTGAAGGCTGGGTAACTGAAGCTCTGGCCGCAAAAATGGTGACGGTGGCCGGAATGGACTTCAAAGCCCTCAGGCGGCAGGCAGAGACTTCTGATTTCCAGCCTCAACCCCTCGGGATTAAAGTCAGGATCAGGCAACAACCTGTCTTCCGGCAGATTGAGGCAGAAAACGTGGCCGGCTGGCTGCCCGCGGCCAAACCGGAAGGCAAAGACCGGTACGTTATCTTTTCCGCTCATTATGACCATCTTGGCCTTGATCCCAATCTTCAAGGTGACCAGATTTACAATGGAGCAGTTGATAATTGTTCGGCTACTGCCTGCCTTCTGGCCCTGGCTGGCTACTATTCTCAACTTAAAGAGCAACTGCCGGTCAACCTGGTTTTTGCCGGGGTGACAGCTGAGGAACAGGGCCTGCTGGGCTCAGATTACTTAGCTTCTCATCTGCCGGTTCCAAATTCCTCTCTGCTGGCTGCTATTAATCTGGAGATGGTCAATGTCTGGGGTGAAACTGAAGACGTTTATGCCATCGGGGCTAAATATTCTGATCTGAATGATATCTGCCGGCGGGCGGCGGAAAATCTCGGCTATATTTATGGGCCCGAGCAGGGCGGGAGCTACGGCTTTTTCTTTCGCTCCGATCAACTGAGTTTTACCCGTCATGGCCTTCCAGCTGTCTGGCTGCATGAGGGGCTGGTCTCCCGGGGAACTGATAAAGGCTTAATAGTCAGGAAATCGGAAGAATATCAGAAAAAATATTATCACCAGGTGACAGATGAGGTTCAACCTGACTGGGATCTGAGCGGGGCTGTCCAGCTAACCCGCTGGGCCAGAGAGATAGTTGAACTTTTAGCTGAAACTAAAAGCCTGCCTGCCTTCAAGCCAGGGAGCCAGTTTCAAAGGCCGGCAACCCCCAGTGGCCGTCAAAACCTTCACAATGATTAATTAGATAGCTGTGAAGAAAATATGGTTCTAATTTATTTCTCAAGGTTGCAAAAGTCTTATTTTATGTTAAAATAAAAAACAATTGACAATGAACTTAAAAGAAGCTTCTTTCGGCGAGTTTCTCAAACCATCTCAAGTTATCTTTGAGCTAAAAACTCACGAAAAACTGGAAGCGATCGAAGAGCTTCTGGACAGCCTGGTCAAGCAAAAACTGATCAGCAATCGAAACCTGACTCTGACCAGGATTGTTGATCGCGAAAACCTCGAACCAACCGCCCTGGGGCATGGTTTAGCTGTGCCTCATGCCCGGGTAGATACCGAAGGTCAAATGGCGGTAGCCGTTGGCCGGTCGGCCGAAGGGATAGATTTTTCCGCTCCCGATGGCCGGCCAGTTCACCTCATAATTCTGGTCGTCTGGAATCCGACTCTGCCCGGTCTTTTTAATCATCTGTTTTCCGGGCTGGCCAGTTTTCTAATTAAGCCCGATAACCGCGACCGGCTGTTCAGCGCCCGGGATAAAAACGAGCTTTACAACGTTCTGTCTCAAATTCCTTTAGCTTTTCCCTATGAAGATAGAATTGTTAACCGGGCCAGCCTGTTGAAAAAGCTTCAGGACATAGAGCTTAAAATCAGGCGGGCGACAGAAGCCAGGCAGGAAGAACTCCAGAAGCAGCGGGCCCTGATCAGAGATGAACTGGATCAGTCATTGTTAGCCAGATTTGACCTGTTGATGGACCGCTATGGCTATGCTGTCTCAGAAGTTATAGATGGTGTTTGCCAGAGCTGCAATATGAGTGTTTCAACCCAGATGGCTTCAGCCATTGACGAGAGTAACGATATCTATATCTGTGAAAACTGCGGCAAATATTTAGTTTCACCGGGGAAAAAGGAAAAAGAAAAGGCACTGACTAAGGAAAAGGGTGAAAGAGAAAAGGCTGAAGTTGAGAAAAAAGGACCTGCTCAGGCCCCCGCGGCCAGAGCCAGCCAGGCCAAAAAAGCTCCAGCCGTCAAAGTCAAAGTCAAACCCGGTAAGACCAGAAAGAACTGATAGAAGAATAAATCCTTCCCTGGTTTAGTTATCTAAATCAAGCCTCTATTTCTTAAAAGCTGCAACTATATTTTATTTTGGAATCTTCACTGATTTCTAATTATTGATTCTATGATCACCCGGTTAGTTTGTTATTCTTAGAGCCTGAAGGTTGACCGGTTCGAGCAGGCGGTAGACTGGAAAATCGGCCAGGTTTCGCTGCCATTCCGGGTAAAGATAACGGTCAAAAAAGTTCCAGACTGCCAGGCCATCGTCGCTTTCAGGCTCAAGAAGATAAGCGGCCAGATAGCCGAGAGGCTGGGCACAGCGAATAAAAAGTGAACCGGCCGGGAAGGTTCTAGCTTCTTTCTTATACTCCCCTTTGATCTTTTCCAGCCGGTGCCCTTGAAAAGGCCGGTCTGAAGCCTTGACTTCCTTTGGCTTGAAGACTTCAACTTCCAGAGTCAAACCGGCGGTCAATTGTTCTACCAGCAGGCCATGCTCCAGGAGAATAGCTACCAGGCTGGGGTCGGAGATACTGATCAGATAACCGTAGGGGAGGTTAACCGTCCTTTGCGGAACATAGTTAGCATAATAAGGAATGGTCACCGGCTTTTTCCGGTCAGTTGGTTTGATCTGAGGGAATCCGCCGCCAGGCCGCTCGGTTACTTCCAGTTCATAAGCCTGAATGGTGATGGGCTTGGGCAGCGGTTGAAGATCAAATTCCACGGCAAAAGTCTTTCCAGCGGGATTAAGTCCGGCCGCTACTGTCCGGCGGTCAGCTGCTTCAATGAGTTTCTGAATGTCCGTGGCTTTGACCGAAGCATAATCAAGAATGGCTTTCAGGAAATTAAAACAGCTGATCACTCTGGTCTTATAATCGGCATGGACATAGTTTTCATCAAGAATGGACAGGCGGTTTCTGAGTCCGGCATAGTTGGTGAAATACCTCGGCTGGGGTTCAAAGGTCTCCCAGCCCTTGGCTGGATCCCGCCAGTCGCGAAACATGCCATAGGGAGCAGCCAAGGTGCCGTATTTGTCTTTCAGGTTTTTAACAATGGCCGGCAACATAACGTCACGTTGATAGGCTAGAAGTTCAGGGTCAATATTGGGATTGACCGGCCAGGAGTAAGTCACCGTTTCTTCGTGATAGGCCCCGTCGGTCGTGTGGAGGTCAAGAACTAAAGCTGGATCCCAGCGGTTGATGATCTGGCTGACCACCGCTCTCATCTCCGGGCTTTCGAGCTTAATGGCATCGCGGTTAAGGTCAAGATTCTGGCCGTTGGGCCTGACTCCTACTCCTTTTTCAGGACCTGGTTGCTGGAGCCGGTTTTTGGGGTTGATCTTATCATTTCCATCGGGATTGAGATCTGGAACAATCAGGATAACCAGATTCTGGAGGTATGGATGCGCAGGATTCAGTACCAGTTCCCTGGCCAGCATCAGCGAAGCCTCCTTTCCTTCAACTTCTCCGGCATGAATGTTGGCCTGAATGTAAATAACGGTTTTATTCAAATAGCGGGCAAAAAGCGGCGAATGAACCGGAGGATTACTGATAATTAACATCGGAATCGAGCGGCCTTCAGCCGAGGTCCCAATGTTTTCAACCACCAGATTAGGACTGAGCTTCTGCAGCTCATTAATAAAGGATATAACTTCGGCGTGATAGGAAGTAGCTGTGTACTGGCTGCTTTCAGCTACTGTCAGGGGAGCGTTTGGAGGCAGAGTTGAGGTTTTCGGTGCTATTTTTGATGAACCAGTAGCCTGTGGCTCCGCTGAGGCTTCAGACCAGGTAGCTGCGGTCCTATTAACCAGCGGCTTTTTTCCGGTGCTGGCCGGGCTCAACGAAAGAATTAAAAACAGGATAAAAAAATTAATTAGAGCTAATTTAACCAGTTTTTTCTTTTCCATATAAATATATTCCTTTCTAACAGCAAGTTTTAGCCAGCTTATATTTGCCTGGATTATTCAAAGATAATCCAGCTCAATCTGTCTTATTTTTCCTCCGTGAGAAAATCATGGGAGAAAATCATGGGACACGAACCGATTCCAGAAAATCGTATCATGTCCCGATTTTCATATCAACGGTAATTGAAAAGTTTGAGACGTATTTAGTTTGATAAATGTGGCAGATTTATAGTTTTTTTGACTGATTTATCAACCGGGATTTCATTCAGCCGGTCCGGGCCAGGCTGGCGGCCAGGGGTCAGTTTTAATATAATAAAAATAGAGAAGGACAAAATGGGCCTGTTTCCGGTTAGACCAGAAAAAGAAAAAGATCTCCTGGAGAGGATGGCCAGACTTGGTATCAAAGATTCCGATCTTGAGGAAAAGTTTGTTCACTCTCAAGGGAAAGGCGGACAAAAAGTCAACAAGGCAGCCACCTGTGTTTATCTCAAGCATCTGCCGACCGGCCTTGAAGTCAAATGCCAGCAGGAGCGGTCGCAGGCCCTGAACCGCTTTCTGGCCAGGCGGATTCTGGTCGAAAAACTGGAAGAAAAGCTCCGGGGCGAAGAAAGCCTGGAAAAGCAAAAAATAGAGAAAATAAGGCGGCAGAAAAGAAAAAGGTCAAAGAGAGCCAGAGAAAAAATGCTGGCAGATAAAAAACACCGGGCTTTGATCAAGGAAATGCGCCGGGTCTTTGCCGGGCCTGAAGATTCGGATTAAATCAATCTTGAGCGGGTAGGACTTTTTTCTTTAGCTGGCCACGAGCTTACTCTGAGGCCAGGCCGATTAGAGCCTGAAGCAACAGGTTGGCTCCTTTTTCCAGGTCAGAAGGATTAATAGCTTCCTCTGGCACATGACTTAAGCCCTGTAAAGAGGGGATAAAAATCAGGCCCACCGGGCAAACGGAGGCGATGATCTGAGCATCATGCCCGGCCCCGCTGTGGAGAAGACGGTAATCGTAGCCAAGCTCCTGGCTTAAAGCCTTCAGCCTGTTTAGAATAGGCTCGGAGACGGCCACCGGACCGGTGCTGTCCACCAGCTGCTGATAAAAAGATAAACCCCGGGTTGAGGCTACTTCCCTGGCCAGAGCCAGAACTTCTTCCGCCATTTCCTCTAACTCCTGGCAATTGAGGCTTCTGAGGTCAAGAGTGAAATCAGCTTCGCCCGGGATAATCGAAAAGGAGCCAGGTTTTAGCCCCACCCGCCCGATGGTCAGAGTGTTATCTTCATATTTTCTGAGGACGAGTTGATTGGCTTTTAGAGCAAAGTCGGCTAAGGAAATAAAGGCATCCTGCCTGAGTTCCATCGGTATAGTACCGGCATGCCCGGCCTGGCCAACAAAAGTGGCCTGGAAATAACGCTTGCCAGCAATGGCCGTGACCAGCCCGATTGGCACTTCTTCTTCTTCCAGAACCGGTCCCTGTTCAATATGAAGTTCAAGATAAGCTAAGAGTTGAGGGCGCTCCTTAGCCGCTAAGGGAATATTCTCGACACTCAACCCGGCCTTTTCCACAATTTCGGCCAGCGGCGGTCCGAATTGTGTCCGCGTAGCTTTGAGCTGCCCTTCTCCGAGCTGGCCGGTAAAAGCCCTGCTTCCCAGAAAATCGCCAGCCAGATTCCCTTCTTCATCGGTGAAAGACACCAGCTCGAGTGTCCGGTAAAGCTCAAAATTTTCTTCCCTGATTCGCCTCAAACATTCGAGAGCGGACAGGACGCCAACCGAGCCATCGAACCGTCCGCCGTTAATAACTGTATCCAGATGAGAACCGGCCATGACCACCTGTGGAGTCTTGCCTGGCAGGCGGCCAAAAATATTACCGGCGCTGTCCTGGTGAGGAGTAAGACCGGCCTTCTCAATCCTGTCAATCAGCCATTTTCTGGCTTCTAAATCAGGCAGGCTGAAGGAAGGTCTGGAGACACCACCCCTTTGATCCTGGCCTATCCTGGACAGTTCTTCTATCTCAGCCCATAAGCGGTCAAAATTGATTTTAAGGTCAATCATTTTTGAAGAAGCTCCAGCATTTCTCTAACCGCCTGAGTCAGTCCAACCAGAACAGCTCTGGCCACAATGGCAAAACCAATGCTCAGCTCGGAAATCTCATCAGTCTCAACAATTGGCTGGACATTGTGATAATCAAGTCCATGGCCGGCATGGACTTCAAGCCCTGAGTGTCGGGCAAAAACAGCGGCCTGCCTGACTTCTTCCAGATTGGCCTGGCGCTCTTTTTCTGTCCGGGCGTCAGCATATTTGCCGGTGTTAAGTTCAATCAGGTCAGCCCCGGCTTCCTGGCAGGCTTTAATCTGGTCTTTCAGGGGATCAACGAAAATACTCACTCTTATTCCAGCCTTTTTCAGCTCCTGGATATAAGAGGTCAGATGTTCTTTCTGGCTGAGAACGTCAAGCCCGCCCTGAGTCGTAACTTCAGCCGGGCTCTCCGGGACCAGGGAAACTGTATCCGGCTTGACCTCTTTAGCCACCTTTAACATCTCTTCGGTCGCCGCCATTTCCAGATTGAGTTTGGTGGTTATGACCTTTCTCAGTAATTGCAAATCTCTTTCCTGAATGTGACGGCGGTCGCCGCGAAGATGGCAAACAACACCAGAGGCCCCGGCCTGTTCGGCCAGCAAAGCCGCCAGCACCGGTTCCGGCTCCCGGGCAGCTCTGGCCTGTCTCAGAGTGGCAATATGATCGATATTTACCGCTAATTTCATTCTGGCCTCCAGAAATTATATTGATTTATCTTCTAATCCAGATTCCGGGCGGGCCGCTGCCTGCCTGGCTGTCTTCAGCTATTTATGACCGCAAAAGTTGTCAATCAGACTGGCAATTCTCCTGGCTAACAGCTGCAACTTATCCTCTTCGGGCCCTTCCAGCATGATTCTGGCCAAAGGTTCGGTCCCTGAATAGCGGACTTCCAGCCGGCCATGAGGCCCAAGCTCTTTTCTCACTTCTTCAATTATATCATCATAGCCAGGTATGTCTTTCAGGGGCACTTTTTCTCTGACCTTAAGGTTAATCAGGATTTGGGGGTAAAGCTTGAAGTCTTTGACCAGCTCTGACAGGCTCTGGCCTCTCTCCAGCATTAGTTCCAGGATTTTAAGCGAGGTAAGCAGCCCGTCGCCGGTCACCGCATAATCAAGTAGAATCGTATGGCCGGATTGCTCTCCTCCCAGATTAGCCTGACGGTTGATCATTTCTTCGAAAACATATTTGTCGCCGACCCTGGTCCGGCTGAGACCGATGCCGTTTTCAGCTAAACTCTGCTCCAGGCCGAGATTGCTCATGGTGGTGGCTACCACCAGATTATTTTTCAGCTGGTTTTTCTCTTTAAAATATAAAGCTAAAAGATAAAGCGTGTGGTCGCCATTAAGAATACGGCCCTTCTCATCCACCCAGATGGCCCGGTCAGCATCACCATCATAGGCAATGCCGAGGTCAGCCTGCTCATCAACCACTGCTCTGGCCAGGTTTTCGGGATGAAGAGAGCCGCAACCGGCATTGATATTCTGGCCATCAGGCGAGTTATTAATGGCTACAACCTTAAAATTCAAGCTTCTGAATAGCTCGGGGGCCAGTTCCGAGCTCGCCCCGTTGGCACAATCAATTACCAGCTTTAGGTTATCTCTTTTTCTCCCGGCCCAGGATTCCTGAAGTGAACGAAGATAATCCGCTCTCAGAGCCGGCTCAACCTTGACCGGTTTTATTTTTATTCTATCTTCTTTAAGTTCTTCCCCGGGCAGCTCCTTTTCCAGCCAGTCTTCCCAGTCTTCCGGAATCTTGGTTCCGCCTGGGGAAAATATCTTGATGCCATTGTCGTCATAGGGATTATGGGAGGCCGAGATGACCACCCCGGCGCTAAATCCCTCTTTTCTGGTCAAAAAGGAAACACCGGGGGTGGTAATCACTCCAGCCGAAACCGCCTGGCCGCCACCCTGAACAAAACCGGAACAAAAATATTCTTCCAGCCACCGGCCTGATTCCCTGGTATCGC
>ENA-UOYA01003987-UOYA01003987.1-activated-sludge-metagenome-genome-assembly--contig:-NODE-3987-length-12768-cov-5.423110_pt1 | contig 12768 bp, 15 predicted proteins | sample MGYA00238163_ERZ764804 | MGnify/ENA primary metagenome ERZ764804 (study PRJEB28919, sample SAMN05720223) | activated sludge metagenome | isolation source: Anaerobic digester | place: Hong Kong...
TGATGTTTCATCTGATGTTGCAGGTGGTTTGATACCTAAAGTGTTAGGCTCATTAATAGGAAAAGCAAAAGATCCTAACGATAGTTCTATTAATGTTTCTGATATTATTGGTTCACTAACTTCTGGAAATAGTGAAGCTAGTGGAGGTTTAATGGATGCTGTTTCAAAATATGGAAGTTCTTTTGGTCTCGATCAAAATGGTGATGGAAAAGTTGGGATGGATGATGCAATAGCTGCTGTCTCGAACAAGTCTGGAGGACTTGGTGGATTACTCGGAAAATTATTTGGAAAATAACACAAATTAAACCGCAAGAAATTGCGGTTTTTTTTATGTTAAAAAAAATCAGTCAACTTTTAATTTTAGTAACTTTATAAAAAGTTTGAAAATGAAAAAGTTACTTCTAATACTTGTCATTATAACATTTGTAATTAGTTGTCAAACCCAAAAAACAAATTTGGATAATTCTGTAGTAAATTCATCAAAAAACGATACTATTAAAATTGCCAATGATGAGCTAGAATATGAAATTATTATTATAGATGCGGGTTTTAATAGTTGGCTTTTAGGGAAAGCTCGACCAAGAGGTTATTTTTCAGAGAGTTTTCTTGAGATAAAAAATCAGTTTTTAGTTTCCTCATGGAATAGTCGTGTTGGCCAACCCAACTTCAATCAGAACCTATACACTATGAGAATTGATTATGACCCAAATATTCACTACGGTTACGAAGTAAACTATTTACTCTACAATTACTTTCTATATTTTCAGGAAGCAAATCGTCAACGACTGTGATTCTTGTGTTAAGAGAAGAATTAACATACCTTTGCAAAAAACCTGAAATGTCAAGCTTTAAAGAACGATGGAATATTACCTCTAACTGGCAAGTATTTGTCATAATTTTGGTATTTGCCATTACTGGTTCTACATCAGCTTACCTATCTAAACCTATTTTAAACGCCATCGAAATCAACAAGGAAAACACATCGCTTTGGCTTTATTATCCTTTATACATTCTGTTAATTTTCCCTGTTTATCAAATTCTTTTAGTTTTTTTTGGTTTTATTTTTGGGCAATTCAAATTCTTTTGGGCATTTGAAAAAAAAATGCTTCGAAGCCTCAAGCTTGGTTTTATAGCCGATTGGTTTGAAAAATCATAAACCATTATTTTTCCATTCAACATTGGTGTAAATCCATGTTAAAGTAAAAGTTGGTATAAAATCAGTGAAAGGAATGATTTCTTCTGCAAACTCAAGAAAACCAGCAACTTTACCTGAATTTCCTTTGAAAATTGATAGCATAATTATTCCAGAAATTGGTGCCCAAATAACATCAAAAAACTCGCCTATAAAAGGCAATGCATATGAAAAGCACCCAACCAAATCCAAAAAAATGCACAAAACTAATTTTTGATAATCTGCTTTAGCTTGATTTCTATTAATTATTTCCATTTTTAAAGTTTAAACAGCAATAATCAAATCTGATGCCAAGATTTCTTGCTTCCGATAAATTAAGTTTGTTACTTTGTATAAAATAAAATCTAATGATTGTAGCCAAGAATATTCATAAACATTACGATAAACTTGAAGTTTTAAAAGGTGTTGATATCGAGATAAAAAAAGGAGAAATTGTTTCCATAGTTGGAGCATCTGGAGCTGGAAAAACAACACTTTTACAAATCCTTGGCACACTTGATTTTCCTGATAAAAATAGCGATACAATTCTTGAAATAAATGGTGAAAATCTACTGAATTTGAACGATAAAAAAATGTCTCGATTTAGAAATCATCATTTGGGATTTATTTTTCAGTTTCATCAATTATTACCCGAATTTACAGCTTTGGAAAACGTTTGCATTCCAGCATTTATTTATGGTAAAGAAAAAAATGAAGCCGAGCAAGATGCCAAAAAATTACTGGAATACCTTGGTTTACATGACAGAATGGATCATAAACCCAGTCAACTTTCAGGTGGAGAACAACAAAGAGTTGCTGTCGCCAGAGCATTGATAAACAAACCATTAGTTATTTTTGCCGATGAACCATCTGGTAATCTCGACACGAATTCTGCTGAAAATCTTCATCGCCTTTTCTTCAAATTAAGAGATGAATTGAACCAAACATTCGTCATTGTTACGCACAATGAAGAACTAGCAAACATGGCAGATAGAAAACTCACTATGATTGATGGATTAATCAAACATGAACAAATCTGAACTAAAAGAATTTCTTGACGAAAAAGTTCAGCTTTACAATAATCCAAAATTTATTGAAACTGATCCTATTCAAATTCCTCATGCGTTTTCAATCAAAGAAGATATTGAAATTGCTGGTTTTCTTGCGGCAACTATTTCATGGGGAAACAGAAAAATGATTATCAATAATGGGAAAAAAATGATGGGAATTTTAGACAATTCTCCATTTGATTTCGTAATGAACCACAGTGAAAATGACCTAGAGAAGCTTGATAATTTTGTCCACAGAACTTTCAATGAAATAGATTTAAAAACCTTTGTCATGAGCCTAAAAAACATCTATACTAATCATAAAGGTCTCGAATATGTTTTTGCTGTAAATCAAGATGATAGTTCTATGCAAAAAAGTATTTCAATGTTCAAAAAAACATTCTTTGAAGTTGAACATTTCAGTAGAACTGAAAAACACATTTCAGACCCATTCAACAATTCTGCCGCGAAACGAATCAACATGATGCTACGCTGGTTTTGCAGGCAAGATAAAAACGGCGTTGATTTGGGAATTTGGAAATCAATTTCACCATCAAAATTATCTTGTCCGCTAGATGTTCATTCTGGAAATGTTGCCAGAAAACTAGGTTTGTTAAACAGAAAACAAAACGATGCAAAAGCTTTGGCAGAACTAGACGAAAGCCTGAGAAGTTTGGACAAAGATGATCCTGTGAAATACGATTTTGCTCTTTTTGGATTAGGAGTTTTCGAAGGCTTTTAACAATTATCACTACCTTTGCCGGAAATACAATATTTAGATGAGTACTTTTGAGCAATTCAATTTACCAAAATCACTTCAAAAAGCTGTTGATTTAATTGGTTTAACAAATCCAACTCCAATACAAATAAAATCTTTTCCTGTCATTCTTTCAGGTAGAGATGTAATGGGTATTGCTCAAACTGGTACTGGAAAAACTTTTGCTTACCTATTGCCAATTTTGAAACAATGGAAATTTCAAAATACTGAAACACCACGAGTTGTAATTATTGTTCCAACACGTGAATTGGTGGTTCAAGTGGCTGAAGAAGTTGAAAAGTTGACACAATTTATGTCCGTTAGAACAGTTGGCGTTTTTGGTGGTGTGAACATAAATACGCAGAAAAAAGCTGTTTACGAAGGCGTCGATATTTTGGTTGGAACTCCAGGAAGAATAATGGATTTAGCACTTGATGGCGTTATTCGTTTTGATGCTTTACAAAAATTAATCATTGATGAATTTGACGAAATATTGAATCAAGGATTTCGTTTTCAGGTCACTTCCATCCTATCTATGCTGAAAAATAAAAGGCAAAACATCCTGTTTTCAGCTACTATGACTGATGAAGTTGATGAAATGCTCGACGAATATTTTGATTTCCCTGAGGAGGTTTCTTTAGCTCCAAGTGGAACACCTCTTGAAAAAATTGAACAAATAGGTTATTTTGTACCAAATTTTTTGACAAAAATCAGCTTGATTATTGAACTTTTAAATGATGAAAGTTTCGAGCGAATTTTATTTTTTGTCAACAATAAAAAAACTGCTGACTTACTATCTACCAAGCTTGAGGAATTTTTTCCTGAACAATTTGGTGTGATACATTCCAATAAATCTCAAAATTATAGGTTAAATACCATGGCTGCTTTTCAGCGTGGTGAAATTAGAGGAATTGTAACTACTGATGTTATGGCTCGCGGATTGGATATTTCCAATATAAGTCATGTTGTCAATGTGGAATTTCCTGAAATTCCTGAACAATATATCCACAGAATTGGTAGAACTGGTCGTGCTGACAAAAGCGGTGTTGCTATAAGTTTGATTTCACCTCGAGAAGAAGAAATTCAAATAGAAGCTGAAATGCTAATGGAAAAAGAGATTGAAATTCTCGATTTGCCTGATAACATCGAAATAGCTGAAAAACTACTTGAATTTGAAAAAGATAAAAAGAAAGTAAAGTTTCTGTTGAAAAGACCTAAACTTGAAGGAGGAAGCGCTTTTCAAGAAAAATCTGAAAAGAATAAAAAAGTAAATCTTGGCGGACCAGGAAAACGAAATCCAAGAAAATCGGCACCAAGAAACCGCGAAGTAGAGAGAAAAAGAGCTGCAAAAAGAAAAAAGAAATAACAGTATTTTGAATTTTGATTTGTATTTTTGACAAACTAAAATAGCAATGCAATTTAAACATCCAGAATTTCTTTATTTTCTCTTCTTGTTGGTTATACCAATTCTGGTTCATTTGTTTCAATTACGCAGGTTTAAAAAGGAATATTTTACTAACGTAAAACTACTTCACGAATTATCCATTCAAACGAGAAAGAGCTCTGTTATCAAGAAATGGTTGCTGCTTTTTACCCGATTATTATTATTGGCATTTTTGGTTATTGCGTTTGCTCAACCTTTTTTTGTAGCCAAAGAAAATGCCAAATCTACTAATGAAATGTACATTGTTTTGGATAATTCATACAGCATGCAAGCCAAAGGAAAGAAAGGTGAATTACTGAAAAGAGCTGTTCAAGATTTACTGGAAAACACACCTGAGAATTATAATTTTTCACTAATAACTTCGTCAGAAAGTTATTGGAATACTGATATAAAATCTATTCAGAAAGACCTTCAAAGTCTGGAGTATAGTCCGCAAGAATTTAGATTGGATAACATTATTTCTAAAATAAATGCCCGTAAATCAGCGTTCAACAAAGATATTGTTGTCATTACTGATGCTGTTGGCGTCACTGAAAAGCATGCTAAAGGTTTTAAAAAAGAGGACAATGTGTATTTTGTTATTCCTGAAATTGAGCAGAAAAATAACGTATCCATAGACAGTGTTTTTATTGAGCAAAATTTGGATAATTTTTATGAAATTGGCGTTAAACTTTCCAAAAGTGGCGATGAAATTAAAAATGTTCCGTTAGGAATTTACAACAATGAAAAATTGATTGCCAAAACAATCATTGATTTATCTGAAAATAGCAAAACCGTTTCTTTTAATATTCCAAAAGAGGAATTCAACGGCTATGCATCAATTACAGATAAAAGTTTGGAATATGACAATACTTATTATTTCAGTATTTCTCAAAACACGAAAACCAATGTAATCAGTATTGGCGATGAGGTAAAAAGCAGTTTTTTGAATAGAATTTACACGCCAAATGAATTTAATTATAATAACTTTCCTTTACAAGGATTGGACTACAACACAATTGAAAAACAAGATGTTATTATCATCAACGAACTGAAAGAAATTCCACAAGCGTTGCAAACTACTCTCAAATCATTTGTGAATAAAGGAGGAAATTTGGTTGTTATTCCAAGTACTGAAAGCAATACTAGTTCCTACAATAATTTACTGTCTAATTTTGGTTCGGTTCAAATGAAAAATTTGAATTCAGTTGAAAAGAAAATCACAAAAATTAATTTTAGTCATCCAATATTGAAATCAGTATTTGAAAAGAAAGTTGATAATTTTCAATATCCTTCAACAAAAAATTCATATTCAATTTCAAGTAATCAACCATCTGTTTTAACATATGAAGATCAAAGTCCATTCTTGATTTCTATAGATAATCCTTTGTCTTCTGTTTACCTATTTTCTGCTGCGATCGATAAAGAAAATAGTAATTTCTTAAATTCACCTCTTGTTGTTTTGTCGTTTTATAACATGGCAAAAATCAATCAAAAAACAGGTGTTAATTCCATTATCATTGGCGAAGAAAAACCTTTTATGGTTGATGCTTCACTTGGGAAAGATGAAATTCTCGAAGTAAAAAACAAAAATGAAAAATTCATTCCAGTTCAACAGATTATGAATTCTAAAGTAAAGTTGAACTTCAATGAAAATCCAAAAAAAGATGGAAATTATACGGTTTTCAATAGAAATAATTTGGTTCAAAATATTAGTTTCAATTACAACAGAACTGAAAGTAATTTGGAAAATGTAAATCCATCTATAGCTTCTAACTACAACAAAATAAACGACATCAATACATTATTCAACACAATTCAAACTGAAAGAACTGACAGTCAGTTATGGAAATGGTTTGTCTTGCTCTCTTTACTTTTTGTTGTATTGGAGTTATTAATTCAAAAATTTGTAAAATGAACCTAATCCTACGCAACACAACAATTATCGACAAAGAAAGTTCATTCAACAAAAAAACTGTTGACATACTTATATCGGATGGTATTATCCAAAAAATTGGAAACCAACTTGAAAACCCAAATCAATTTGAGGAAATTAACATCCCAAATCTTCATATTTCTTCTGGTTGGTTTGATACCAGCGTTTGCTTTGGCGAACCAGGATTTGAAGATAGTGAAACAATATCAAACGGACTTGATGTTGCTGCCAAAAGCGGTTTTACAGGAGTTATGCTCCAACCAAACACAAATCCTGTAAACGATAATCAGTCGCAGATACATTTTGTTAAACAAAAATCCACAGGAAAAGCAACAGAATTATTTCCAATTGGCGCATTGACAAAGAACTGCGAAGGAAAGGATTTGGCCGAAATTTTTGACATGAAAAAAGCTGGAGCAATTGCTTTTGGCGATTACAACAAAAATATATCGAATGCCAACTTAATGAAAATTGCTTTGCAGTATGCACAAGATTTTGATGGACAAATCATCGCATTTTGCCAAGATGAACACATCAAAGGTAATGGTGTGGTAAATGAAGGGATAAATTCAACTAAATTGGGGTTGAAAGGAATTCCTAATTTAGCTGAAGAACTCATCATTGAGAGAAATTTATTTTTGCTTGAATATACAGGTGGAAAACTACATATACCAACAGTTTCCACAGCCAAATCTGTAGAATTGATTAGAAAAGCAAAAGAAAAAAACTTGAATGTAACTTGCAGTGTTGCTGTACATAATTTGTTTTTAACTGACGAATTGCTTCAAGAATTTGATACTAGACACAAAGTTCTTCCACCATTGCGAAACGATGTAGATAGACTAGCACTGATAAACGCTGTTCTTGATGATACAATTGATTGCATTACTACAGACCACAACCCTATTGATATTGAACATAAAAAAATGGAATTTGATTTAGCCAAATTTGGAACTATTGGTCTAGAAAGTGCTTTTGGTGCTTTGAATTCTATTTTGCCATTGGAAAAAATCATTGAAAAACTTACATCTGGCAAAAGGATTTTTATCAATGAGAATTATCAAATTTCTGAAAGTTCGAAAGCCAATATCACTCTTTTCACCAATGATGATGAATGGATTTTTACTAAAGAAAATATACTATCAAAATCGAAGAATTCAGCTTTTCTAGGACAAAAAATGAAAGGGAAAGTTATTGGGATTTATAATCAAAATCAATTAATATTATCATAATAAAATAATTATGGAAAACGATATTGAAAAAGGAAAATCTACAGCTATTATTTCTTATCTTACTCTTATTGGAGCAGTAATAGCAATTTTTATGAACCAAGAAGAAAATAAAACCAATTTTGCTTCATTTCACATCAGACAAGCTTTAGGGATTTCAATTTCCTTTTTACTTCTCGGATACCTTGTTGGTTATGCTGATAGTTGGTATGTAACTTCTGCTTTTTATCTGTTTTACTTCATATTATGGATTTATGGATTTGTTGGAGCTACGCAAGGTCAGCAAAAAAGCATACCAATTTTAGGAGATTTTTTTCAAAAAATATTTAAAAATTTATAATGAAACTATCTTTACATCATTTGGTAAAAGAACCAAAAATCAAAAAAGAGAAAAACCCATTATTATTGTTACTACATGGTTATGGCAGTAATGAAGAAGATTTGTTTTCATTTGCTGGTGAGTTACCAGATGATTGTTATGTAATTTCAGCTCGAGCACCATTTGACATGATGTATGGAAGTTATGCTTGGTACGCTATCAATTTTGATGCAGACGAAAATAAATTTTCTGATATAGGTCAAGCTAGAGCTTCTAGAGATATAATTGCTGGATTTATTGATGAATTGGTATCAAATTACGCTATCGATGAAGAAGATGTTACTTTGATAGGTTTTAGTCAAGGTTGTATTTTAAGTTACGCCGTTGCAGTTTCATATCCAGAAAAAGTGAGACGTGTTGTGGCTATGAGTGGATATTTCAATCCAGAAATTGCTGTTGATGATTATTTAGAAAATGATTTTGCCAATTTAAAAATTTTCGCATCACACGGATCCGTTGATCAAGTTGTTCCGGTAGAATGGGCTCAGAAAGCAGCACCTTATTTAAAAAGTATTGGAATTGATATCGTTTACAAAGAATATCCTGTTGGACATGGTGTGGCGCCACAAAACTTTTTTGATTTTAGAAATTGGTTAGAGGCCACAAAAAAGTAAAATATTTTTTATTGTTCGTTGTCGCTTCCTGTTACTTTTTTTCCTAGTTCACCATCACCAGAAAATTTAATTTCTTCTCCTTCTTTGAGCACATAACCATTGAAAGGAACGAGTTGCCAATTATCTTTTGTCCAAGGCTTTCCTTCGGCTTGTCTTGTCAAAATGAGCGTTTTTGTGGTGTCAGGAAGAAAAATTTCTGCTTTATTTCCATCTTCACTAAACATTAGAAAAGCGCTTTTAGTTTCGTCTTCATTTTCTGGGTTTGAATAAGGATTAAGCTGGATGCCAGAGTAGATTTTTACACAATCTTTATTCAATTCGGACCATATATATCCAGCAGAAGAAAGACAACCATTTTCATCTTTATCTTTAACAACACTTGTGTTGGTGTTTTTATTCACCTCTTTTTCATCTGTACTGCTGTTGTCTTGCAAAATGAATTGACAAGATTGCAAAAGTATTACACCAAGTAAAAAAATAATTCTATAAACTCTCATTGATTAATTAAGGTTTGTTGGATAAAGGTACGAGTCTATTGTCTCAAAAGAAACTTCTCCATTATCATTTATAAAATATTTCAGTAAAACTTCACCCCACACTGTTCCGTTACTATATTCTGCTAAAATCCATCTGTGGTTCAAGAGTTTCAACCTATTCACAATAAATTTTTGTTCACCAATTTTTGCTTGATCTACATATTTATTTCCTTCTGGTGAGTCATTGTAAGAGAGCAAAGCTTGTTTAACGGTTTCTTGTAACTCATCTAGATTGTATTTTTCAAAATAATTTTGTGCTCTAAAATTTCCTTTAAGTGAAAAAGAAATTTCGTCAACATAATCATTATAAAGAACCAAAGTACTGTCTTTGTATTTCTTGTTTTCTTTTTTCAAAGATTTGACTTCATCATTCGCTTTTCCAGAAAAATATTTATAAGTAAAAACATTCATCAAAACTGCTATAATGAATAGATATAAAAAGAGAGATTTTTTCATTTTATTAAATTGTCAAAACTAAATTATCATAAGCTAAATGCACATTTTTTGGCAAAGACTTTTCTACCTCGTCATGAAAACCCAATAAGTGACTAATATGAGTTAAAAATGACTTTTCTGGTTGTACCAAATTTATAAAATTTAAAGCTTCTGACAAACTAAAATGTGAATGATGTTGTTCTTCTCGCAACGCATTAATAACCAATGCTTTTAGATTTTTCAGCTTAGATAATTCATTATCGGAAATAGCGCTAGCATCAGTAATGTATGCAAAATCACCTATCCTGAAGCCCAAAATTTCTAAATTTCCGTGATGAACTAATATTGGTAAAACTTCCTCGCCGTTTACAAAAAATTTTTCATTGTGATCAATTTCATTAACCTCAACAGAAGGTGAACCAGGATATTTATTTTCTTTTTCAAAAATATAATCAAAACGTCTAGCCAAATTATCCAAAACTCTTTTTTGTGCAAAAACGGGAATGTCTTTTCCTTGTTTGAAATAAAAAGGTCTAATATCATCTAGACCTGCAGTATGGTCCGAATGTTCATGTGTAAAAAGAATTGCGTCAACTTCTTGACACTGACAAGTAAGCATTTGTTGTCTAAAATCGGGTCCGCAATCAATAACAATTGAGGCTTTTTCTGTCTTAATCCAAACAGAAACTCTTAGTCTTTTATCCTTGAAATTATTACTAAAACAAACCGAATGATGGCTTCCTATCACAGGAATACCTTGAGAAGTTCCAGTACCTAAAAAATAAATTTGCATTTTGCACAGTTTTTGATGTAAATCTATTGAAAAGTAAGATAAGAATTCTAAAAATAGGGTTAATTCTTTTTTAAACATAAGCTAAATTGTTAACTTTGCAATGCATTAGATTATTATGGGAAATATTGGATTAGACATAAAATTAAAAGGTGATAAAGTTATAGAGCAAATACCATCGCTGAAAGACAAAGCGTTGCGTATTAATCTTAACGAAAATATATATGGTACTTTTGCCGAAATTGGTGCTGGTCAAGAAACTGTAAGGCATTTTTTTAGAGCTGGTGCTTCATCTGGAACAATTGCTAAAGCAATGTCTGCCTATGACAAAGATTTTAGTGACGCAATCTATGGTGCTGAGGACGATGGCAGATATGTTACCGAAATGCGTTTAAAAAAAATGTTGACGCATGAGGTAAAACTCATAGAAGAAAGACTAAAAAGAGATAAACATCCTAATAAAATCTTTTTTAGTTACGCCAATACAGTTGCAACTATTGATTTTGCTAAACAATTTAAAGGTCATGGTTGGGTTGGAATAAAATATCAAGTTGAACCTGATGAAGATTATAATGAAATAACTCTTCACATTAGATTTAAAGAAACTGATGCAAGGTTGCAACAAGAAACCCTTGGAATCCTTGGTGTAAATCTTATTTATGGTGCTTTCTATAAATACAATGATCCAAAAAAATTACTTCGATACTTATATGATCACTTAGATAAAGACCAACTAGAAATTGATACCATCAATTTTTCTGGTCCAAGATTTGCTAATGTTGATAATCGTTTAATGAGTTTACAACTCGTTAAAAATGGAATGACAGATGCGGTGATGTTTGGTCCAGATGGAAAAAATATTTTACCAGCAGCAGTTCTTTATAAGAAGAATATTTTAGCGCTTAGAGGTAGCTTTCGTCCTGTTACAAAAGTGAACATGGATATGTACAAAAAATCACTCGAGATGTTTGTTGACGAAAACAAAGTTGAAAAAGAAAACACTTTTGTGATTTTTGAAATAACACTTTCCAATCTTCGTTCAGAAGGTGAAATCGATGAAAGAGATTTTATGGACAGAGCAGAATTGTTGTGCTCACTTGGACAAACAGTTATGATTTCCAACTTCCAAGAATATTATAAAGTAGTTGAATATTTTTCTAATTATACCAAAGCTAGAATGGGATTAGCAATGGGTGTAAACAACCTTATTGACATCTTTGATGAAAAATACTATCGTCATTTGAGTGGAGGAATTCTTGAAGCATTTGGAAAACTCTTTTACCGTGATCTAAAAGTTTATCTTTACCCTATGGAGGAAAATGGTGAACTTATAAATTCTCAAAACTTGAAAGTTCATCCTCGAATGAAAGAACTATACAAATTCTTTGCTTATAATGGAAAAGTTGTCGATGTTCCTGTAGATGAAAAAGAAAATTTGAGAATATTTTCAAGAGAGGTTTTGAAAATGATTGTAAGTGGAATTCCTGGATGGGAGAAAATGTTACCCGATGGAATATCAGATTTAATAAAGAAACACCATCTTTTTGGATACGATCCTAATAAAGTGTTAGAAAACGTAGAATAAAAAAAACGCTAAATGGCGTTTTTTTTATTTCAGTATTTGACTAGCATGTTCTTTTGTTTTAACATCACTAATAATGTCTTCAATAACACCTTTTTCATCAATTACAAATGTTGTTCTATGGATTCCGTCAAATGTTCTTCCCATAAACTTTTTCGGTCCCCAAACACCAAATGCTTGGATGACTTCTTTATTTTCATCTGCCAATAATGGAAAGGGTAAATTATTTTTCTCTTTAAACTTCGATTGCGCTTTTTCACTATCTGCGCTAACACCAAGTAAAGCATAATTATTTTGAGAAAACCTTTCAAAATTATCCCTCAAGTCACAAGCTTCAGCAGTACAACCAGGTGTACTTGCTTTTGGGTAGAAAAAAACAACTAATTTTTTACCAATGTAGTCTGCCAAATTATGTAATTTTCCATCTTGGTCTTTTGAAGAAAAATTTGGAGCCTTATCTCCTATCTTTAACGTTGTCATTATTTTGTTTTTTTTAAATAATATAAATTTTAATTTTGTTCAAAGTAAAAGTACAAAAATGACGAAAAGTGAGCGTGCAACATTTGTTATAAATACGTTAAAAGAACTATACCCTACAATTCCTATTCCTCTAGATCATAAAGACCCATATACTTTGCTTATAGCCGTTTTGCTTTCAGCTCAATGCACCGATGTGAGAGTAAACCAAATCACTCCTTTGCTTTTTGCTAAAGCAGACAATCCGTTTGATATGGTAAAAATGAGTGTGGAAGAAATAAAGGAAATCATAAAACCATGTGGATTATCGCCAATGAAATCGAAAGGTATTTATGGTTTATCACAAATTTTAATAGAAAAATACAATGGTGAAGTCCCATGCAGTTTTGA
>ENA-UOYA01003988-UOYA01003988.1-activated-sludge-metagenome-genome-assembly--contig:-NODE-3988-length-12766-cov-6.966171_pt1 | contig 12766 bp, 6 predicted proteins | sample MGYA00238163_ERZ764804 | MGnify/ENA primary metagenome ERZ764804 (study PRJEB28919, sample SAMN05720223) | activated sludge metagenome | isolation source: Anaerobic digester | place: Hong Kong...
TCGCTCGAACCTTTCCAGCCCAGCGGCGTCAGGCGCCCATCTTCGCCGAGACGCGCCGGAAGGAATCGCGTGAGGCCCGGTTTGTGGCGGAACGCGGCAGCCAGAGGGGCAAGGGTGAAGGCGAGCGGCGCTTCCCGCTGCCCACCCAGCAGTTCGACGGCTGCGCGCGCGAACAGCTCGAACGTCGCCATGGTCGAAGTCGGGTTGCCTGGAAGTCCGAAAAAGAACGTCCCCCGCGCGCGGCCAAAAACCAGCGGACGCCCCGGCTGGATCAAAACCGAGTCGAAGTAAAACTCGGCGCCGAGAGTGGCCAGCACCGGCTCCAACACGTCGTACTTGCCCGCTGAAACGCCGCCGCTCACCAGCAACAGGTCAGCTTGCAGGCCGGGTGCGAGCGCCTCGCGAGTGGCTTCGTGCGTGTCGCGCACCACCGGCAGGATCTCCGGTTCGCCGCCTGCACGGCGTACCTGAACGGCGAGCGAGCAGGCGTTCGAATTCCGCACCTGGTAGGGGAGAGGCGCGGCATCGACGGGAACGATCTCGTCGCCGGTCGGGAGGATGGCGACGCGCGGCCGGGCGTAGACGTCCAATTGCGCACAGCCCGCGGCGGCCGCCATGGCGACCTCGGCGTAGCCCAGGCGAGTACCGGCCTCGATCAGGGTTCCGCCCTGGCGGGCCTCGTTGGCGCGGGGATTGATGAACTGGCCGGCCGGGGAAGGCTCCCCTATGCGAACGCGCCCGCCCTCGCGCTGGGTGTACTCGACCATCACGACGGTGTCGGCACCTTGGGGAACCGGTGCGCCAGTCATGATTTCGACAGCTTGGCCCGCGCCGACGGAACCTGTGAAGATCGTTCCGGCCTTCACCTCGCCGATGATATCGAGCGTGCCCGGAAGATCGGCGGCTCGCACGGCGAAGCCATCTCGCATGGAGCGCGCTAAGGGAGGATAGTCGCGGTCGGCGGCGACCCGCGAAGCCAGCACCCGCCCGGCAGCGTCTTCGAGCGGTACGGTCTCAACGGCCGGAGTGCGTCGCGCACTCAACACGTGTTCGATCACGCATCGCCGCGCCTCGCGGAAGCTCAGGGTGGGCACCAAGGCCATTCTAACAACGTGAGAGTCGCACCGGGCTGGTGTTGTCTTGCTACCATCAAGCAGATGGCACTCGGTGATATCGCGAAGCAGTTGGCCCAGCAGGCGCTGGTCGACCAGGTTACGCCCAAACCTTCCGGTCCGGCACAAGCCGAGAGCGCGGGCGCCGTGATGCTGGGAGAGATCCAGGCGATGCAGCGGGCCTGTAAGGAAGACGAGGAACTGTTGGTCCTTTTCCGTTCCGGGCCGGAGACGATCCGGGTGTTCGAGTTCATCGTGCCATCTTGGCCGGTAATGGTCCTGGCCGGCATGGACGAGGCGAGACACACTACCCGAGTGGTAACGACGGCCGAATCCGCCCAACTGGTCTGCAAGGTCATGAAAGTGCCGCCGCCCGCGAAGCCCGTCCGGTTGAACTTCAGGATCCCGAAGCCGAAGCCGGAGTAGACTTCATTCCTGTCCATGCCCAGGTGCGCCTGTCCGGCGCCGTTCCCGCTAAGATGTTTCTGTATGGCTTGCCTCCTGCTTCTGCTGGCTTGTGCCCTCATGGTCAACGGGGCGCCGCCGCCCCGCGCGGCCAAGGCGTTCCCATTTGATTACGATCTTCATGACTTTCCCAACGGCTTGCGTCTGGTGACCATTCCCACCGAGTATCCAAACGTAGTGGCACTGTACATCGTGGTCCAGGCCGGTTCGCGCAACGAAGTCGAACCTGGAAAGAGCGGCTTCGCGCACCTGTTCGAGCACATGATGTTCCGCGGTACGAAGCAGTTTCCACCGGCGCGTTACGAAGATGTTCTGAAACAGGCCGGGGCCGCCTCGAACGCATACACGAGCGACGACCTCACCGTCTACCACACCACCTTCAGCAAGGACGACTTCGACACCATCGTCATGATGGAGGCAGACCGCTTCCAGAATCTCGACTACACCGAGGCTGCCTTCCGCACCGAAACGCTGGCGGTGCTCGGCGAATACAACAAGAACAGCGCCTCGCCGCCCGTGAAGCTCAACGAGGTGCTGCGCGACACGGCCTTCGACAAGCACACTTACAAGCACACCACCATGGGTTTCCTCAAGGACATCGAGGACATGCCCAACCAGTACGCCTACAGCCGGCTTTTCTATCAGCGGTTCTACCGGCCCGAATACACCGTCATCGTGGTGGCGGGCGACATTACGAAGGAACGTTCGCGCGCCACGGTGGAAAAATACTGGGGCAAGTGGCAGCGCGGCGACTACCGGCCGGTGATACCAACAGAGCCGCCTCCGGCCGGCGGGCCGCGCGCGAATCACGTCAACTGGCCCACGCGGACGATGCCCTGGATTAACATCGCGTACCGCGCTCCGGCCTATACCGACACGGAGATCGACAGCGCCGCCCTGGACCTGCTGGCTTACATCGCCTTCTCGGAGACCTCGGATCTTTACCAGAAGCTGGTCATCAAGGAGCAGAAGGTGGACGCGTTCGGGGCGGGGAATCCGGATCACGTCGATCCCTACCTGTTCCGCATCGAAGCGCGACTGAAGAACCCCGCCGAGATGGATGCCGTCCGGGATGAAATCCTCGCCACGGTCAACGCGTTTCGCGAAAACAAAGTAGCGGCGGAGAAGTTGGAAGCCGTGAAGCGCCATCTGCGCTACCGGTTTGCGCTGTCGCTCAATTCGAGCGAGGCCGTCGCGGCCGTGGCGGCGCGCTACTGTTCTTTGCGGCGAACCCCGGAAACCATCAATCGTCTTTACGATCTGTACGCGCGAGTCACGCCGGACGACATCCGCAACGCCGCGCGCAAGTACCTGGTGGACCAGGGCCGCACCATTGTCACGCTGACTTCGGGAGGCGCCAAGTGAAACTCCGTCTGTTGTTCGCCGCCATCGTCATGATCACAACACTCCACGCCGCCTCCGGCATTTCGACCATCGCGCTGCCCGGCGCATCGCCGCTGGTGACCATCCGGGTGGTGTTTCTGACCGGTTCGGCCTCCGACCCCGCCGATAAGCTCGGCGCCGCCTCGCTGACCGCCGCTATGGTGGCGCGCGGCGGGACGCGCACCATGACCTACCAGCAGATCCTGGACGCCATGTTTCCCATGGCCGTCTCCGTGGGTGCGCAGGTGGACAAGCAGATGGTGGTGTTCAGTGCCACCACGCACGTCGATAACCTGGAGGCGTTCTACAAGATCTTCCGAGATATGCTGCTCGATCCCGGCTGGAGGCAGAACGATTTCGAGCGATTGCGCGACGACGCGGTCAACTACCTGCGCGTGAGCCTGCGAGGCAACAACGACGAAGAACTGGGTAAAGAGGTCCTGTATAACGAAATCTACGCCGGTCACCCATACGGCCACAACAACGCGGGCACCGTGGCGGCGCTCAAGAGCATGACCGTCGAGGACTTGAAGCGCTTCTACTTTACCCGGTTCACGCAGAAGAACCTGGTCCTCGGCGTCGCCGGCGGGTATCCGCGCAACTTCCTGGTCCGCATGCAGGCGGATTTCGCCAAGCTCCCGAACACCGCGCCCCCGGCTCTGGAACTACCCGCGCCCGAGCGCAACGAGGCCCCGCGCATGGTGATGGTCGAGAAGGACACGCGGGCTGTGGCCTATTCGCTGGGCTTTCCGATCGATGTGAAGCGCGGCCACCCGGACTATCCGGCGCTGCTGGTGGCGCAATCCTACCTCGGCCAGCACCGCATGAGCGGCGGGCGGCTTTACGAACGGATGCGCCAGGTGCGCGGCCTCAACTACGGCGACTACGCTTACATCGAGTACTTCCCGCGAGGCATGTTCCAGTTCGAACCCGACCCGAACCTGGCGCGGTCCCAGCAGATCTTTCAAATCTGGATCCGCCCTGTGGACCCGGCTACGGCGCACTTCGCGCTGCGGTTGGCGCTTTACGAATTCGACAAGCTGGTGCGCGAGGGGATGGATCAGGAGAGTTTCGAGCGCACACGCAATTTCGTGATGAAGTACGCCAAGCTCCTCACGAAAACCAAGAGCGCCGAACTGGGCTACGCCATCGACAGCCGCTTCTACCGGATCCCGGAGTACGTCTCTTACCTCGAGGCGGGGCTGCAGAAACTGACGCGCGAGGATGTTAATCGCGCCATCAGGAAACACCTGGGAGGCGGCAACTTCACCATCGCGGCGGTAGCCAAGAACTGCGCCTCGCTCAAGGACAGGATCCTGCAGGAGGCGCCATCGCCAATGACTTACAACTCGCCGAAACCAACGGAGTTGCTCGAAGAGGACAAAGCGGTCTCGGCATGGAAGATCGGCCTGAAGCCCGAGAACGTCCGTATCATCGACGTCGAGAAGGTGTTCGAGTAGGGCGTGCCGGCGGCGATGGGCCTATTGCGGTGTCAGTCTGAGCACCTTTAGTTCGTGTGGGGCGAAGATCACAGGAAGACCCGCTTCCAGTGCCGACGCTTCCACCGTTCGCGGTTCCGGCCGATCGTCGAACAGGTTGGCCATGCTGTAGCTTCGCCTCTGGTCCAGCAAACCGGCGCGGAGGCGGAAGATTCCGTCGCCCGGAGCGGATTTCTGCCGCAGCAGCGTGACGTAGATGCGCTTTTCCGGTCCCCGGCTGACGGCGGAGAAGATGCCCGGCGTAGCAATGACCGGGCGATCCACCCCCATCCACTCCATCAGCTTGATAAGGATCCCGGTTCCCTCCGCAGAGGACCAGTCGTGCTCCGCGGAGACGCGCATCACATGTCCCTTGCCGAAGGACCACATCTCCACGGGACCCAGCGTCTGCTTGGGCCTGTCCAACCGCTTGAGCAGTGGATAATCCGGGCGGCCATCCTCCAGCGCATAGCGTCCTGAGCGCGCCAGGAGCGCAAGGCGCCCACCTTTCTCGACGTAGGCCGCCAGCCGTTCGATCACGCGGCGCTCCAGCACTTCCGAGTTGGCGTCGAGCAACGCCGGGTACTGGTCCAAATCCTCCAGTGTTGACATGTCCGAATGCCAGTCCAGCGAGATCTGGTGCTCCTGGAGCACGGGTATCAAAGCCAGCGTCGGATTGATGTAATGCCGGGCAGGGATGTAGGAAAGGATCGAGCGGTAGGAAAACAGTCCGGCGGCTTGCATCCGGATCGGCTGGGTATCGGACATCTCGAGAAAGACGCGCTTGGTACGCAGAAACTCACTCTGCGTGGGCGCTTGTTTCTTCCAATCCGTGGCGGACGCGTCAGGCTTCGCGCCTCCCATGTTGATTCCTTCCGGCGTCGGCTGCATCCGTTCCCAACTGCCGACCAACTGGTAGGCGCGCGCGCCTTGTGAGAAGACGTGGAAGAACAGCCTGCGGAAGTCCGGGGCCGGCGGCGGTACCTGCCAAGCTTCCACCATCAGCGGCACGCCATAGCTGCGGACAATACCCGCGCCGACCTCGGCAGGTACAGGATCCTCGAAGCAGGTGACATCCAGGAGGCCACCGTACCTCTTGAGCAGTCTTAGACCAATGTCGTACACACTCAACTGGTGCGCCGAGTGGTGCAGCGAGCCGCCATAATACATGATCAACGGCCGGCTGTCGAGCCGGCGCACGAGGGAGAACATGTCGTCGAACATGCGCTCGATTGACCACATACGGTAGTCTTGGAAATCGTGCCAGGCGGAGGAGATGTTCAGCATCCCGAAAGTTGGCTTGGGCTGCGACACCTCTTCCCAACTCCGATAGCTGGTTCCGTACCGCCTGTTAACCTCTACCAGCGAGAACTTCCTCACCTGCGACAGGTAGTGCCTGTACTTCTCCTGCGAGAATTTCGAATAGTCGTAAACGGTGGGGCGGTTCTGCCACATCCCCAGATAGAAGGAATCGTTGTAGCCATAGAAGAACTGCCAGGCGAGGATCGCGGGATTGGCGCAGTAGCGCTTCACCAGTTCTTCTATCAGACGCAGATAAGAGGAGCGGGCTCGCGGCCCCCAGTAAGATGGACTGCGCGACTTGAAGCCGCTATAGCCGAAGTGGGTGTTGCCGTCCTGGTCGAGCATATTCTCCGCAGCCAGCCACGCCGGCACATGCTGATCGAAAAAGCGCAGCGTGATAGTGACCGGAAGACTCACGGTGGCAGCATTTTGCAGGGCGGCGTCGAGCGTCTTCCAGTCGTACTTTCCCGGCGCGGGCTCGATCGTGGACCAGATAGGACGCAGATCGATTGAGAGAGCGCCCACCCGCTTCGCGGACTCGTACTTGGAACGGTCGGTTAGGGAGAATCCATCTTCGGGACCGCCGATCTCGACGCCGTACATACGCAGACCTACGGCATGCGGGGCCGCACTGACATCGCTGTGGGAGAGCAGCAGAAATGTGACCGCATGAATGCAGCGCATCATCATGGTGTTAGAACACCGGCATTCTCACAAGGTTAGCGCAGCCGCTAGAATACGAGCTTCAAACCCATCTGGAAAGTGCGACCGGAGTTCACGCCGTTCACTTGGCCGAAGGCGCTCGATCCGAAGGTCGTGTTGATACCGTTGTAAGACGGGTGATTGAAGAAGTTAAAGGTCTCACAACGGAACTGGACGTTCAGCCGCTCGTGAATCTTGGTGTTTTTGGCAAACATGACGTCCCAGGTGTTGGTCCCGGGACCTACCAGGATGTTACGGCCCGCATTGCCGTATGTCCAGGCGGCCGGGCGGGCAAAGGCCTCGGTATTGAAGAAGCGGCGGAGCGTCTTCTCACCCTTGGCAAGGAATGGTGAGGCGGTCAAATCGGGGCGGATGGCGATCTGATTGGTGGCGCCGGTCAGACCGGGGGTGAAGTGCCGGCCGGAATTGAAGTTGGCCGTGGCGCTGATTTGCCACCCCTTCAGGACATATCCCGCGGGGCCGCGTATCTTGTTGAAGAACGGCAATTCATAGATCGAATGGATCACCAGCACGTTTCGCCGGTCGTCCTCGTTATAGCCTCGATCGGCTTTCGGGTTGAACGGGTCTTGTGCCTGGTCCCAACGATCCTGTGCATCGCCGATAGCCTTGGCCAACGTGTACGACGTATTGAAGAGAAAGCCGTGACTGAACCGGCGGCTCACGCGCACCTGCAGCGACTCATAGCTGGAAGACGAAGATGGTTCGGCACTGAGGAGGCCACCGAGCCCTGGATAAGGGAGATACGGCCGGGTGTCTTTCCCCGCCAGCGCCTGCTGCTGCGCCGGCGTCAGCACATTAATCTGCCGGCCACGGCTGTTGTGGCTGCTCTGATTGCCAACGTAGCCGACGTCGGCGATGATCTGCCCGGGCAGTTCCTTCTGGATAGAAAAGTGCCAGTTCACAACCGAGGGATTTTTGTAAGCGAGATCCACCACCCTGAAACTCTGAGGATAGACCAGGCTTTGCACGGGCACCCCTCCGCTGGGATTGTCCACAGGCGCATTAGTGATGGAGACAGTGGGTGTCGCGAAGGGTGGGTAATCCGCCAGTCCGACGGTGATCGCCTCCATGTCGGACCGCCCCTGCACCAGGCCGATGCCTGCCCGAACCGCCATCCTCCCGTTCCCGAACGGATCCCAGGAGATCCCCAAGCGCGGCCCCACGCCACCGTAGAGCGTCTTGGAAAAACCTCTCGGCAGACCGCGGAAAAGACGCGCGACATCCTTGTCTCCAACCTGAGAAACACGGCCCTTGGCATCGCTGGTGAAGCCATCGCCGGGCAGCACGACGCCATTGTAGAGATCACCTGTGCCCACAACGATGCTGCCGTTAGCGTTCATCTGCGGTGCTTTGCTGCGGTCGTAGTAGTCTGCGCTCCAGGCCGCCATGGCGTTGTACTGGTGATAGTAGGGAGGCCAAATGGAATAACGCATCCCGTATTCGATGGTTAGGTTAGAACGCGCCTTCCAGCTATCCTGGGCGTAAAACTCATAGTTCCGATAACGGTAATCGTTATAAGGCGCGATCCCGGCTTCACTGTAGGAATCGGCATTTCCCAACAGCAAATCAGCAAGGCCGTTGCCTGTGCTCAGAGGGTTGGAAGTTGCCGCGTTGAAGCCAAAGCTGCCGTTATCGTTGGCCCGATTGAAGCGATGGTGGCCGCCGTTCTCGATATAGACGCCGAACTTCAGGGTGTGGCGGTTAATGGTTTTGGAGAAGTTGTCCCTCCAGTGGTAGCTAGGGGAGCCCAAACCGGTGGGGGCCGCGGACACCCCCAGGAAAGACAGACCTGATACCGTCACATTGGGGATCATGTTCCCAACGTTGCCCGGCACAACTTCCGGAAACGTCACACCATACTGGCCTCGCGAGGCGAACTGCGGATATGGATAGGAGCGGCTCCGGTACGAAGACAAGCCGATCAGGACCTCGTTGATTGTATTGGGATTGATGATCGTCATCAGGGACACTTGGCTGTTGAAAGCAGGATTCTCGCCGGTGGTACCCTGAATCGGGATGGTCGCACCGAACACGCCGAACGGATCGCTGGTGAGTTGATTGTCATAGATGTTGCGCAGACTCAGATTCCATTTCGAGGAGATCACATAGTCCAGGCGTGTGATGGTGGAAGACCGGTCGGTGGGCGAACTGATGGCAGTGTAATAATTGCCGCCGGGGCCCGTGAAGTTGGGCAACGGATAAATCTTCGCGAGCGCCTGTCCGTTTGCGCTGAGGCGGTTGGTGGGAATGATGTTCCCCGAGAACGGCTGTTTCGTGGTCGGATCGATGGGAACCTTCATTGTGGAATGGCTGAAGTTTCCAACGCGCTCCTCGGCTGTAGGCACGATCCCGACCCTCGATGCCGGAGACCGCACTTTCCGAAACTCCTGCCCCACAAAGAAGAACAGTTTGTTTCGGTCGGTGTTCCATTTCTTGGGGATATAGACCGGCCCTCCCACCGTCCAGCCGTAATCGTTAAAGCGATAGGGAGGTTTGGTCGAACCTTCGAAGGGAGAGCGGGCGCGCAGCTTATCGTTGCGCACGAATTCGAACAAGGTGCCGTGAAAATCACGCGTACCGCTCTTAGTCACCGCGTTCATCTGGACGCCGATGCTTCTTCCGTACTCTGGCGCATAGGCGCTGGTGGACACCTTGAACTCATTAATGAAGTCCGGCCCGATATTGTTGTTCCACAGAATCAGCGTCTGGTTCTGCATATTGCTCAGACCGTCAATCGTCATGTAGTTGAAATGCTTGCGCAAACCCATGAGGAAGAAACCGCCGGCGCTGTAACTGGTGCCGCGGTCTTCAATCACCCCGTTCCGGCTGATCATACCCGGCAATAGCAGGGTCAGGCTCAGCAGGTTTCGTCCCGGGATGGGAATCTCGGTAAGCTGCACGGTCTGCAGAGTCCGGCTGACCTCGGTGGAGCCCAATTGCACTTGGTCCAGTCCGGCCGTAACCTCTACGGATTCCGTGACGGCCCCCACGTCCAGAGTAGCGTCAATCACCAGGTTCGCAGCGGAATCCAGTCCGATGCCCGTCTGGACAAACTTCTTGAACCCTTTCGCCTCGACGGATAGTTGGAATAGCCCGCCCGGAAGATTCTGGAAAGCGTAAAAGCCGGACGCGTCGGTGCTTACCGTGCGCTTCAAGCCGATCGCGGAAGCTTCCAATGAAACGCTTGCGTTGGCGACAACCGCCGCGCTCTGGTCGCGCACGAATCCGGAAATCTGGCTGCGGAAATACTGAGCCTGCAAGGAGCACGTCAGCATGTAGACAAATACTGCACACCTCGCATGAAGACTGTTCATGACGGTTGATCTCCCCTAGTGAGTTTTTGCTCTCGAAATCAATGCTGCCACTAAACTGTGCGGTTTCAAGAAGGGAGGGGTGGTTTTACGGTTAAACAACAGTATAATTAGCTTGTACTCGACGGCTATCAAGGGAGCTGCAGGTGGGCTCGCCCAGAGATATCAGTGCAACGGATAAGGAAGAGGCTCTGAGAAGTCTCTTGGCGTATCCTCCTATCGCCGAGAGTCCTGTCCTCCGTCACTTCCTCGAATTCGTGGTGCGACGGAGCCTTGCCGGAGAGTCCCAACACCTCAAGGAATATGTCATCGCCACGCAGGTGTTCAACAAGCCCAGCGATTTTGATCCGCGCATGGACTCGATCGTCAGGGTCCACGCGCGGCGCCTGCGAGACAAATTGGAGGAATACTACAAGGGTCCCGGAAAGGATGCTTCGGTCAGGCTGGTCATACAAAAGGGAGGCTACCTGCCGGAGTTTGTTCGTCCTGCCCGGAAGAAGCCGCGCCGTTTTGGGATCTGGTCCTTAACGGCAGCTGTGGCGGGGATTCTGCTAATCGCCGAAACCACCATCCTGATTGTGGTCCTGATGCGCCGTGATATTCCACAGGCGGCACCGGGAACCGGCGAGGCGCGGATGTTGCTGGCACCATTCCTCGCAAGCCCGCACCGTACCATGCTGGCTTTCAGTAACGACCTGTTCCTGAAGGACAACGATGGGAACATGTTCCGCACGCGAGTTGAGCCGAAGCTCGATCTATCCAGCCGCACAACGCTAAGCCCGGCGGAATTGCTGGTGACGCGTGGCCTCCAACGTTTTGGGCCGTTTTATCTTGACTTGGACTATACGGGTACGGGCGAAGCCTTGTGCATCGCGCTGCTGGAACGTTATTTTACACAGCATGGAAAAGTACTCGAGGTAAGGGCTTCCAATCTGTTGAATGCGCAAGAACTGCGTGACAGCAACGTGATCTTCCTGGGTTCGCCGCGTGAGAATCTGCTTCTGGACAAGATGGACATGGCGATGGACTTCCGCTTTGTCAGGAGGCAGAATCCAGCCGGCCGGCCCTTCATGGCGATCGAGAATCAACGCCCGCGACCGGGCGAACTTGCGCTGTACCAGGCTCGGCTCGCTACCGCTAGCAAGAACCCCATGGAAGTCTACGCGCTGATCAGCTTCCTACCGGGGTACGCGTCGGATTCGCATTTCATGGTGTTGGCTGGGCAAGCCTCGGCGGGCACCCAGGCGGCCTGCGAGTATTTGCTGAGTGCTCAAGCGGAGCGGAATTTGCCGGATGCTTGGCGGAATGTGGAATGCGTCCCATCGACTTACGAAGTGTTAATTAGGACGATGATTCGCGATTTCTCCCCAACCCGGACGGAATATGTAACGCACCATGCCAAAGAGTAGCTGGCGCGCGGCGTCACGCGCACCATGACCTACTTGCAATCCTGGACGCCATGTTTCCCGTGGCAGTTTCCGTGGGCGCCCAGGTGGACAAGCAGGTGGTGGCGTTGAGCGCCACCACGCACGTCGACAACCTGGAAGCATTCTACAAGATCTTCCGCGACACGTTGCTCGATCCCGGTTGGTGCTTCATAAAATGGACAAGCTGGTGCGCGAGGGGATGGATCAGGAGAGTTTCGAGCGCACACGCAATTTCGTGATGAAGTACGCCAAGCTCCTCACGAAAACCAAGAGCGCCGAACTGGGCTACGCCATCGACAGCCGCTTCTACCGGATCCCGGAGTACGTCTCTTACCTCGAGGCGGGGCTGCAGAAACTGACGCGCGAGGATGTTAATCGCGCCATCAGGAAACACCTGGGAGGCGGCAACTTCACCATCGCGGCGGTAGCCAAGAACTGCGCCTCGCTCAAGGACAGGATCCTGCAGGAGGCGCCATCGCCAATGACTTACAACTCGCCGAAACCAACGGAGTTGCTCGAAGAGGACAAAGCGGTCTCGGCGTGGAAGATCGGCCTGAAGCCCGAGAACGTGCGTATCATCGACGTCGAGAAGGTGTTCGAGTAGGGCATGCCGGCCGCCGGGTTCCGCCTTCAAGGTCCTGGCGGGCTTAGGGAATCGAGTAGGTCCGTAAGAAGCCCTGGGCTTCGAATGAAAGCCGGTGCTTGTCGATCCACGACACACCGGCTTTCATCATCTCAGCCGGCGGCATCTCCGGCAGCGGGAAGAGTACCGCCTTTCCGGATCTGTCAACCATCGCCAACGAGCAGCGCCGGCCGGATTCTTTTCCGTCGCTGGCGACGAGCGTGGCGGGGTGGTTGGGCGTCCAGTCGTAGGTGCAGTCGATAAAAGCGATGCGCCGTGAGTCGGGCGACCAGTGGAGTCCTTTCTGGAAGTCATGGATGCCCACGTAGGTCGGCCCATTCATCTGGACGACCTTCGGTGGTGGCATCAGGCCGATTTGTTCAACCGGGCTCATCCCCTGGGGTAGCGGATAAACGATGGTGTGCTCGACCTGCAGGTATTCGCTTTGCGCATAGGGCGGCGCGAAATGGATGATCCATCCGACATGCGCCACCAGTTTGCCGTCGGGCGACGGCGTGAAATCGTAGCCCAGCAGGTCACGAATGACCTTTCCGGTTGAGATGTCTATTTCCACGTATTCGTTCAAAGACGGGTTGATGTGGCACACCGCCGCGACGGCAGTTTCTCCTGTCCAGGCTGAAGAAATAATGCTGCCGCAAGGATGCTCGCCCATATGTTTCGGCTGGAACGACTGGACGCGGTGGCCGTCCAGATCAAGGATCACCACGGATGGGGTGCAGTACTCTGCCTCCGGGCACACCTCCACATACGCGATGCGGTTGCGGGACGGCGATAGCGCGGCAGAGCCCTTCGTTCTTCCATCGTGGGTAAGTTGCTTCGCCTGACCGTCTGTAACTAGCCACACCTCGGACTGGCGAATCTCGATTTCCAGTTTCCCAGCGCTCAGCAGGAGAGGTAGTAGGAACAGTGTAGAACGCCACAT
>ENA-UOYA01003991-UOYA01003991.1-activated-sludge-metagenome-genome-assembly--contig:-NODE-3991-length-12761-cov-8.672674_pt1 | contig 12761 bp, 14 predicted proteins | sample MGYA00238163_ERZ764804 | MGnify/ENA primary metagenome ERZ764804 (study PRJEB28919, sample SAMN05720223) | activated sludge metagenome | isolation source: Anaerobic digester | place: Hong Kong...
TCGTCGAGCTCGCCGGTGACGCGCACGGGCGAGTGGGGGAGGGTGGTCATGGTGGTTCCTGTCTGTTGGGTGGGGTGGGAAGTGTTCAGGCGAGCGTCAGGATGACGCTGCCCGCCTTGTGGCCGGCGTCGACGTAGCGGTGCGCGTCGACGATGTCGGCCAGGGGGTAGCTGCGGTCGATCACCGGTCGGATCACACCCGAGCCCGCGAGCCGCGAGAGCGCCGCCATCGACTCGGGGGTGTAGGGCACCGAAGCGGCCGAGACCACCTTGCCGCTCGCGCGACTCTGGCGCGCAGCACCGAAGAGTCCCTTGCGGTCGGTGACGACCAGCAGCAGGGCTCCGCCCGGTCGAACGGATGCCGCCGCCCGCTCGAATGGCGCATTACCGACGCAGTCCACGATCACGTCGTAGAGCTCACCGTTCGCGGCGAAGTCGGACACCGCGTAGTCGATGACCTCGTCGACTCCGAGCCGAAGCACGAGGTCGCGGTGGGCGGCGCTGGTGACGGCCGTGACGCGGGCGCCGCGGTGTTTGGCCAGCTGCACGGCGGCGCTGCCGACGGCGCCGGAGGCTCCGTTGACCAGCACCCGGTTGCCCGGACCCGTGCACACTCGGTTGAGGAACGCGAGGGCGGTGATGCCGCCGAAGACCACGCTGACCGCGTCGGCGAAATCGAGGTTCGCGGGCTTCGCAGCGATGCCACCGTTCTGGGAGATCAGCGCGTACTCGGCATGACCGCCGAAGCGGGCTCCAAGCATCGCGATGACCTCGTCTCCGGGGCGGAAGCGGGTGACACGCGAGCCGACGGCCTCGACGATGCCCGCGGCATCCATGCCGAGCACGGGTCGCCGGGGTCGGAGGAAGCCGATGGAGAAGCCGGCGAGCAGGCGAAGTCCCTTCGGGATCTCGCCGCTGCGGGTGCGGTGGTCGGCAGCGCTGACGGTGCTCGCGTGCACCCGGATGAGCACCTCGTCGGGCCCGGGAGTCGGGATGGCGACATCCTCGACCTGCACGACCTCGGGAGCGCCGAAGCGGCGGTAGACGGCGGCCCTCACGATGCGCTCCGCACGGTGCGGCGCGTGGAGCGGCGGCGGATGACCAGCTCGGCGATGGCCAGGTTGATGACCCACGCGGCGCCCATGAACACGGCCCGCGAGGTCTCCTCGTACTTGCCGAAGATCACCGTCTGCGGGATGAGCACGATGGCCTGAGTGCCCGCGGCGACCGCGAGGGCGTAGGCCCGCGTCATCCAGGCGCCGTGGCTGATGAAGTCGCGGCGGATGATCGATCGCACCCCGAGCGCGATGAACGCCAGCATCAGGCTCGCGAAGATCACGCGGAGGGCGCTGAGGGCCACGCCGTCGGCCGGGGCGTGCTCGGAGATCACGGCCATCCAGATGCCGGACAGGGCGACGGCAACCCCGGCGGGAACGAGCACTCGGCCCGCGAGGCGGTGCCAGCGGTTGCGGCGACGCAGCCCCGGCACGAACTGGAACGCGCCCAGGATGCTGAACAGTGTCGCGCCGACGATGTGCACGATGACGGGGATCGGTGAGGTGACGAAGCGGGCGTTGTCTGCCGTGATGGCGGGAGCGCCCGACAGCTCGGTCACGCGGGCGGCGCCGGCGACGATGGGGATGAGCGTCAGCAGGATGAGGCCGACGGGCACGAGCCAGCCGGCTCGCGATGCCTGCCGGGTGGGGCGGGCGATGGTCGTGGTCATGGTTCTTCTCCTTCGTTTTGGTTGAGTGGTGTAGCGGTGAGTTGTGTGACGGAGACCAAGGTCAGGCCCAGGTTTCCGATGCGTCTGAGTAGTCCGTGGAGGGCAGCCTGATCGCTGATGCGGCCGGTGAGGATGGTCTGGTCGTCGCTGACGGTCAGCGCGAATCCCTCGAACCAGTCGCTCCATTGGGCGTCAAGCTGCCCCCTGATGCGGATCTCGTACCGGTCGTTGTCGGCCGGTCCGGTGGTGCGTGGTGCGGTCATCGGACTAGTTGGCGGTGGTCTTCCGCTGGTCCATCCAGAGCGACAGGCCGAGCCAGATGATGCCGAGACCCATGGGGATCGCGGCCATGCGCTCGAGCGCGTGGGGCAGGAGGGCGCCGGCGATGGGCGTGATCACGGCAGCGACGATGAGCAGGATGCCCGCACCGCGCGAGAGCACGCGCGCCCGGATGATCGACACACCGAACAGCAGCGCGCCACCGACATAGAGCACGGCACCGACCTGCGGCAGCGCGGCGAGCGGGCCGAGGTCGTTGACTGCGGGGTAGCGGCCGAAGAGGCCGACAATGTCGACGGCGAGCTGCGGGGCGTCGACGGCGATCAGCGGTGCGATGAAGGCCTCCGCGAAGTTGAACGCGGCCTGGAGGATGAAGAAGAACCCGAACATCGCGTAGGCGATGAGGCCGAGCACGCGGAATTCGCGCACCTGGCGCAGGTAGATCCCGGCGAGGCCGATCATCACGAGCACCGCCTCGGCGAAGCTCAGCACGTGCACGATGGTCCACATCGGGGTCGTGAGCGACTCGACGACATCGGCGGGGTGGATGAACTGGATGACGATGTAGATCAGGCCCGCGAGCATGGCCGCGAGTGCGGCGACCTTGGTGAGGGCGGTGGGGGTGATGCGCATGACTGGACTCCTTCGACAGGTCCAGACGGGGTGCCGGGACGTGCCGAATCTACGGAGCGCCGTGGTGACCGGGCATCACCACATGTGGTGACCCGGGTGGTGATCGTGCTTCTAGAGCAGGTTGAGCTCGCGACCGCGACGCACCGCGGCCGGTCGGCTGTTGACCTCGAGCTTGTCGAAGATGTGCTTGGTGTGGGTGCGCATGGTGTTGAGCGAGACGTACAGCTGGCGCGCGATCTCGGGGCCAGACAGCTCCGTTGCCAGCAGCCTCAGTACGTCGAGCTCGCGTTCGCTGAGCAGCTCCGGTGTCGCTGTGGCGACCCGGCCCGCGGTTCCGACCCGCTCTGCGGTGCCGACCCGGCCCGCGGATGACGCACCCCCCAGCAACCCGCCGATCTCAGTAACCCGTGCCGCACGCCCCCCGGCCTCCGCCGCAGTGAGCAGCCGCCCGAGCAGCTCGGTCGCCTCGCCGGTGCGACTCTGCGACAGCAGGAGCCTCGCCCGCGTGATCTGGCCGTACTCGCTGAGGTAGGCCGGCTCGTCGTCGCCCGTCAGCCCTAACTCGTCGATCGCGGCGGCCGCCTCGTCGAGGCGACCCTGCTCGATCAGGATGCGTGCCCGCATCGCGGCTATCGGTCGGGCATCGGGGAAGAACCCGCGTCGGTAGTGACGCTGCGCCGACGCGAGCAGGTCGAGCGCAGCATCCGGGTCGCCTTCGGCTTCGCGCAGCCGGGCCATCGAGACGAACCAGCGGAACCGGTCCTCGGGGGAGAAGGCGTGGTCGCCCAGAGCCTCTGCCGTGGCCAGGTGATCGCGGGCGGACTCCAGCTCGTGAGCTTCGATGAGCAGCTCGGCGAGACCCGAGTGCAGGTCGGCAACCGGAGGCTCGCCGCGGCCGTCGGCGAGCCCCTCGTCGGTGGCGATTCGCAGCGCGTCCTCGTAGGCACGGATAGCCTCCGGCAGACGCCCCAGAGGTAGGAGCATGTCGGCGACGACCGTGGCGGTGCTCAGCGCGTCGGTGAGGTTGCCCGCCAGTCGCAGGTTCGTGGCCGACTCCCCGAAGGCCCGCACCCCCGCCTCGAGATCGCCGCGCGCCGCGGCGGCGAGCCCCAGCATGCCGGCGGCCGCACCCCGCCCGAGGTGGTCGTCGGGTGCGGCCAGATCGCTGGCGCGCTGGGCGTTGGTCTGCACGCCCGCGAGGTCACCACTGGCCTGCGCGACAGCTGCCCGGTAGAGCGACATGGTCACCGGCAGCGATCGAAGCTCCTCACCGTCGCCAGAGTCGTGGTCGCCGCTGGCGAGCAGCCGCTCTGCGGTGACGAGCCAAGGTTCGACGCCGTCGAGCTCGCCGCGAAGAATGTGCGCCCACGCGGAGAAGACGCTCAGCACGGGCATGCGCCCGACGGTCTCCTCGGGCAGCTGGGCGAGCCAGCGCAGCAGCTGGGCATCCTGCCGGCTCTTGCGCACCCCGGGAATCGCCGCCTCGATCAGACGGGCCGCCCGCGGGTAGTCGGATGCGGCGAGCGCATGGCCCACCGCCTCGTCGGGGGCGTCGTTGTGCTCCAGCCATTCGCTGGCCCGCACGTGCAGTGCTGCCTCGTACTCGGGACCGTGCACGAGAAGGCGTGACTGCAGCACGTCGGCGAACAGGTGGTGATAGCGGTACCACTGTCGGCGGTCATCGAGGGGCACGACGAACAGGTTGGCGCGATCGAGGGCCTCGAGCATCTCGGCGCCGCCCTTCTGCCCGGTGACGGCGTCACAGAGCGGGCCCGACAGCCGGTCGAGGATCGAGGTCTGACAGAGGAATTCGCGCACGTCGTGAGAGGCCCGATGCAGCACCTCCTCGATGAGGTAGTCGATCACGAACCGGTTGCTGCCCGCGAAGTCGGCGATGAAGGCAGGGATGTCGCTCTGCTCGCGCATCGACAGCGCTGCCAGTTGCAGCCCCGCAATCCAACCCTCTGTGCGGGTCTCGAGGGCTGTGACATCCTCCGGCGAGAGGGTGAGGCCCATGGCCTGGTTGAGGAAGGAGGCCGCCTCCTCGGGGGTGAACCTGAGGTCCGCGGCACGCAGTTCGGTGAGCTCACCCCGGGTGCGAAGGCGGGCGAGCGGAAGCAGCGGGTCCGAGCGGCTCGCGAGCGTGAGCCGCAGCTGCGGGGGCACGTTGTCGATGAGGAAGGCGAGGGCGTCGCCGATCGCGGCATCCTCGATCAGATGGAAGTCATCGAGCACGAGGATGACGCGACCCGACCCCTCGGCGATCTGGTTGATCAGCGTGGCCAGGGTCTCCTCAATCGGCTGCTGCGGGTCGAAGTCGCCGACGCTGACGCCCGCTCGCTGGAGTGCGGCGAAGAGGTAGGTGAAGAAGCGCGCCGGCTCGTTGTCGTTCTCGTCGAGGGAGAGCCAGGCGACCCGCACCTCGGGGTCGCGGCGGGTTGCCTCGGCGAGCCATTCGCTCACGAGCGTGGTCTTGCCGAAGCCCGCGGGCGCCGAGACGAGGCTCAGGCGACCGCCGGATTCGAGGCCGCTCTGCAGCCTCTCCACCAGTCGCGCACGGCCGACGGTCTCGGGGCGCGCTGGCGGCACGAAGAGCTTTGTTGCCAGGACCGGCATCGCCATGTGCTCATCCTAGGGATCGCGGGTCTGCCAGCCAGCCGTGCGCCGTCAGCGGCGAGCAGCGCGGATCGCTCCGTAGATGCGCATGAGCTGCGGCACGACGAGGTACACAGCCACCGGCACAACGACCACGGTGAGCACGAGGGCTCGGAGCACGGGATTCCAGTCCGTCGCGAAGGGCGCGATGGCGAAGAATCCGAGGGTCACCAGCGGGAAGATCGCGATCCAGGTGATCACTGCGCGCACGTGGATCGACGGCGGGCGAGGGGCGGAGGGGGTGGGGGAGGTGGACATGGTGGTTCCTTTCGATAGGGGTGGGACTGGAGCATTCAGTCAGGGGTGTCGAGCCGCGACTGCGGCATCGAGATCGTGAGCGAGCAGCCATCCGCTGATGGCGATCGCACTGGTACTGCCCGCACCGGCGGCGGTGATCACCTGCGCGGTCGGGGTGACGACGTTGCCCGCGGCCCAGACGCCCGGGATGCTCGTCTCGCCAGTCGCGGAGGTGGCGACGAGTGCGGTCTCGGGGTCGATCGCGCAGCCAAGCTCGCGCAGCACGTCGTCGTTCGGCCGGGGTCGAGGAGCCACGAAGACTGACTCACACTCCAGCACGGTGCCGTCTACGAGGGCAACGCCGCTCAGCGAGCCGGCGGCACCCACGAGATGGGACACGGCGGCATCCGTCACCGAGACACCGATCGCCTCCAGTCGGTCGCGATCGGTCGAGGCCAGGGTGATGCCGTTGCTCACGAAGCGCACCCGGTCGCTGTGCCGGCGCAGCAGGCCGGCCTGCCGCAGGGACACCTCGGGGTTGGACCCGCCGATCACCACGATCGACTGGCCGCGCACCTCGTAGCCGTGGCAGTAGGGGCAGTGGTGAACTGAGCCGCCCCAACGGTCGCGGAGACCGGGGATGTGCGGCAGCTCGTCGGTGAGGCCGGAGGCGACCAGGAGCGCACGAGCGCTCACGATGTTGCCGCCTTCCAGAGTGACGGCGAAGCGGTCGTCCGCTCCGCGCTCGACGGATGAGACCCGCGCGGCTTGGATCGCGCCACCATAGCCGAGCACCTCGGTGCGGCCGGTCGCCAGAAGGTCGGCGGGGGGCATCCCGTCGCGGGAGAGGAAGCCGTGCATCTCGGTCGCGGGGGCATTGCGGGGTTCACCGGCGTCGATCACCAGCGTGGCCCACCGCGCTCGGGAGAGCACGAGGGCCGCGCTGAGGCCGGCGGCCCCGCCGCCGATGATGATCACGTCGGGGTTGGTGTTGGCGTCGGTGTTGGTCATGGCCCCATAGTTCCACGGGGCGTTTCGGAATTGGGAGAACTGTTGCCGAAACTGGAACACCGTGCTTGCATAGGCGCGTGAGCACATCCCAGCGCATCGACACCGAGCTCGGCCAGATCGCCCCCCGCCTGCGTCAGGCCCGCCAGAAGAAGAACGTGACGCTGGAGGAACTCTCGAAGTCGACGGGGATTTCCAAGAGCACGCTGTCGCGGCTGGAGTCCGGTCAGCGCAAGCCGAGCCTCGAGCTGTTGCTGCCGATCGTCGCCGCACTGGCGGTGTCGCTCGACGACATCGTCACCTCGCCGCGCATCGAGGATCCGCGGGTGCAGCAGAAGTCGACGCGGGCCGACGGCCGCATCCTCACACCCCTGTCGCAGCAGCACGGCGAACCGCAGGCGTTCAAGATCACCATCCCGGCGACCGACCGCGAACCGGCGCTGCGCACTCACGGTGGATACGAATGGATCTATGTGCTGTCCGGTCGACTGCGACTCGTGCTCGGCGAGCACGACATCGTGATGGGGGCGGGGGAGGCCGCCGAGTTCGACACGAAGAACCCGCACTGGTTCGGTGCGTCGGGCGCGGGCCCGGTGGAGATCTTGAGCATGTTCGGCAAGCAGGGGGAGCGCATCCATCTGCGGGCTCGGTCGAAGGGGACCGCGTGACGCACAAGCTCACCCTCGACCAGGGTCGGCGCATCGCCGTGGGCGCGCAGCTGCTCGACGCCAATCGTCCCGGCGATGTGGTCGGGGTCGCCGAACAGCTCGGCGCGATCAAGATCGACCCGACCGCCACTATTGCACCGGCCGAGAACAGCATCCTCTGGTCGCGCATCGGCGCTACCTACGAACCGTCGCAGCTGACGAAGGCGGTCGAGCAGGATCACCTGCTGTTCGAGTTCGACGGTGCCTTCCGGCCGATCAGCCTGCTGCCGCTCATGCTGCCCGCCATGCGGCGCTGGCCGCAGCGGCCGAAGACCCGCGAGTGGCTGGAGGCCAACGATCGGTTCCGCACGGATGTGCTGGCGCGGCTTCGCGCCGACGGCCCGCTTCTGGCCAGCGACATCCCCGACACCGCGCAAGTCACCCGCCCACCGGACGGCTGGTACGGATCCAACCAGGTCGTGCACATGCTCGACTTCCTGCAGCGGCAGGGGGAGGTCGCCGTCGTGCGCCGCGAGGGGCGCAACCGGGTATGGGATCTCGCCGAGCGCGTCTACCCGACTGGCATGCCCCAGTACGAGCTCGAGGAGGCCGAGAGTCTGCTGGGCGAGCGCCGCCTGCAGGCCGCCGGAATCGCGAAGCAGAAGTCCCCGTGGACGCCGGTCGGCGAGGCGGGTGAGCCAGCCGTGATCGAGGGCAGCACCCGCAAGTACCGGGTCGACCCGCAGGCGCTCGCCGCCCTCGAGCAGGACGACGGGGGCCGGGTCGCCTTCCTCAACCCCTACGACCCGATGCTGTTCGACCGCCCGCGGCTGCAGGAACTCTTCGAGTTCGAGTACGTGCTCGAGCAGTTCAAGCCGAAGCCGCAGCGCAAGTACGGCTTCTTCGCGCATCCGATTCTCATGGGTGATCGATTCGTCGGGATGCTCGACGCCGAAGTCGACCGCGAGGCCGAGATGCTCGTGGTGAACGCGGTGCACGAGTTCCTGCCGTTCGACCCCGAGGAGGACGAGATGGTGCGCGCCGAGATCGACGCGCTCGCCGAGTGGCTGGGCATGGGCGTTCGGGCGTGGTGACGCCCGTCAGACGTCACCCATGAGCGCCCGCGGCGTCCACGCAGGCCAGGTTGCTTCACCGACCAGCTGGCCGCGGGAGTAGTTGGCGACTGCACGGAAGGCGGGTTCGCTGCGCGAGTTGTCGTAGAAGCGCGTGAGGTCAGCGAGATCACGCGCTTCGGCCACCCAGGTCCATAGTCGCCGATAACGCTGCCGCACCTTCTCCTCGGGCACGGCGTGCCCGCCCTGATCGACCCGGTAGGCGACGCGCAGCACAGACACGTCCTCCGGGACGAGGATCACGTGCAAGGTGACCAAGTAGCCCTCCGACAGCGCCTGCCGTACAAGGTCAACCTTGCTCGGATGGCTGAAGACGGTCTCGGTGATGAAGGAACTCCGTTCGCCAAGCGCTTTGTCCCGCTCCGCAGCGGCGGCCGCGGATGCCTCGTAGGCCTGCTCGGACTCCTCCCCCGGCCATCGCAGCGAGGCGATCTCATCGGCGTTGATGAATGGCAGGTGCGTGACGGGTAGAAGAACATCCCGAACAAATGTGGACTTGCCTGCCCCATTTGGCCCCGCGAGCACGTGCAGGACAGGTGAACTCACGCGGGCGTTGAGCCCGCGTTACGCATGACCACGTTGCCGTCCGCATCGGACTCCGCCCAGGGCTGGCCAGCCGCCTCCAGCCGCTCCACGTAGCTGAGCCCTTCGATCCGTGCGAGCAGCTGTTCATCCCAGGTTGCCCGCACCACAGCTTGTGCTCTGTCGGTGAGGTCGTCGTACTGTGTGCGCCCGGCGAGCACGTCATCGATCTGCCGGCGGGTTACGGCCGGCGAGGCATCCAGCTCCCGACCGATTCTCACCCAGTGATCCAACTGCTGCGCAGCGCTGCGGCTCTGAGCTTCGCCCGCAACCTTCGCGGCCTCGAAGAGGTCTCCGTCAATGCGCGTCGGCATCGTCTTCATGTACGAAGTGTAGCACTTCGCTACACGGGTCAGCCGATCACGAACGACGCGAGCAGCGCCACCGCCGCGGCACCCATCAGCACGAATGTCACCCACAGCCCGAGGCGTGACCACGGCCCGCTGCGGTGCGCCCCCATCACGTCGGCGCGCGACGAGACCTTCAGGATGAGGAAGATCAGCGGCACGGCGACGACGCCGTTGATGACGGCTGTCGCCACGAGCGCCTGCACCGGGTCGACGCCGAGGAAGTTCAGCCCCATGCCGATGAGGGTGCCGCCGGCGATCGTCAAGTAGAAAAGCTTCGCCTGGTCGAACCGGCGCGAGAGGCCCTCGCGCCAGCCGAACGTCTCCGCGATCGCGTACGCCGACGAGCCGGCGAGCACGGGCACGCTCATGAGTCCGACGCCGACCACACCGATGGCGAAGATCCCCTGCGCGAGCACACCCGCGTTGGGAAAACTGTTCACCAGCGGGCGGAGGGCGGCCGCGGCATCCGCTGCGCTGGTGATCTGGGTGATGCCTCCCGCGTTCAGCACCACGGCGCCCACGAGCATGATGAACCAGGCGATGAGGTTGGCGAAGAACATTCCGAGCACGGTGTCGATGCGCAACCGCCTGAGGTAGCCGGGGCTGATGCGGGGTGGTCCGCCGTCGTCGGGCATGCGCTTCTCGGCGATCTCGTCCTCAACAACGTTGCTGGTCTGCCAGAAGAACAGGTACGGCGAGATCGTGGTGCCGAGGATCGCGACCAGCAGGTAGAGGAACTCCGGCGTGAACTCGATGTGCGGAACGACTGTCGCCAGCAGGGCGGTGCCCCACGGAACATCCACGAGGAAGGCCGTGATGATGTACGCGAACAGCGCGAGCGCGAGCCACTTGAGCACGCGGATGTACACCCGGTACGACACGAAGATCTCGAGCACCACGATGATCAGCGCGAACATCACCGCGAGCAGCACGACCGGCACCGAGGGGATGAGCAACTGCAGGCTGCCCGCCATCGCGCCGATGTCTGAACCGATGTTGATCGTGTTGGCGCCGACCGTGAGCAGCACCACCGGATACAGGATCGCGCGCGGGTAGGTCTGCCGCACGACCGCCGCGAGCCCCTTGCCCGTGACCGCGCCGACCCGCATGCACGCCTCCTGCACGGAGATCATCAGCGGCAGGGTGAAGACGACGGTCCACAGCGTGAGGAACCCGTACTGCGCACCCGATTGCGAGTGCGTCGCGATGCCCGAGGGGTCGTCGTCCGCCGCGCCGGTGACCAGGCCCGGGCCGAGCACGCGCAGGGCGCGGTTGAGTCGGTGATCCTTGGTGGGATGCGGCGGCCGCCCCAACACGTCGGGTGCTACGAGCGGCGGTGTGCGGTGAGCCATGGGCTCAGTCTGTCGTGTGCCGGATGACGCGGGTAGGGTCTTTCGGGCCCCTGGCTGTCAGCATCCACGCCGAGAATCCGGGCGCCCTCGCTTTTGGCGTGATGTGCTGGAGCGACGACAACATCGCGGCACCTGCTTCGGTCCGGGACGGCGACCCGAACCAGATCATGATGCGCGATCCGGAGGGTAAGGAGTTGTCTGCAGTGGAGCTTCTCGGCACGCATCGGCCTCATCCACAACCACACCCTGCTCCAGCCGGTTATGCAAAGTGGCGGGTCCCACCCCGATCGGGTGGATAGGGTCGGGGGCGAGCGATATCGTTCCCCATATGGAACGCCCGCAGATCGCCGGCCTGGGTCGACCTCCTACGAACTGGGAGCAACAGAGTTACGAGGGGATGGAGGCTTTTGGCGCGCGAATAGGTCGCGACTACGAGCGCATATGGGACGACTCGGAGAGGATTGTCCAGGCGGTCGCGCAGTCAGCGACCGAACAGGCGAACGTGACTTTAGGGGCGAGACCTGGCCTCCTGATCTCGAGGCCGTGGCGGATAGTTCACTGGACGTTGTTCTCGCTTGGATTAGGGTCCCTTTTTGCGATGCTTGGGGCTTACTCAAATCTGAGCGCGCTCGGGGGCTCGTCGGCAGGCGGAGGTTGGACCACCGCATGGCTTGCGGTGACCACTCTCTGGCTGTTTTCGCTATGGCCCTTGGCCGAGGCGCACAAACTGCACACAAAAGACGCAGTTGCGCTCCGCGCCGCGTTCACTGACGTGGCGATTCACAAGGCCCTCGCAGTCCTCGATGAGCGTCGAGCCGAGGCTCGAAGCCATGTGCAGACGACCGACCCTAAGCATCGTTTCCACCCGAAGGGGCCAATGCCTCTTCCCCAACGGTACGGCGTTAGCCACGAGGGGGCAGAACAGCTAGTCGCCGAATGGATGCGCTACTTCGGTGAAGAGGATGCGGAGGTGACAAGGTTCACCGGTGACGGCGGGATCGATGTTCAAAGCCTCCACTACATTGCGCAAGTCAAGAACTACAGCGGCAGCGTCGGCGTAGCTGAAGTACGCGAACTTGCCGGAGTTGCGTCTGCAGACGGTAGGAAGCCCCTGTTCTTTACGAGTGGCACCTACGCTTCTGGCTCGGTGGAGTTCGCGGATCGGGTCGGCATGGCGCTGTTCCGCTACGACGCCATCGCCGGATCACTCCACGATGAGAACCACCAAGCTACCCACATTTTCGAGCAAGGACTGTGAGCGCGCGATCTAAGACTGGCAGCACGGAAAGCCGGCCGTGGATGGGCTACCGCGGTACGCGAACGCTGGTGCCCGATGGGCAAGCACCAGCGAGGGCCCGCCGGGGCTCGTGTGCGCGACCCGCGGAGGCGCTTTGGCGTATTTAGAACAGGCCGCTGCCAATCTGTATGGGCTCGAACGGCCAGAGCGCACGGATGGGCAATGCGAGAGGTTAGCGGTCGTCGAAGACGGAGGGTCGGCGGAGCAAATCCTTCAGCCCGTCCACCGATCGTGCTGGCCGGGCGAGCGTCTCGTTGAACTCGTGGGGCACCATGCGCTCTTCGTTGACCGTGCTCGCAAACGCGCCGAGCACAGCTACCGCAAATTCGTTTGTGGACTGGCCGGTAAGTCTCGCGGCCAGCTCGATCGTCGCCTTCTCCTCGGGGGTGAGTTCGAGAGTCAAGCGGTCCAGTTCGGCGAAGGATTCCATGTGTCGAAGATACGACCGGCGGGTGTCAGGGTCCTCGTTTGGGTCCTCACCCCTCGCGAGGGACCAAACGTGGGGTTCGTTGGGCCAGCGTTGGTTCTTCTACACCGGGAGACGAAAGCCCGCGGCCCAGAATGGCCGCAGACTTTCGTGGGCCCGGCGGGGCTCGACGCCCCATCGTTCCTCTACTGAGCCGCCGATACATCGCTTCGCGATGCACCGGTCTGCTCAGCGGGGGCCCAGCCGCCACGTCGCCGGTCACGAGTGAATGCGAGCATCCCGGATCGCGGCGACGCGTCGGAACCGGCGCGATGGGGACCCCGGCTGAGTTCTTCTACTCCGGGGAGACGCGCCGTCGCCGCCCGACGGGCGACACCGACGCGTGGGCCCGGCGGGGCTCGAACCCGCGACCCGCGGATTAAAAGTCCGATGCTCT
>ENA-UOYA01003993-UOYA01003993.1-activated-sludge-metagenome-genome-assembly--contig:-NODE-3993-length-12761-cov-5.009051_pt1 | contig 12761 bp, 10 predicted proteins | sample MGYA00238163_ERZ764804 | MGnify/ENA primary metagenome ERZ764804 (study PRJEB28919, sample SAMN05720223) | activated sludge metagenome | isolation source: Anaerobic digester | place: Hong Kong...
GCCCGTGCACGGGCCGGCCCCGCCGGCCGTACCGGCCGGACGGCCCTGACAGCGTCGGGCCGGCGGCGGGCCACCGTACCGGCCGGTCCGGGCGCAGCGGGCTATGCTGGCGGCCCCTCGACCCCGAGCGCCCCCGATGCCGAGCGAACGCTGGCTCGCCTGGCTGCTGTTCGCCTTCGTGATGGCGATCACGCCCGGCCCGAACAACGTGATGCTGATGAGCTCCGGCGCCCGCTTCGGCGTGCGGCGCACGAACCCGCACTGCGTCGGCGTCGCGCTGGGCTTCGGCGCGATGTTCTTCGCGGTGGAGCTCGGCGCCGGCGCCGCGCTCGCCGGATCGCCGGCGCTGATCGGCGCGATGCGCTGGGCGTCGATCGCGTTCCTCGCGTGGATCGCGTGGTCGATCGCGAGCGCGCCGGTCGGCGCGATCGGCGACGGCGACGCGCCGGCCTCGGCCCGCCCGCTGGGCTTCGTCGGGGGCGCGGCGTTCCAGTGGGTCAATCCGAAGGCCTGGATGCTGTGCGTCGGCGCGGCCGGCACCTACGTGCCGAACGACGCGGGCGCACCGCTGGTCGTCGGGATGTCGGCCGCGCTCGCGGCGATCACCTGGGTGTCGGCCGGCGCGTGGATGGTCGCCGGCCGCGCGCTGCGCGAGGCGCTCGGGCCGCCCGGGCGACAGCGCGCGTTCAACGTCGCGATGGCGGTGCTGCTGGTGGCGTCGGTGGTGCCGGTGCTGAAGGGCTGAGGGGCCGAGGGGCCGAGGGGCCGAGGGGCCGGGGCCTCACCGCGCCGCGAGCGCGTCGACCGCCGCCCGCTGCCGGCGCGCCAGCCCGATCGCGTCCGCGGTCGCCAGGCGCCCCTCGTCGACCACCACGCGTCCGCCGACGATCGTGTACCGCGCGCGCACCGGCGCGGCGAACAGCAGCCCCGCGACCGGATCGTGCACGCCCGCGTGCTCCAGTCCGCCCACGTCGAAGACCGCGACGTCCGCCTGCAGGCCGGGCACCAGCGCGCCGACGTCGTCGCGCCCGAGCACCGCGGCGCCGCCGAGCGTCGCCATCTCGAGCGCGTCGCGGGCCCGCAGCGCGGCCGGCCCGTGCCCGACCCGCGCGAGCAGCATCGCCTGGCGCGCCTCGCCGAGCAGGTCGGCGCCGTCGTTCGACGCGGAGCCGTCGACGCCGAGGCCGACCCGCAGGCCCGCCGCGCGCCAGGCCGGCATCGGCGCGATGCCCGACGCGAGCCGCATGTTCGAGCACGGACAGTGGGCGATGCCGGTGCGCGTCGCACCGAAGCGGGCGATGCCCGGCGCGTCGAGCTTCACGCAGTGCGCGTGCCAGACGTCGTCGCCGAGCCAGCCGACCGATTCGGCGTACTCGGCGGGCGTCATGCCGAAGGTCTCGCGACTGTAGGCGACGTCCTCGTCGTTCTCGGCCAGGTGGGTGTGCAGCCGCACGCCGAGCCGGCGCGCGAGCGTCGCCGCCTCGCGCATCAGCCGCGGGCTCACCGAGAACGGCGAGCAGGGCGCGAGCGCGACGCGCGTCATCGCGCCGGGCGCCGGGTCGTGCCAGCGTCGCACGACGCGCTCGCAGTCGGCGAGGATCGCCTCCTCGTCCTCGACCACCGAGTCGGGCGGCAGGCCGCCCGCGCTCTCGCCGACGCTCATCGCGCCGCGGCACGCGTGGAAGCGGATGCCGAGGCGGCGAGCCGCCTCGATCGTGTCGTCGAGCCGCGCGCCGTTCGGGAACAGGTACTGGTGGTCGCTCGACATCGTGCAGCCCGAGCGCAGCAGCTCGGCGATCGCGACCTCGGCGGCGACGACGAACATCTCCGGCGTGTAGCGCGCCCAGATCGGATACAGCGTGCGCAGCCAGCCGAACAGGTCCGCGTCCTGCGCGGCGGGCACGGCCCGCGTCAGCGACTGGTACATGTGGTGGTGCGTGTTGACGAGCCCGGGGATCGCGACGCAGCCGCGCGCGTCGATGCACCGCAGCCGATCGCCGACGCGGCCCGACGCGCGGGCCGTCGCGAGCGCGGCGTCCAGGATCGCGTCGTCGCCCACCGCCTCGATGCGCCCGCCGATCGCGAGCAGGCCGGCGTCGCGCAGCTCGCGGCGCGCGGGATCCATCGTCACCAGCACGTCGGCGTGGCGGATCAGCAGCACGGCGGGCGTCATGTCGGGCGGGGTCGTCGTTCGGGCGGATCCGCGGATGATCCCACGGCACGCGGACCCCGACGCGAGCGGGGTCGTCCCCGCGGCCGGTGTATCCTCGACCGACCTCCGGACCCACGAGCGACGCCGTGAAAGATCCCTTCCACCTTCGCTTCCGCCGGCGCCTCGGCGGCGCCTTCCTCGCCGCGACCGCCAGCGCGCTCGCGCTGCCGATGCACGCCTGGTCGCAACCGACCGGCCCGTTCCCCGGCGACCGGCCGATCACCCTCGTGATGACCTTCCCCGCGGGCTCGGGCGTCGACGTCGTCGGCCGCCAGATCCAGGAACCGCTCTCGAAGCTGCTCGGCGCGCCGGTGCTGATCGACTACAAGGTCGGCGCCGCGGGCAACATCGCGTCGGAGTTCGTCGCGCGCGCGCGGCCCGACGGGCACACGCTGCTGCTCGGTACCTCGGGCACCCACGGCATCAACGCGGCGCTGTACCGCAAGCTGCCGTTCGACGTCGAGGCCGACTTCACGCCGGTCGCGACGCTGGTGGACGTGTCCAACGTGCTGACGATCAACCCGACGGTGATCGACGTGCGCACGGTGCAGGAGTTCGTCGCGAAGGTGAAGGCCGAGCCCGGCAAGTACAACTTCGCGTCGACCGGCAACGGCACCGGCACCCACCTCGCGTTCGCCGAGTTCAACGCGCGCGCGGGCCTCGACCTGGTGCACGTGCCCTACAAGGGCGGGCCGGACGCGATGGCGGCGGTGCTGTCCGGCCAGGTGTGCTGCATCATGAACCAGGTGCAGACCGTGCTCGCGCAGGCGAAGGCCGGCAAGGTCCGCCTGCTGGGCGTCACCACGCCGCAGCGGGTCCCGGTCGTGCAGGACGTGCCGACGATCGCCGAATCCGGCCTGCCCGGCTTCACCAGCTACATCTGGTTCGGGCTGCTCGGGCCGAAGGGCATGGACCCGGCGGTCGTCGAGCGGATCAACGGCGCGGTGAGGCAGGTGCTCGAGACGCCCGAGATCGCCGCCCGCCTCAACGGCGCGGGCAACAGCGTCCGGATCGAGACCCCGCAGCAGTTCCGCGAGACGGTGAAGGCCGACCGGGCGCGATGGACGCAGGTCGTGCGGCAGGTCGGCGTGACGATCGATTGACCGTGCCCGCCGCCGCCGGCCCCGCGCAGCGGCTGCGGGCCGCGCTCGGGGCGGTGCCGCGTGTGGGCCTGGCCGCGCTGCCCACGCCGCTGCAGCCGATGCCCAGGCTGACGGCGCATCTGGACGGGCCCAGGCTGTGGGTCAAGCGCGACGACCTGACCGCGGGCGCGCTGGGCGGCGGCAACAAGCTGCGCAAGCTCGACGTGCTGCTGGCCGAGGCGCTGCGCGAGGGCGCCGACACGCTGGTGTCCGGGGGCGTGGTCCAGTCGAACAGCCAGCGGCAGGTCGCCTCCGCGGCCGCGCGGCTCGGCCTGGACTGCCACCTCGCGGTGTTCCACGGCCGCGTCGCCGCCCCCGGCCCCGCGTACGACGAGGGCGGCAACGCGCTGCTGGTCCGACTGTTCGGCGCGACCCTGCACGCGGTGCCCTGGACCGGCGATCGCCACGGCGCGATCGCAGGGCTCGCCGACGCGCTGCGCATGCGCGGGCGCCGGCCGTACGTGGTGCCCTACGGCGCGTCGTCCGGGCCCGGCGCCGCCGGCTACGCGAGCGCGGCGCTGGAGATCGCCGACCAGTCGGCCGCCGCGGGATTCGAGCCGGCGGCGATCGTCCACTGCACCGGCAGCGCGGGCACGCAGGCCGGCCTGGCCGTCGGCGCGCACGCGTGCCTGCCGCGCACGCGGGTCGTCGGCATCGACATCGACGCCGAGCCCGCGCGCGTCGCGGCGGACGTGCGCCGACTCGCCGACGCCGCCGCGACGGTGCTCGGCGTCGACCGCGTCCCGCCCGAGGCGATCGAGGTGGTCGCGGGGCACTCGGGGCCCGGCTACGGCGTCGCGCACGCGGCGACCCACGAGGCGATGCGCGTCGCCGGCCGCCTCGAGGGCCTGGTGCTCGATCCGGTCTACGCCGGCAAGGGCCTGGCCGGGCTGATCTCGCTCGTGCGTGCGGGGCGCTGGCGGCGGGACGACGACGTGGTGTTCGTCCACACCGGCGGCGAGCCGGCGCTGTTCGCCTATCCGTCGCCGTTCGCGCCCGGCGGGTAGTCAGGCCGCCGGCGCGATCCGCCAGCCGTCGGCCAGCCGTTGCTCGACCGGCCCGCCGTCCGGATCGATCCGCAGCAGGTGCAGCCAGCCGTTCAGGGCGAGGTCGCGGACGACCGGGTGCTTCGCGATCACCGCGTCGATCATCGCGCGCGGCGCCTCGACGTGCACCGCGAGACGGCGCGGGGTGTGCCGCAGGCGTGCGCCGTCGTGCACCGACTGCAGCGCGAGCCCGATCCGCAGGTCGCCGCCGTTGCCCTCGAAGACGCCGATGCCGCCGCCGACCACGTTGTGCAGCGTCTTGTCGCCGCTGCCGTATCGGCGGTTGTCGACGGTCGACGCGTGGTACTGCAGGTTGATCCAGTTCGTCACCACCATCGGTGCGGTCATGATCAGCTCGAGCACCGCGCCGTCCGTGTCCTCCCGGAAGTCGTAGTCGTGCAGGAAGACGCGTCCCCCGAGGTCGAGGCCCCGGGTCCGCGCGCGCGGCGCGACGACGAAGGCCGCGCAATCGGCCAGCCCCCACTCGGGCCGGACCTGCGCCCAGTCGGTGCCGCGGCGGCGCATCGCGTCGGCGAGCGCGTCGGCGTCGTCGGCGAGCGACGCGAGGCCGAGCGAACCGGCGCGCTCGGCGCGGGCACGCCGTCCCGCGGCGGCGAGCCGCTCGCGCAGCGTGGCCAGCGCGCGGGCGTGCGTGGCCGGCAGCGCGGCGAGATCGAACAGGTGCACGTCGTCGGTCGTCGTGTCGTGCAGTCCGGCCACGAAGCGCGTGCCCGCGGGGATCGCCACGCCGAGCGCCGCGAGCTCGTCGCGGACCGCCGGCGCGTTCAGCAGGTCGGCGAGCACGCGCGCGTTGACCTCGCCGGTCCGTCCGCCGCAGGCGCCGCAGTCGAGGCCCGCGGCCTGCGGATTGTTGACCGTGCGACTGCCGTGCCCGGCGAGCAGCACCAGCGGCGCGAACCCGCGGGTCAGACCCATCGCGCGGAGGATGCCGCGCGCCATCGCGGCGGCCGCCTGCGGATCGGTGTCGACGATCGCGAGCCGCGGTCTCGGCGACGCGCCGGCGGGCAGTCCCGCGTGCTCGACCGCCGGCGGCGGCGCCGACGAGGTCGTGCCGTCGACCAGCAGCTTCGCGCCGTACAGCAGCCCGCAGGCCTCGACGAACGAGAAGCCCGACGCGGCGGTGCCGCGCAGCTCCGCCCAGCGCCGCGAGGCCGCGAGCGCGTCGCGGCGCCTCGCGAGCAGCGCCGTCGCGAGCGGCCGGCCGTGGTCGTCGACGGTCTCGGTCGCGACCGGCCCCGGGGCGAGCAGGCCGGGCAGCTGCGGGCGCGTCAGCGCCGTGCCCGCGGGCGCGTGGGCGATCGGCAGCCCGAAGAACCCGGCGAAGCCGATCGTGCGCAGATCGTCGCCGCTCGCCTCGAGCGCGCGGCGGAACACCTCGGAGCGCACGTCGATGCAGAACACCGCCTGCAACGCGGGGGCGGCGCACGGCGCCCTCGCCGGCGCGGCGAGCGCGCCCGCGAGCGGCATCCGGTAGGCGAGCTCGAGCGCGTGCTGCAGCACCCAGTCGACCCGCTGCGCGTCGCGCAGCGCCGCGGCGGCCGCGTCGGCGCGCGACCAGGCCCGCGCCCAGTCCGGGGCGATCGAGCCCGGCGCGGCGTCGTCGTGCAGCAGCCGCTCCCAGGTCGCGCGGATCGCGAGCAGCTCGACGATCGCGTGGTCGTCGTCGCCGGCGAGCCGCGCCTGCCACCGCAGGTACGCGCACCAGGCGGCCCAGCCGCCGACGCTCGAGAGCAGCGCGCTCAGGTACGGCGCGCGCCCGTCGGCATCGACCTCGAGCGCCGCGAGCGCGGCGCCGATCGCCGCATGCGGGTCCGCCGGGACGCCGTCCAGCGCGGCGAGCGCCGCACGCCGCCCGGCGCGCCACGGCAGGCCGCGGTCGGCCGCGAGCTGGCGCCGCCAGCTCGCGAACAGACCGTCGTGCGCGGCCAGCCGCCAGCGCGCCTGGCCGTCGTCGAAGCAGGCCGCGCAGTGCTGCGCGATCTGGTGGACGACGAGATCGGTCCAGCGGGTCGTACGGCCCGCTCCGTCTCCCGCGTCGCGCAGGTCGGCGACCAGCGGCGGCACGACGATCCGCGGCGTCGTCACGGTCATCGCGGCGATCACCGCATCCGCGGACATCTGCGCGCCGGTCAGCGAGATCGCCGCCTCGACGTGCTCGCGCCGCAGCGCGCCGTCGCGCCACTGCGCGAGGAACCACCCGCGCGGCATCGTCAGCCGGGTGCGGGCGATCACGCCGAGCTCGGCCGCGGCCTCGTGGATCGGGCGGCCGATCCAGCCCCACCACGGGTTGACCGCGATGAACCGGTCGAGCGGCCAGCTCGGCGCGATGCGATCGCAGGCGAGCGAGACGTCGCGCATCAGGGCCTCGATCGCGTGCAGCGAGGGATCGACGGGGGCATTCATCGACGGGCTCCGGAGGACGGGGCGGACGCGGGGGTCCGGACGGACACGGGGATCGCGACGGCGGGCGGGGCGGCGGGCTCGGGCGGCGGCCACAGGCGGAACGCCGCGCGGCTCACGCACTCGTCGAGGAACAGGCCGCCGTAGCACCACGGATAGAGCGTCGACGCGAGCGCGCCCCGCGGGGCGGCCTGCACCGCGCACTGCAGCGCGAACAGCGTCGCGAAGCCGGCCGCGACGATCGCCCACAGCGGCGCCGAGGGCTCGCCGGCCGGAACGATGCGACCGGCGAGCGCGGCGTGGAGCCCGAACCACGCGAGCGCGACCGCGAGCGCGCCGAGCCCGGTCCGCGCGAGCGCGCCCGGCGCCATCGGGCGGCCGAGCGGCACGAGCGCGAGCACGACGATCGCCGCGAGCGTCGCGAGCGTCGGCGTCGGATGCAGCCACGGGCGCCACGCCGCAGCCGCGACCGCCACCGCGACCGCCGCGACCGCGATGCCGGCGAGGATCGACCCGGCGCCGGGCGCGCCCTCGGCGGGCGCCATCCGAGCGAGCGTCGCAGTGCGGACCGCCCCGCCGGCCGCGAGGAACGCGTGCGCCTTGTACAGCGAGTGCGCGACCAGGTGCAGCAGCGCCATCTCCCAGGCGCCCAACCCGATCTGCATCAGCATGAAGCCCATCTGCGCGCAGGTCGACCACGCGAGCGCGACCTTGATGCTGACCCGGGTCGTCGTCACCAGCGCCGCGACCACCGCGGTGAACGTGCCGACCGCGACCAGCAGCGCCTGCGCCGCGAGCGACTCGGCGACCAGCGGCGCGAGCCGGATCAGCACGAATCCGCCGAGGTTGACGACGCCGGCGTGCAGCAGCGCGGACACCGGGGTCGGCGCCTCCATCACCTGGATCAGCCAGCCGTGGAACGGGAGTTGCGCGCACCTCAGCAGCGCGGCGACCGCGACCAGCACGACGGCGACCTGGGCGGCCGCGGGCAGGCCCGGCTCGGCGGCCGCGCGCGCGATCAGCTCGCCGATCCGCACGGTGTCGAACGCGGCGTACAGCAGCGCGACCGCGCCGAGCATGCAGGCGTCGGCGATCCGGCCGGCGATCCGCTTCTTGTGCGCGGCGACCACCGCGGCCGGCCGACGCCCGAAGAAGGTCAGCAGCCGGTGCAGCGCCAGGCCGGTCGCGATCCACGCGAGCGCGAGCACCAGCAGGTGGTCGGTGGCGACCACCCCCATCACCGCCGCGATCGTCGCGGCGAGCCAGCGCGCGTGGCGGACACGACCGGGCTGGCCGTCGAGGTAGGTCGCGCCGTAGCGCGCGATCGCCAGGCCCACGAACGCGACCAGCACCTGCACGACGCCGCCGGCGAGGTCGGCGCGCAGGCCGAAGCCGGTGCCGCGCCCGCCGACGCACGCGATCGCGAGCGAGCCCAGCGCCGCCACCAGCGCGACCGCGAGGGCGCCGCGCACGATGCGCGAGGCCGCCGCGTCGCCGCGCGACGGGCCGCAGGCCAGCGCGGCGAGGCCGGCGGCCGCGGCCGGCAGGGCGAGCAGCGCCGCATGCCAGGCGGGAAGCACGGTCGGATCGGGGACGGACGCAAGCATCGGGAGACCCCTCGCAATGGGATGGCGCCATCCTGGCCGACCGGAAACCATCCGTAAAATTCATTGTTCCTGCGATATCGTTCATCCTGAAAGAACGATCGGGGTCGTCGTGCAAAGGCTGAACTACCACCATCTCCACTACTTCTGGGCCGTCGCCAAGGACGGCAACCTGACCCGCGCGGCCTCGCGGCTGCACGTGTCGCAGTCGGCGCTCTCCGTGCAGATCCGCCGGCTCGAGGAGCAGCTCGGGCAGGCGCTGTTCGAGCGGCGCGGCCGCACGCTGCAGCTGACCGAGGCGGGGCGGCTCGCGCTGTCGTACGCCGAGTCGATCTTCGCGGCCGGCGGCGAGCTGGTCGCGCTGCTGCGCGAGGGCCGGCGCGCGAACCGCCAGGTGCTGAGGATCGGCGCGGTCTCCACGCTCTCGCGCAACTTCCAGGAGAACTTCGTGCGGCCCCTGCTCGAGCGCGACGAGGTCGAGCTGGTGCTGCAGTCGGGCGGGCTCGCCGAGCTGCTCGGGCGGCTGCGCGTACACACCCTCGACGTCGTGCTGTCGAACCGGCGCGTGCACGGCACGCCCGACGACCCGTGGCGGTGCCGACGGATCGCACGCCAGCCGGTCAGCCTCGTCGGCCGGCGCCGACCGAAGCGGCGCGCGTTCCGGTTCCCGGACGAGCTCGCCGAGGTGCCGCTGCTGCTGCCCGGTCCCGACCACGACATCCGCGCCGGCTTCGACCTGATGTGCGAGCAGCGCGGCATCCGCTACCGACTGCGCGCCGAGGTCGACGACATGGCGATGCTGCGCCTGCTGGCGCGCGACTCCGACAGCGTCGCGCTGCTGCCGACCGTCGTCGTGCAGGACGAGCTGCGCACCGGTCGGCTCGTCGAGTACGCCGTCGTGCCCGAGCTCGCGGAGACCTTCCACGCGATCACGGTGCGGCGGCATTTCGAGCCGCCGCTGCTCACCGAGCTGCTGCGCCGTCCCGAGTCCGACGTCCTGGGCCTGCCGACGACGTGAGGCGTCGACGATCCCGTCAGTCCGCGAACCGGTAGGCGATCGACGCGATCGAGCCGCGCCAGTACGGCCGGCGCCCCGCCGCCGGCAGCCAGGCGACCTCGCCGTCGAGCGGCACGCGCATGCCGTCCCGCCACTGCCAGTTCGACCAGCGTCCCTCCCAGGGCGTCGGCTCGATGCGTCCGCCGACCGTCCGACCCCGCGCGTCGGCGGACACCGATCCGACGAGGCCGGCGTCGTCGAACCGGAACGTCAGGGTGCACGCGAGCCCGCCGTCGTCCAGCGTCGCGCGCGCCGTCCGTGCGTCGACGCCGACCCAGCGCACGCCCTGGCTCGGCAGCAGCGCGGTCGGATACCAGGGCGCCTCGGCGAGGAACCGCATCAGCTCGCCGCGCGCGAGCCCGTCGGTGTCGCGACTCGCACCCAGGTCCACCAGGCCGAGCAGCGACGGCCTGAGCAGTCCTTCGCCGGCGACGTAGGCGTCGTGCACGCGGACGGCGACGCCGGGCGCGAACGCGATCCGGGCGTCCCAGACGAAGCCGGGGCGCCGCGTCACGATCCGCTGCGTCGAGGTGAACGGCTTCCAGGCGTCGGCCGTCTCGCTCGCATTGAACGTGCCGCGGTGCACGACCTCGGCCGCCGCGACGATCGGCGCGCCGTCGGCGAGGACCGCACGGAAGTAGCGCCGAACCGGCTCGGGCATCCCGTCGAGCCCGCGCGCATCGTGGCGCGCGGGACGCGGCGTCGTGCGCGCCGCCTCGAGCCGCCGGTGCAGCGAGCGCGTCGCGGCTCGCCAGCGCAGCGCACCCGCCGCGACGAGCGCCGCGGCACCGGTCGCCGCACCGCCCGCCGCGAGGAGCGCGCTCCCGGCGGACACGCTCAGCCGCGCGGGGCGCCGTCGCGCGAACCGCGGGCCCGCGACGCGCCGCCGGGCCGATCGGCCCCGGCCTGCCCGTCCCTCGACGGCGTCGCGGCCGACGGCCCCACGCCCGCCGACCCGCTCCCCGCCGTTCCGCCTCCCGTCGTTCCGCCTCCCGTCGTTCCGCTTCCCGCCGGCTCGGTCCCCGCCGGTCCCGGGCCCGGATGACCGCCCCACCACCGCGTCGGCTTGAGCTCCTGCTCGTCGTGCGCGAGCAGTCGCGCGTGGTGGCGGTCGGCGTCGGCGACCAGCAGGTCGGCGGCGATCGCCCCCGACACTCGCGTCGCGCCGAACGCGAGGCCGGGGATGTCGCCGGCGACCGCCCCCTGGCTCAGCGTGCTGCCCCACGAGAACAGGTGGATGCGGGACAGCGCGCCGACGGTGCGCGCGTCGGCGCCCGGCCGCGCGAGCAGCTGGAAGCCTTCGCCGAGATAGGGGAAGCGCGCGATCTCGTCGCGCGCCGGGCTGCCGTCGGACGGCACGCAATCGCCCCAGGCGAGCACCTGCGCGGCGAGCGGGCCGAGCTCGGGCCGGTCGATCAGGTTCACGTCGAAGCCGGTGCCGAGGATCACCGCATCGAAGCGGTGCTCGCCCGCGGGGGTGGCGACGCGCACGCCGTCGGCGTCGACCGCGACGTCGAGCCAGGGCTCGCCGAGCCGCAGCGCGAAGGCCGCGTGGCGGTCGCAGCGCAGCACGCTCTCGTAGGGCGCGGGCACCTGCTCGTCGAACACGTGCGCGTAGAAGCGCACCCGCTCGGCATCGGGCAGCGCCGGGTAGCCGCGGAAGAACCCGGCGAACGAGGTCCACTTCGACTTGTTGACCTGCGGCATCGCCGTGCGCCGCGCGAACATCGTCACCGCGGCCGCACCGTGCTCGAGCGCGAGGCCGGCGTTGTCGAACGCCGACGCGCCCACGCCGAGCACCCCGACGCGCCGGCCGGCGAGCGCGGCGAAGTCGATCTCGTCCATCGAGTGGAAGACGCGGCCGCGGGCGCACGGCGCGTCGGACGCGAGCGAGGGGAACGCGGGGCGCCGGGGCAGGCCGCTCCCCTCGCGTCCCAGCGCGAGGACGAGCTTGCGCGCGTGCACGACGCGGGACGTGCCGCGGACGTCCAGCCGCAGCGCGAGCCCGGCCTCGGTCGGCTCGACCGCGACCAGCCTCGTCCCGTTCTCGACCGCGACGCCGACCTGCCGGCGCACCCACAGCAGGTAGTCGCGCCAGTCGAGGCGCCACACCTTGTGCAGCGCCGCCCAGCCCTCGGCACCGAAGCGCGCCTCGTACCAGGCACGGAAGGTCAGCGACGGCACGCCCAGGTCGGGACCGGTCAGGTGCTTCGGCGAGCGCAGCATCTCCATCCGCGCGAAGGTCGCCCACGGCCCCTCGAGCCCCTCGTCGCGCGCGTCGATCGTCCGGATCCGGCCGATGCCGTCGCGCCGCAGCGCGTACGCGACCGTCTGCCCGCACATCCCCCCGCCGGCGACCAGCACGTCGAGCATCGGCGCGCCGTCGGGCCCGGGGGTCGGGGGCACCCAGTCGGGCGGCGGATAGTTGAGGCAGGCGAGGTCGTGCGCGACGCGCGTCTCGAGCGCATTCAGGCCGGCCGGGTCCTCGCGCCGGGCGTCGCGCTCGGCACGGGCGCCCGGCGCGGACGCGAGCCGGCCCCAGTCGCGCGCGCCGGGCGCGGTGGAACGGGCGGGCGGGATCGGGGTCGTGGCGGTCATAATGACCGCCATTCTGCCTGCTCCCGGAACGCCATGACCTCGCCCGTGCTGCACTGCTTCTACAGCCTGTCCTCCCCCTGGGCCTACTTCGCCGGGCCGCAGCTGCAGGACGTCGTGCGCCGCCATCGCGCGACGCTGCTGCTCAAGCCCTACGACTTCCAGGCGGTGGTGCCGCGCACCGGCGGCATCCCGCTGCGCACGCGACCCGAGCCGCGGCGCACGTACCACGCGCTCGAGCTCGATCGCTGGCGCCGTCACCTGGGCATGCCGCTGAACCTCGTGCCGAAGCACTACCCGGCCGACGGCCAGCCGCCCGACTGGAACAAGCACGCCGGCTGGATGGTGATCGCCGCGCAGCTCCGGGGACTGGACGCGTTCGTGCTGTCGCACGCGATCCTGCGCGCGCTGTGGGCCGAGGAGCGCGACATCGCGGACGCGTCGACGCGCATCGCCATCGCCGACGAGAACGGCTACGACGGGACGGCGCTGCAGGCGATGGAGCGCAGCGACGCGGTGCAGGCCGCCTACCGGGCGAACACCGAGGAGGCCGAGCGCCTCGGCGTGTTCGGCGCGCCGACCTTCGTGCTCGACGGCGAGCGGTTCTGGGGCCAGGACCGGCTCGACTTTGTCGACCGCGCGCTCGCGGCCAGGGCCCGCGCGGGCGGCTGACGGCCGGGCACC
>ENA-UOYA01004000-UOYA01004000.1-activated-sludge-metagenome-genome-assembly--contig:-NODE-4000-length-12750-cov-11.724380_pt1 | contig 12750 bp, 12 predicted proteins | sample MGYA00238163_ERZ764804 | MGnify/ENA primary metagenome ERZ764804 (study PRJEB28919, sample SAMN05720223) | activated sludge metagenome | isolation source: Anaerobic digester | place: Hong Kong...
ATTATAATCCTTGATTAGAGAGAGAGCAGAGAGAGCAAAAGAGATCTATAAACTCTCTCTTTTTTGTTTACTTTTACCTAATGGAAAATGGAAATGAAAAAAAAATAAAATAAAACCTGATGAGGAAAGAGGAAATAGAGAGGAAGGTTTGGCGGTTGTCTAGACAAGTACGTCTATTTGTATATTTTTTGTAAATAATAGCGTTGACAACACCGATAAGCTATGCTATAATTATTGGTATGAGAAGAGAGGTAAAAATGGATAAGCGTAATGATAAAATTATTTTATGGCAAAAACGATTAAAATCTTTTTTTAGTGCTAATGACTATTTCGTTGAAGACGAACAACCAGATTATTTTGTATTAAATATCAATGATGAATTGTGGTTTGTTAGCATAAGTGCTAACTACTTTTTTTTGTCACCGTATAGACAAAAAAGTAGTGTGTTGTCGGAAGACTCAATCGAGAGGAAGATTCTTCATGAGGTGGAGAACGCCATTGATGACTATGGGAAATTCGAAAGAATTTTTGTCGATAATTGCTACATTGCGTTCGAGGATGAAGTAGTCGTTGAGGTGTGGTGGAAGGAACTTTAGCATAGTAGTGCGCTAAAGTGGCCATTGTTGATAATGAATCTTGTTGACAACAAAGAGGGGAAGTGTTATAATTATTGCATCGAAAGCGAGGTGTGCTATGAAGGACAAAATTTACGAGTTGTTCGCTCAAGAACGGTTTTCTGTGAAGAGCGAAGAAGGGGATTCGTTGAGTGTAAAAATCAACGATGACTGGTGGGTAATTCATGTTGAAGTAGTAGATCATGATGTAGAGGATTCTCTCTCGTGGTTTTTGTCTCGACCACGTTCACGTGAAGAGGGGTTGGCTGAAACTCTCATTTCTATGTTTATTTTATCAACGTTAGACGAAAGTCAACAAATTCGTGTAGGTGATCGAAAGATCATTTACACGAGTAATGGTCAAGACATCCGCATTTGGTGGGATTATGAGGATAAGGATAAGGAATAAAATTATGGAAAACTTTAATTTAGTAGGAAATTGGGATTCAAAAGTAGAGATTGTCCCAGGAAACTTCAATGAAGTTAACCCTGTGAGGTATGTCTGGACAACCGCAAGGGAAAGACTAATGTATAGTAAAATTATGTATGAATTATTGCGACACATTCGTACTAATTATATTCCATACGAAAATGGGATAATTTTACCTTACAATGATGATGAAGTGATTAAGGTAACTATAGAGGTGTAAATTGAAAAAAGAGTAGTGTTTTACTACTCTTTTTTTTGTACCGGAAAGCGGATGCGCATAGCCAAAAAATCGATGATTTCCTTTGTTTTAGAAGGATGAAAAAAGACTTCCGATAAAATATACGGAAGTCTTTTAGTAAACGAAATTTAAACGTATTTAACGATATTCCTGTTTTCTTCGCTCATGTCGAAGTTGTCAGTGAAACACGAGTTGAGAGTAATAAAGCAGTTGTAAGCGGTGCAATCTTTTACAAAACAATTAGTAAGAGAGATAATAACATCGCAGAAATCGCAATTCTCGAACGTACAGTTGTACGCCGAGAAGAAACCTTCGTTGAATTCTGTACCCTCAAATTCAACATTTCGAGCGCTAAACAAGTAGTTGTTAGTGAAATTTGAATTGTCTACTGAACCATTCAATAAAGTACCTTTATACACGTTTCGCAGTACGACTTCGTCCATTGAGAAATTTTCCGCATAGACATCCTGATTATCAACATATTCGTTGACGAACATTTTTTCTCGAATTTCCATAGTTTTACCTTCCTTCCTCGAATGTTTTAATTATACACTAGAAGCAGGGGTTAGTCAAGAGTAAAATTGACAAACAATGTAAAGTTTCAGTTGTGTAGACAAGCGTGAATTTAAGCGTAATCACCTAATGGAAGTGCTATGTTACACTTCCATCAGGCGATTGTGGTTGAAATGAATACTATTACTAAATAATCAAACAGTTGTTGAGGATGACGTTGCAATCCTCAGAGAACGTGCAATTATCCAGTATACAATTGGTGAGTGTTCCGAAAAACCGCTCAAATTTGCAATTCGTGAAGATATCACGATCGAAATTGTTCAATAAACCTTGATAGATGTTGAGGAAATGGCAATTATGTAATCGACTATCACTAATTGTTAAATCGTTGCTATCGTCGAAAAGACAATTGAAGACTGAACAATTAGATAAATCGGTGCGTTCTATGTATGATAACGCAGAGTCTCGTATTGTTGAGGTATCTAAGCTAATGAAACATTCTGTGATAGAGATTTCAGCAATTTCACACTCTAAACCGATGAGGTTCTCAGTAATCAATTTTTCTGAAGTAGTGAATTTTTCGTTGACGACGTACATTGGCGAGGCTCCTTTGTTTTCTTTTAATTATACTACCAAAACGTGAGAAAACAAGAGTATTGTTGATAAAAAAATGTAGAGTTAGAGAAACTTTTACGATAGTTGGGGTAGAGGTAGGGTAAGTTGTTTATAAAAAATGAATTTTGGAGCTCATTTAGAGTTAAAATAAAATTATAAAAATGAATTTTGGAGCTCATTTAGAATTGAAGTAAAATTATAAAAATGAATTTTGGAGCTCATTTAGAACTATTATAAATTTACAAAAGTGAATTTTAGAGCTCGTTTATAGTTGAAATAAGTTTATAAAAGTAAATTTTGGAGCTCATTTAGAATTATTATAAATTTACAAAAGTGAATCTTAGAGCTCATTTATAGTTGAAGTAAGTTTATAAAAGTAAATCTTGGAGCTCATTTATGTAAAATGGTTTGAACTAAATTTTAGAAAAATAATTACAAAGTAAAAAATAATTTTTATAAAAGAATACAAAGTAGAGCTTTTTAGAGCTCATCTAGACAACTCCATCAGGCATAACAGTTATAAAAATAGTGAAAATAGAGTTTAATGCGTATAGCCAGACTTGTAGGAAAAAGTGCAATTTTAGAGACTTGTAGGAAAAACTAGAATTGTAGTAGGACTAAGATGATAAAAGAAATTAAAGAGGATAAAATAGAGTGGAAAAGTAAAAGATGAGAAAAAGAGTAATAGATGACAAAGAAAGTGAGTAATTGCGCATAGTCAGTTGTTGAGGTCAGAGCTCATGAATTGCGTGTAGCCAGAGCTCGTGTAATGCGCATAGTCAGAGCTCGTGGACTGCGTGTAGTCAGAGCTCACATGATGCGTATAGCCGCCGGCAAGAGATGGAAGCGCAGGGCGCTGACTATACGAAACGATTTCCGCTTGTGAAATATATCACAAAGGGTCTGTTTTTCCGTATAACCAGGATTGGTGTTTTCTTTTAGACGTCCAGGGATTACGGTTATGCTTGACTTTTTCACTTTTTTTTAGTACAATAAAAGAAAACGAAAGGAAAGAAAAAATGAGTAGGAAAAGAAATTTTTATCTAATTCTTGATACGGAAACGACGGGGTCTATACAAAACCCGATTCCGTACGATATAGCATGGATGATTTGTGATCGAGAAGGAAACACGGTTGATAAGAAACAATTTGTTATCAATAATGTTTTCTACAATAATTACTTGATGATGGGATGTTATTTCTCAGATCGACTGAATTATTATGAGAATAATACTCGTGTTGAATTCATCGATGCGGAAAACTTTTTTCCGTTTTTCCGAAAAACAATTATCGATTTTGAGATTACGCATTTATGCGCTTATAATCTCAATTTCGACGTTCGAGCATTGACTACACTTAACCGCATGTATGGGAAAACAAAAAAAGTTTTACCTAAACCGCTAAAATTAGTTGATATTTGGTCGATGGCGTGTTTTCTTTTTCTTGATTCTGTTTCTTATCGTCTTTATTGTCGAGAAAACGGGTTTCTTTCAGAAAAAGGAAATTATCGGTCTAATGCGGAATGCGCATATAGATTCATTATGCGGGACTCTGAATTTGAGGAATTGCATAATGCATTAGATGACGTCGAAATTGAAAAACAAATCTTATTGTATTGTTTTTCGAGGAAAACGAAATTACCGAAAGAGAATATCGCCAATCCTTGGCGATTAATTCAGAAAAAAGATGAGTTTACAGTAAAAAGTCAAATTAGTTTTGACTTTACAAAAAAAGCAAAAAAAGAAAGAAGGAAATAAGATGAATCTGGTAAAAAATGTGACAATAAGTTTTGATTTAGATGGTACATTGTACGATTTGTACAATGTACCCGATTGGCTAAAAAAGCTTGAGTCTGAACAAGTAATCGTTTTTTATGAAGGTGATTATCTGGTAGACCCTGAAAAATTTCGCTATTTCGTTCAAACCCTGGAAAAACAGGGAATCGAGTTTTCGGTTATTTCCAAATTACCGAATTCAAAAAATGTTAGATTCTTGAAGGAATCGAAAAAAGCGAAAACGGGATTTGTCGATAAGTTATTTCAAGATCCTAATATTCCAAAACATTTTATCGGGTTTACTAGTGATAAGTCTAAACTGTTTCCATTGAAACCGACTGACTTTCTCATCGATGACGACATCGACAATCGTATTGCATGGGAAAAAGCGGGAGGAATTGCTTTCAATCCTTTGGTTTTTGATAGCGTTGAAACAATTTTATGTCGTATGATCGAGTTTATGAACTTTTTAGACGAGTACGTAGATCTATTAGAAAAATATGTTTGTTACACTGAACTAATAGAGTTGACTAGGTTTGAGGTATTAGGTCTTTTATCTCGAGTAGGATTATTGTAAAAAAGTGAAGTCAAGTTGATTGACTTCACTCTAAAAAATAGAATTGTTTAGCAAACAATTCTATTTTTTTGTTTTGTAAACATATATTATTTTAGTACTAATAATTATAAAGTAAAGATATTATCGATTATAAATAAACTGAAAGAATAATAGAATATTCCTTTATATAAAGAATAAAGGTTTAGATAAAATGTAATAAATATAAAAATGGTATAAGACTAAAATTTATAAAATAATAATAGATGAATGATAAGATAATGATTATAAATTCTATAATAGTTTATTACAATCCTATTAGTTGAGGAAAACGGTAATGATTAGGTCTTCAGTAGTAGTTTACTAAAAACATAAACTATAAAAATTATAATATTGATAAAACAATTCAATAATAAATTTAGATTTTAGAAAAAGATGATAAAAAAGATAAAACATAAAAATGATATAAATGATGATAGCAATTATAATCATTACTAAAAGAATAATAGTTGACCAGAATAATAATCATTACCAGAAAGATAATAGTTGACAATGTTTATCAAAGAGAGGGGGGATTGTTTGTGAAATGTTTCACAAAGTGTCCCGCATGGCGGGACAACCCCACTTTCATCTGACACGCATCACTTTTCATCTCACCTCACTTTTCATCTCACCTCACTTTTCACCTCACCCCTCTCTCCTCCTCACTTTTTTCCTCATCATTTTCCCCTTGACAAATCTCACTTTCTATGTTATATTATTGTGAAGGAGTTCACTTGTTTACACTAAATTTCAATCTTACTTATGACACCGATCGTCTAGCTTTGGTAAACTCTTTGCTTGCTGAAGCGGAAACCGATCCTACACCAGACCAACTAACACAGTTGGCTGACTATATCCTTTTAGGCAAACAGCACCCACCTGTGCAACGCTTGCCTGAAGGGCACACTGCTCTCCCGAAGAAAAGTTCCATTCATGCCGAAAACTGGGCTTCTTCGGCGAGTAAGCCTGCTATCCCTTTCGACGACTTGCCCGAAGACTTTTTCCCTGATGATGAGCCTCCTAAAGACCCCTATACTCACTCTCGCCGCACCATAAACCGCAATAACCCTCTTCATCAGTGTATCCCTACCATGACTGACCTCTGGCAAGAAATAGACAGGTTGAAACAGAGTTATGCGGAGGCGAAAGCTGCGCAAAAGCCTACCGCATGGAAACTTCGGCGTTGGCTTATCGAATTGCAGCAACAGCAATACACACTTTTAGAGTGTTTCCTGCCGAACATTCCTTCCTATTCCTACTATTTGCCGAAACCTTCCCCATTTCTTCCTTGGCTTGACGGCATCGAACTTTCATCAGGCGAAACCGTCTTTTTGGATATCACTGAACCCTTACATGTTCAACACCTCATCACTCACTACAGTTCTCTTGTCAAGCATGCTTATGGCCACTGCGAAACTGACATCATGTCCATCCTTTGGGACTTGGAGCAAGCCATCGACCACGCCCATCTCCATCCTTCTCGCATGGACATTGTTCTCGCTAAAATAGATCACTTGCCCACCTCTGAACTTTGCCGCCATTTGGAAGAAACCTACGGTGCTTCTTATGCCTATTCTCCCAACTATCTTTCCACCATTTTCACCACTCAAATTTGCCCTAAAATAGCCGCTTCTGCCTTAGACCTCCAACAACAATTTCTGTTCTCCAATTCTCCTCGCCATTGGCGTACTTGTTCCATATGTGGCGAGCGTAAAATTTTGTCCAATTATAATTTTTCCAGGAAGCATGAAGGTTATGCTTCCTATTGTAAAGTTTGTGCTAAGCAAAAACGAAAGGAGCGCCAATTGCATGGCCGAAACCAAAACTAAAACTTGTGCTCGTTGCAGCACAGAATACCCTCTATCCATGTACTATAAAACTAAGTCGCCTTTTTTCCTTGATGGAGTGCTGCCTTTTTGCCCTTCTTGTTGTATGGACCTCATCGATGCCGCTGACCTTAAGCAAGTTGATAAGCTATGCCAGTGGGCAGATTGGGCATTTTACCCCGACATTTGGATGAAAATGTACACTGGTTCGGGCAAAACCACTCTTCAAGACTACTACGCTAAAATTATTCGTTCCAGCACCTCCATTCCCTACAACCAAAACGCCGATTGGACCTCTCTCAACCAACAATGGCGGGACCTCATTTCCAAAGGAGAAGGTAAAACTCTTCTTCCCGAAGAAGTTGAGAGAGAAGAAGCTTCTCTTCGAGAATTTTGGGAACCAGATGGTGACCGTCAATACACCCTTATCGAACTGCGGTATATGGACAAACTATTTCATGATTTAGAACGTACACAAAACATCTCCACTGGAGCCCAAATTGACCAAGCGAAAAAATTAGCTCGTCTTTCTCTCGACATGGATCGAGCACAAAAAGACCAAAAACTTGACCTATACGTTCGCCTAATGAACGCATACAAAGAGCTCATCAAAACTGCCGAATTCACGCCCAAAAACTCCACTTCCGTCAATTCGTTTGAGACTACCGGTGAACTATTCCTCTTCTTGGAAAAAACTGGCTTCATCAACAAGTTTTATGACGGTGAAGAGCGAGACATTGTCGATAAGACTATTCGAAATCAGCAGCAGTTTTTGCGCCGCATTGTCTCTGGAGACTCCACTCTTTCGGAGCGTATTGAGCAACGCTTAGAGCGTCTAAAACTTTTAGACCACTTGGAAGACGGTCTAACCGCTGAGGAAGAATGGTCCTATGACCTCACAGCAGATTCGGACACTTGGCTGGATAACACCACTTTTGACGCCTATTTAGACGAAGAAGAGCCCTTTATCGAAGATTTGGAGGACTTGTGAAAACCAAACCCAGAGCCGATGTATCTGTGCCGCAATCTACCTTGAACTCTTCATTAGGCAAAGCCACTTCGAAGCGTCTGCAAAAGAAAACAGAAGAAACCAAAATCGTCAAAGAACCCAAAAAAACGAAGAACCTTTCTGTAGTTCCTTCATCTACTTTAGAAGGTCTTGGACTTTCTCCCGTAAATCGGCTGAAAAAACAATACGGCATAGACAAAAATGTGCTGCTAACGAAGGATAACGTTGAACAGAATAGGGAACTCATAGAGAAGTTTGCCTCTTTCTTTACCGCCTATCCCGACATTTATCTAGACCTCATTGCTCCAGCCGAATCACGTCAAAAATTGTTTTTCTATCAGCGTATTTTCCTGCGAGCCTGTATGCGTTTTCAGTACCACTATTGCATTGCTGCCAGAGGTTATGCTAAATCCTATTGTGCCATTTTAGCAGGCATTCTTCGCTGTATTTTCATGCCTGGAACCACCATGTTTGTGTGCGCTCCTATGGCTCAGCAAGGCATCGAAATTGCCCAAGACAAAATGAACGCCATCTTCACTGCCTATCCCATGCTTTTGAAAGAGGTAAGTAAGATGAATTCCTCTCAGCAAGAAATTAACCTCTTTTTTACCAATGGGTCCAATTTTGATGTGCTGGGAGTGACTAGTAAAAGCAGAGGATTGCGGCGAAATGCCGGCATCATTGATGAAGTGCGGGACCAAGATCCCGAAAAACTAAACAACATCATCATTCCTGTTATGAACATCCCTCGGAGAACCGCTAGTGGCTTCTTCAATCCTTATGAACCCCATCAGGCCCAAACATGGATTTCGAGTGCTTCCCAAAAATCGGACTATAATTATCAAAAATTTACAGAATTTTTGGAGAGAGCAGTGATCGATCCCAGCAAAGTGTTCGTGGAAGGAAGTGACTATCGAGTGCCGTTAGCCAGTGGCCTTATTACCAAAGACTACATAGATTCTTTGAAAAATGATCCCACTTATGACGCTAGCACCTTTGCTAGAGAGTATTTGTCCATCTTTACTGGAGGAGCCAGAGATAGCTGGATGCGTCCAGCTCAATTGAACAGGTTGCGCCGCATTGTCAATCCGCACATTCGGCCACGAGGCGTAACTCCCAATAACTTTTACATCTTGTCTGTTGACGTAGCGAGAAGCGGCCAAGCTAAAACCGTCATTTGCGTTTTTCAAGTGGAAAAAGGTTCGACGGCTTGGACCAAAAAATTAGTGAACATCATGACACTTACTGATGAAGAAATGCACTTTCAAAAGCAAGCAAATGCTATCAAGCGTCTTATCGCTACCTTCTCTCCTCGCCAGGTAGTCATTGATGGCACTGGACTGGGGAGGGGTCTCCTAGACTTCATGATACAAGAAACTGTCGATTCCGAAACAGGAATAGTTTACCCTGCTTATGGTTCATTCAATGATGAGGAATTGCGGAAAAGTCAACCACCTAATGCTCCGCAAATTATCAATGTGCTTATTCTCAATGCCTCTTTAGCTAGTGAAATTCATGCGGTAGCCTATGCCGAATGCACTTCTGGACATGTGCGGCTACTGATAGAGGAAAATGAAGCGAAGGTTCGCCTGATGGCAACTAAAAAAGGGCAAGCAATGCCATTGCAGCAGCGTATGGCTCGACTTTATCCCTACGAAATGACTTCTCGTCTAATCGAAGAAATTGGGAATTTGCGGGTAAAAGCAACAAACGCCTCCGCACACACAATTGTACTTGAACGAATAAACAAGGAGATGCAAAAGGACCGTTTTTCTGCTTTTGAATATGGCATTTACTGCGCTAAACAGATAGAAGAAGCAGAAGTGAAGAAGAATAGAAAAAAGAAAAGTTCTATTCTTGATTTTCTTATGAAAAATTAGAAAGGAGAGCATGAAAAATAATAGTAATGTTTCGAGCGGCAGCATCCGAGACATCTTTGCCAAAATGAAACCTCGAGCGGTGCCGCAAAAAACCAGTAACTCCTGGACAACGGTGCGGCGCAATCCGAGTTTTTACTTTACTGATACTGAGCGAATAACTAGTTTAGTTAACGGTGGGGATCCCGATTCGATAATAGAGTTATCCCGTTTTTTCTTTGATACGAATGGGCTTTATCGCCGCATAATTTTGTATTTCTCAACTATGCTAACTTATGATACGTTTGTAGTGCCGAAATTTTTAGATAAAGTGCCAGACAAGGAGTCTTTCACTCGGAATTTTTCCAAAGTATTAGCATTTCTTGACAGTAGCAATTTGATGCAAGAGCTATCCCGCATTGTGACTGTCATGCTCATTGAAGGAGCCTATTATGGGCTTATCTACAACAAGCCATTAGGTGGCGTCATCTTTGCAGATTTGCCCAGACGATACTGTCGTACTCGTTTCCGTTCCAATAACGGTAATCAACTGCTAGAATTTGATGTAACATATTTTACTACCATTGTAGAAGAAGATAAAAAACGGCTTATTTTAGATAATTTCCCTGAATCGATACGAGAATTTTATAATGCTTGGAAAGAGGGAAAGACATTATCCAGTTGGTATTTGTGCCAGGAAGATGAAGCAGTAGCGTTTGTGTGTGAGTTAGATGGGAATTCTTCCACCTATTCTTTGCCATTTTTTGCGCAAATTATTCCTTCCATTTCTCGCTTTAAAGACTACGAAAAGGTAGACTTGGAAGCAGTTCAAAATGAATTGCGCAAACTAATCATTAACAAAATTCCGTTGGACAAAGAGGGAGAGCTTCTCTTCGATTTGGAAGAAGTAAAGGAAATTCACAACGGCGTAGCGGAAATGCTCAAAGATAACGAGCATGTTGACGTCGTGACTACTTTCTGTGATACCGAGGTAGCTTCATTAGGCTCCTCAAATGAAGCAGTGCGCAGCGATCTCGAATCGATTTCACAATTGGTGTATAGCGAAGCAGGAATTTCCAAACAATTGTTTAACAACACTTCGGCCGTATCAATAAACTATTCCATACAAAATGACTTGGCATTAGTTATTAACCTTATCAAGCCAATAGAAAATTGGCTTACATTTACAGTCAATAGGCGATTCAACAGAAATGAGGACTTTTTTTATGGAGTAAGTATATTGCCTATTTCTCATTACAATAGAGGCGAAATGTCTAAGCTATATTTGCAAGGAGCCCAATACGGATATAGCAAGTTTCTGGCTGGAGTTTCCTTAGGTATAAAACAGTCGGACCTCATTGCATTGACTACGATAGAGGAGGATTTCTTCGATTTGACGAATCGAATGACTCCTTTGCAGTCTTCCCACACAATGACTACAGAAAGCGGTCCGCAAAAACCAATTGAGGAACTTTCGCCCGAAACTATTGAAAATAAGGAGAGTTCATGAGTGATATACCTGTCGTTTTTCAAGCTAAAATTTTTAATTTTCGTTCATTAGAAAATAGCGGGATTGTAGTTGGAAGAACTCGAGTTTTTTACAAAGGATTGAACAACAACAGAAGTTTCATTTCGGAACAGTTTGCTAAAAAATTGATAGAAAGTTCCATTGGAGTTCCTGTAGTTGGGCTTTGGGATGAAGAAAAAAATGATTTTACTGATCATACAGAAGCACCGACTAAACGAGCGTATGGTTTCGTTCCCGAAAATCCTCACTTTGCGTGGGAAAGCCATTTGGATGATGATGGGGTAGAAAGAGAATATGCTTGTTTTGATGTGCTTTTGTGGGTAGAAAAATTCCCCGAAGCTAGAAACATTCTAAATGCCCCCTTATCCATGGAATTGAATCCTAAAACAATTGAAGGATCATGGGCAGTAAAAAATGGCGAGTCTTGTTTTGTTTTCACCGATGGAGAGATGTTAGGCTTTTGCGCATTAGGCAAGAATGTTGAGCCTTGTTTTGAAGGAGCGGCATTTTTCGAGAAAGCTGAAGTTAACTTTAACCTGCTGGAGGAGATAAAAGAAAGTCTAAAATTATATATGGAAGGAGACAATATGGAGAAAGAAATTTCTAAAGACTTCGAAAAAGAAGAAGCAACTACTTTTGAAGAAGTCCCGACCGAGGCAGCGCCTGACGTAGTAGAAGAACCTGTGGTAACAAACTGTACGACAGCAGCAGAATCAGACCCTGCTAAGGAAATGCAAGAAACTTTTCTGAAAATGCAAGAAAAGATCGATACTTTGCAAGCCCAAATAGATAAGTTAGAATCAGAAAATGGAATTTTGCAAGATTATAAGTTAAAAAAAGAAGCTGAAGAGCGGCAAGCAGTGGTGAGTCAGTATGCTGATGTTCTTACCCCTGAAGAAATTGGGGCAATAGATGTAAACAAATACACTTCTGAAGAATTGAGTGAAAAGTTTGCGGCTCTTGCGTACAAAAAGATAAAACAAACAAGTGAATTTAAGATGATTCAAACAGATAAACCTATTGAAAACGATATCGATTCAATAGTACAAAAATATAAGGAGAGAAAATAGAATATGGCTACTAAAACTTTTGCAGTCACAGGGTACCCTGCTTGTGAGGCAAATATATTAGTTTCTCGCAGCTCTGGGCGTATTTACTCTCATTATCCGCTGGACAGCACAGATTTTGCTACTGATAAAGCGTATAATGGTATGATTTTAGAAGTAGACCCCATCTCAAAAACTGTGAAAAAGCCCGTAAGTGCGAACGGTTTATTCGGACTTCATTTAACGGCAGAACGTTTGTATAATGGTGGGGGATTGAATTCTTTTGCAGTTTCTCGAACTCCAGTTGCCAACGAACCGAATGTTAGTACTGATTGCCCGAGATTGTATGCTTTATCCATCGGGGATTTGTTTACTACAAATTGTGTCCAATATGATGATGGAGATTTTACAGACGATGCGACTTTACTGGCGGTTAATCCTGCTGTAACTGCAGTGTATGGAGTTCCGAGTTCCACGGGGTATATTAAATTAACAAAGTCTGCTCCGTCAACAGGTATAGAATTGAAGTTAGTGGCAATTACGACTATGCCTGACGGTACAAAAGGCTTTAAGTTTGTTGTTGCCAATGATAATATTACTGATGTTGGACCTACTGGACCGACAGGTGCTACTGGACCTACGGGACCGACTGGACCTACTGGACCGACAGGTGCTACTGGACCTACGGGACCGACTGGACCTACT
>ENA-UOYA01004003-UOYA01004003.1-activated-sludge-metagenome-genome-assembly--contig:-NODE-4003-length-12749-cov-8.476446_pt1 | contig 12749 bp, 20 predicted proteins | sample MGYA00238163_ERZ764804 | MGnify/ENA primary metagenome ERZ764804 (study PRJEB28919, sample SAMN05720223) | activated sludge metagenome | isolation source: Anaerobic digester | place: Hong Kong...
ATGGGAGATACGTTTTAGGAGATGAGGAATGGCACGAAAATTGGGTTATTGATAAAAACTCTATTCTTAATGCTTACCCAGAAAATTTAATAAAATGATAGATGCAAACAAAACATTAAGGAGTATTATAAGTTCTTTAAATTATGAATATAGAGAATTAAAAGAATCTTGTCCTGAATTATTAGAAGAGTGTAAAGAAACTTTAAAAGAATACACAGAATTACTTCTTAATGCAGCAGCAGCAGCAGCAGCAGATAAAGCTAATTTTACCCAATCAAAAAGTAAATTAAGTGGCTATAATAAACAACATTTAAAAGAATCTATTGCAGAAAACGGTGATTATATTTGGATAAATAAAGAATCCATCACTTCTATTATTAATGATATTAATTTTGACTAATTATGATAAAAAAATATTAAATGCTAAATAAATAACATTTTATATTTTCTCTAGAGTTGTTATAAGTTAAAACAACTCTATGATGTCCATCTAAAAGATAATAGACATTATTCATTTTTACAACAAAAACTGGCTTATCTGTATCTATTTTTCCAAATCTATTTTCATCAACATTTCTTTGAGTAGATGTAAGCATATAAATTGGTAATTCAACAATAGGTAAAGAAGAAGCGTCGACTAATCTATAATATTCAATTTTATTTACTAATGCAATTTTTTCATCAAAAGAAAGATTAGAGTTTCTTTCAATAAATCCATATAAATTAGGTTCACAAGAAGAAAAGATTGATGAAACAGACATCGCTTCTTTTAATATTTTTTCTGTGAAAGAAGATTTTTTAGGCAATCTATACATATATTGATAATCAGGATTAGTATTTTGTCCTTTATTTTCAATAAACCCAAACTTAGAGTAGAATTTTATCAGTTTAGTTCTTGAATGAGTTGAAGATGCTGCAGGTCTTAATTGAAGAACTATATTATTTTTATCTGCATAAGAAATAAGATTATTCATAATTTTAGAGCCTAAACCTTGACCTTGAAATTTTTTAGGGATACCAATAATTTCTATAGTAACGAGTTTAGGTGAAACTTCAATAAATTCAGCTTCTATTCCTTGAGACTCTAATTCTTGTTGATAATTTGAAAAAAAAGACATTGTATATTTTAAATATTGTGTTTAATACCAAAAAAAATATAATTTTGCTCTAGAAAATAAAAATGAAAGAGTTAAAAATATATGAATTTCAAGCGAAACAAATAGAGGATACTTTCAGATTAGTATCTAACTTGTTAAACTCAAAAGAAAAAGAAACTTCATTAGACAGAGATATTATTCAAAGCTGGGAAATGATTAAAAATGTTCTAGAGAAAAATATTGATAAACCTGTAAATAGATTTTAAAATGATTTTAGTATTAAAAAAAGACAATAGTGAACAATGGGAAGATTATCAAGAATGGGTTAGTTCTATTCTTGAAGTAAATACTTCTAAAACACCAAAAGAATTAGTAAAGGAATATTTATCATATATTAAACAATATTTTTTAGATAATGAATTAGAAGTAGAAGATGATGGATTGAATGAGTATCCAAATTCTTATTATCTTTCTAATAGATATATAAAAAATGAAATTTATATCAGAAAATATTGGAGCAAGTTTAAAATATTAAAAAAGAAAATAGATTCTTTTGAAACATGGTTATTTAACAATTATGATGTTAAAAAATTAGAGTTTTCGGAAATACATTTATAATAATTTGTCTTAATGTTAATTTTGCCATACTTTTGTATGAAATAATATAAAAAATGACAAAAAAATTAATAAAAGGACATGAAAATTTAGAATTATCTCAGAAAGAAAGAGATTCTTTAATTAAAAAAGCGGCAAAACAATTTGGCAAATTTTTAACAACATTAGGATATGATTGGGAGAATGACCCGCATTTTAAAGATACACCAAATAGATTTACAAAAGCTTGGGTAAATGAATTAATGATAGGCAATTTTTCAAAGCAACCTAATGTAACTTCATTTGAAGAAGAAAATAAAGCAATGATTTATGATGGAATTATTGTTGAAAAAAATATAGAAATAAAAAGTTTTTGTAATCATCATCTTTTACCTTTTCAAGGTATGGCACATATAGCATATCTTCCATCTATCTCAGGTGAAGTTATAGGGCTTTCAAAAATAAATAGAATAGCAGATTTCATTGCACGTAGACCACAAGTGCAAGAAAGATTAACAAAACAGATACATGATGCTTTAAATGATTTAATTCCTGATAACAGAGGTGTAGCAGTATTAGTTTCTTGTAATCATCTTTGTTGTTCAAATAGAGGAATAGGCCATGATTCTACAATGGATACTATTTATTTAAGTGGAGCATTTAGAGAAGTATCGTCAGTAAAAGAAGAGTTTTTATTTTCAATTTCAAATAATTTTATAAAAAAATAAATATGTCTTTTGATAAATTTAAAAAATTTAAGAATCCTTATATAAATTCTTCATTAGAAAATGAAGATAATAAGTATGAAAAACAATATAACAAGCAAAAATCAAGTAGTGAAAATGAATTTGAAGCAGAAAAAGGAATATTAGATGGGCCATATAGACATTTAGTCGCAAAATATACAGAAATAGATAGAGAGATTAAATTTATAAAAGAAGACTTATCTACACTTTATTTAATGATTATGAATGAAAATTTGCCAGAAACAATGACTCTTCAAGAAATAAGAGAACAATATTTTAAATTTAGATTAGATAAAAGACATTTATCTAATAAAAAACCATTAGTAAAAATAATTAATGAGTGATAATATAATAACAGAAAAAAAAATAGGTAAAATATCATTTTCAGAATATAGTACATATCTTCAATGCCAGCATAAATGGTATCTAAATTATTATCTTAAATTACCAGGTGATACAAATGAAGAATTAATTTTTGGGTCAGCATTGCATAATACTATTGAATGTATTTTAACAAAACCATTGTTCAAAAATTTATTTAAAATAGATAAAGCAAAAACAATAAAAGATTTATTTAAAGGATTTTTAATAGATGAATTAAAAAAAATAACTGATGAAAATTTTTTAATTAAATTTAATAAACAAGGTTTAGCAAACATTTTTTTATTTCAAGCAGAAAAATTACTCATAGAATGGGATTTTTTTAATAGATTTAAAGATTATGAAGTAGCAGATGTAGAATATCATTTAGATAATATGGAATTATATTCTGATGAAAAAGTAAAAATAAATTTTAAAGGATTTATAGATTTAGTTTTAAGAAATAAAATTGATGATACTTATTTAATAATAGATTGGAAAACTTCAACAGTTGCATGGGATATTGCGAAAAAAATAAAAGATAACCCAAATTTTTTCGCACAATTAGCCTTGTATAAATATTTTTATAGCAAAGCAAAAAATATTCCTTTATCTAAAATAGAAACTAAATTTTATAATTTTCCAAGAAATGTACCAAAAGAACAATCTCCTTTTGCAGGAAATTTAAAAGAAACGTATATTACACATTTTATTGAAAAATTTATAGATACTACAAAGGAAATTCAAAAACATAAAGAAGAACTTGGATTATTTAATAAAGTAAAATTTGTTACGAAAAATAATTTTTGTTTCAGATGTAAATTTAATATAGATGAGTATTGTGATTCTATTACAGAGCATCAATTTGTAACTATAAAAACTATTAGTTAATTTTGTTTCAATGAAAAGAAAAAAAATAGTAATTTATTTAGATTATGCTTTTAGAATTCCAAATTTTATAAAAACTTTTGATAATTTCAAAGCATATTTATTCGCAGATGATTTAGATGGATTTGAAATAGAGCAATTAAATTTTTGGAAACAAGAATTAAAGAACGAAGAAATAGAAAAATTTTATTCCAGTAAAATAATAAAAGAAACGGAAGATATAAAAATAAGAGATTGGGAAAAATATTTTTATAATAAAGAACATTATTTAAGATTTTTAGAAGAATATTCATATAATCTTTATGTAGATTGCGAAGTTCCTTGCAAAAAAGATATAGAATATTTTAATACTGCTCAGAAATATCTTTTTGATATTATTTTAGTTGATGAATATATTTCTAATAGAAAAAAATTAAATACTTTTTTTTATTTATCTAAAATAAAATTATTACCACAACAAGTAATATTTTTAAGACAAGATGAAAAACTAGAAGGAGATTTTTATAAAGTTTGGAACCCATTAAAGAATAGTGAACAATATAACCAAGAAGGTGAAGGAGCATTTGAGATATGGCTAAAAGAAATAGAAAGCGAATTGAATATGAAATAAGTGATGATTTACTTATAGAAATAAAAAATTATAATAAATTTATTTTATCAACATTAAGTAATGAATATCTTGAAAAAAATTGTATTTCTAAAAATATTTTAGCAAGGAATATTTTTTTAAATTCAGTTTTAAAATATAAAACTTTAAAATCGTATGAATTAATACAAGAAGAAGTTGCGTATTTAATTAGCATAGAAAAAAATGCAATGAAATTAATGAAAGACGCAGAAAATAATAAAATAAAAATAACAGCAATAGATAAACAAGACCAACTAATTTTAGAATAATGTCAAAATCAATTTTAGAGCAAAAATTTAAAGAAAAAAGTATAGAAGCAAATCCAGAGTTTGCTAGACAATATAAACAAAAAATTATAGAACAAGTTTTTTATGAATTATCAGAAAAGAAAAATCGTTATATCTTTTTTTGTCCAGATTTAGCAGCCGTAAATAATTTAGCAAAACTTATTTACGAAACTGCGTATGAAGTAAAATCTTTAGGATATGAAGTTTTAGTTTTACATGAAATAGATGGATTTAAATGTAAATGGCTTTTTTCTCAAAAAGAATACAGACATTTAAAAGAAATAAAAACTGATTATATTATTACTAAAAAAAGTAGTAAATCTAAAAAAACTAAATCAAATTATGCTTTTAAACCATCAGATACAATTATTATACCTGACCAATTTCAAGAAATGGTAGATAATTTATTAGATGTTAAAATATTACAAAAAATATTATTAGTTTCTTCTTATGCAAGTATATATCATTTATCTCCAGGATATAATTATTCTAATTTAGGAATTAATAAAGTATTGTTTACTGAAGATAAATTATATAATGATTATTGTAAAATATTTCCAAATAGTGTAGAAGATTTTGTTTCATTTAAAAGTATGCCAATAAATACAGAATTTTATTCTGGTAGAATAAATAGAGAAATATTACCAGTAATATCAATATCTAATATTGGTAATGTTGAATTAGCACAACAAGTAATGAATACTTTTTTTAATTTATATCCTCAATTAAGAGTGTTTAGTTTTAAAATTCTTGATAGGCAAGATATGGAGCTATATAGAGAAAATTTAAGAAAATCTGCGTTAGTATTATTATTAGATAAAGTTATAGGAAATTCACAAATATTTTTAGAATGTATTTCAATGGGAACACCAGTTGGAACAATATCAAGAGATGAATTAAATAATGAATTATTAGAGAATGTTTATTTTGGTAATACTGCATTAGAAATAGTAAATAATTTAGCACAATTTTGTTCTAATTGGTTAAGTATAAGCACAAAAGAAATTACTGAGAGTGTTAAAAAAATACAAGATACAAGTAAAAATAATTATATTAATTATAAATTAGAATTAAATAAAGTTTTTAATGAATTACAAGAAAAAAGAATTGAATATTTTGCTAAAATTAAAAAAACATTAGATAATCAATAAATGAAATCATCTCAATTTATTTTTACTAATTTATTATTAGATTTTCCAGAAAGTGAATTAAGAATAATACAGGCTAATAATAATTTTTTAGATTTAGAATATTTTGATGGTAAACAGAATCTTGAATTTTTAAAATCTGCGAGTTTAATATTTGTAGTTAAATTAATACAATTTAAAAATAAAAAATTTATATTAATTTCTTCAAGAAATTCTAATAACACTTTTATTTCTGAATTAATTGCAGTTTTTGCAGCATATTTTAAAAAAAATATTAAAAAAGAAAAAAATACTATAAGATATAATGAAACAGGTAGCAGTATTGAATTTTTAGATATAAATAATTATGTTCTTAAACAAGATGATGAAGTAGAGGAGTTGATATTTTATAATTGTAGTATAAAAAATAAATTGAAATTTGAAAACGATTTAGAAATAATTTCAAAAGGATTAAGTAAAATAAAAAGTGTAAAAAAAATAAATATAAAATGAAAATATGTTATATAGTAGCTGGAGAAAATAAGTGTGAAATATCAAAAGAAACGCTAAAATATTTGAGTAAGATTACTTCTAAAGAATTTATTATCGTTGATAATGATTTTAAATTTGATAGTTTAGTAGATATAAAATTACCAAAAGATTCTACTCATATTTGTATTATACCAAATGATACAAATATTCCAGATAATTATGAAACTATAATAAAAGAGTATATAGATGAAAATGAAGATATTTTAGTATTGCCATTAATTTCATTAAAAAATACAGGAGTATTAAATAGTTGCCTTTGGGTCCCTTCATTAAATTCAAATGTAGGAGAATTAGATTTTGAATTAGCATCTAAGCAAATTGATACTACTTTATATTGTAGTTTAATTCCTATTTCTTATCTAAATAAAGAATATTTTTCTGAAGAAATAAAATATTACAAACATTTTTATTTTTTAAATAAAGTAACTAAAGATGAAAAAATAGTTATTGGTGTACCAAAATTATTAGCACAAATAAACATAGATTTATCTTTTAAAGATGTTTCAACAGAAGAAAAACAAAAAGATTATATGAATGCTAAAAAAATTTAATTATGAATGAACGAAAAAAAGAGTTATACAGATTTTTTTATAGAAAATAATACAAAACCTAAAAAAAGGGAAAGATATTTTTTGCAAGAGCAAGAAGACGCAATTATAAAATACAACGATCCAAAAACCACACAAAGAGAAAAAGATAGATTATTTGAAGAAACAATTAATATTTGTTTTAAAAAAACAATTGCCGGAGTATTAGAAATGCCAATGTTTCATAATCTTAAAAAAATCAATAGAGATGAATTAATTGAAGCAACTTTTATAAGATTGCTAGAAAAAATTCACAAATTTACTCCAGGAAAAGTTAGTCCTAAGACTGGGCTCCCAGTGAAAGCTTTTTCTTATTTTTCAACTATAGCAAAACATTTTATATTAGAACAAATAGGGAAAAATGAAAAAATTCTAAAAAATAAAGCAGATGTTGAACAATCAATAGACCTTTCAATTTTATCAGAAGATAATCTACAACAAATTTCTTCAAGTACAGCAACAGGAGAATATTTTTTAACTGATTATATAAAAAATTTTGAAATATCAAAAAAGACAATAGTTGATGTTGTAGAAAATATAATTCAGTATCATGAGACTATAGATAGTGATAAAGATTTAATAAAACTTGCATATTGTCTTAGATATATTTTAAATCATTGGGAAAAAATAGAGTTTCATAAAAAAAATGAATTTATGAGAATACTGACTTTATATTCTGGGTTTACACAACAAAAAGTTTCTATGTTATTTAAAAAAATAAAAGATGATGTTATAAAGAAAATTGCAGTAAATGTAAAAAGTTTTGATAAATTTAAAGAAGAAGATTATGATGAAGAAATTGATATAATTTTAAATGAAAGTGATGAAAAAGAAAGGAAATATCAAATAAATAGTTTGGAAGAATATGAATTATATGAACAAAAATACAGATAAAAATGCAACCGTCAATAAATAAAATAAATGCGACAGAAAATGAATTAAATGACCTTTTCAGAGAGGCATTAGATGGTGTTAGAGATGATTTAATTGAAACATCTGAGAATACACAAATTTATTTAGATGCTATAGAGAATGACCCTGTAGGGAAAGAGTTATATGGCCCATTATATAATGATGCTTTAAAAATTAAAGGTGCTGCAAGGTTAAGGCAGTTAAGCTTTTTAAATATGTTTAAAGATAGAGTAAGTAAAAAAGAAGTGTTAGCATCTCAACAAAAAGAAAAAACTGGAAGTGAAGTAACATTTACTCATGGAGATATGAATGATTTAGTTGCCCAATTAAGAAATAGAGATAATGAGAATATACCAGTATCACTAGATGATTTTGATGTAAATGATGAAGATAATGACCAGTAATAACAATGATATAGAAAAAAGAATAAAAGTATTAGAAACTATTTTGGCGGAAAAACAAAAAAATACAGAAAAGCTTTTATTTGAAATGGAAAAAATATGTAAAGAAATTTTAAGTTTACAAAATAAGAATGTTAAATAGAATAACTGGCAGTAATCCTGAAGATTTATTAAGTAATAATTTATTATCTAAAGTAGTAGATAATGAAAGTATAGTATCTCGTGTATTTCATTTTGCTCAAGTTATTTCAAATCAAGATAATAATGGTAATCAAAATAGAATAAAGGCAAGAATTCCATTATTAGATGATGTTTTCTACGTAGGAAAATCTAAAGAAGAAGGAGATAAATTATTACCAGTATGTATTCCATTTTCTTCAAGATTTTTAGAAATACCAGAAGTTAATTCAATAGTTTTAGTAGCAATTTTTGATTCTAAAGTACCTTATTTAGGCAGAATGTATTTTGATTCTTTTACAGAACTTTCGCAATTAGAGTATTTTAAAAGGTTAATGCCAAATGATGTATTATTATCAAATTGGGATTTAGTAGAAAAAATACTAAGTATAAATATTAAATCAAAACCAAAACAAAATGAATTAGATTCTACACCAAATATAGATTATAATGTAGGGATTAGAGGAAAAGGAAATAATAAAATTCTTTTAAATAAAGATTCTATTTCTATGACTCAAAATTTAAATAGTGAACTAAGTTCATTTTCTATAACTAAAAATATAGATGTAAATAGTAGCAACGAATTAAATTTATTATCTAAAAAAGGAACAGAACAAAAATATCATCCAGTATTTGATGAAGAATTATTTTCTTATTTATCAGAAATGAATAATGTAATAAAAAAAATTATTACTGCATTAAATACTATTCCAGGAATATCTCCTGTTGGGGCTTGTTTTCCTTCTTCACAATTAAAAGCATTAAAAGTAGAAGTAAGTAAATTAAGTAAAGCATTTTCTTCGTTTAAATCTAAAGGAAGTTCAAAAAAAATAAAGATAAATTAAAAAATAAATAAAAATCTTATTCTTTCATTTATTTAAACATAAAGAAATGTCTATTAATTCTGCTTCTCTTTTATTCCCATTTAAATATGATAATCAAAATGATTGTCTTAAAAGAGCTACTACTATAGAAGAAACTTTATTAGCGGCTATGAGAGTTTTTTTAATTACAAGAAAAGGAAGTAGATTAGGAAATAATGTTGGGTCTTTTTTACCAGAATTATTATTAAATGCAGTACCAAAAAAAACTTTATATGCTTTAAGTGATGAATTAAAGCAAGAGTTACAACAACAATTTTTAGGAGTACAATTTTTAGAAGTAACATTAACTCCAGAAATAGTAGATAGCATTTCTGTGTTAAAAGTAAATATAAAATTTTCAGGCAACACAGGAAATGTAGTTGAATTAACTTTAGATATACCATCAATATTTTCAGAAAATTAAAAAAGATGAAAAAATTTACGAATTAATTGACCATAATAATAATATTCTAAAAAATAAAGTAAACCCAAAATTTTTTAATTTTAAATATAAAGAAAATGCCTAATATAAACTATTTTTCAAGAGATTTTGAAACATTAAAACAAGACATAGTAAATTACGCTAAAACATATCATGGAGATATTTTTAAATATACTAATCAAAATTCTCCAGACATGTTATATTTTGAAGCATTAGCATATATAGGTGATACTTTTAATTATCAAATAGACAAAGCATTTAATGAATCTTTTAGAGATACAGCTCAATCAAGGGAATCTTTAATAAGAATTGCACAAGATAATGGATTTAATGAATTTTATGCAAAACCTTCATCAACACAAATAGCATTAAAAATAAATGTTCCAGGAAAAAGTAATGGAAGTGCAATAGAGATAGATTCTGAATATTTATTTACTATAGCACCAGGGTTAATAGTGCAATCTACAAATGGTTCTATTTTTGAATGTTTAGAAGAAATAAATTTTTCTCATGAGAATAATAGAACTATTATACCAAATTATGATTCTAATAATGTTTTAATAGATTTTACTGTTAAAAAAACTGCAATAGTATATGCAGGAGAAACGCAAATTCAAAGATTTTATGTATCAACTGCTAGTTCAAAACCATTTTTAGAAATAATTTTAGATTCTGATGAAGTAACAGAGGTATTAGGTGTAGTAGCAAAAATAGGAAATGTATTTGATGCTCCATTAGATGAAGAGTTTAGAGCAAATAATGATAATAGTTACGTTAAAGTAGATAATTTATCTGATGACAAAGTATTTGTTGAAATAAATCCAATAGATAATGTGGAAGTACAAAATATTTTGAATGCTTATACAGATATGACTATTAATTATGGTGAATGGGTAAATAAACCAAAAAGATTTATTACTAGAACAGATAAAAATAATATTACTTCTATAATTTTCGGTTCAACATTAGTAAATTATTCAGAATGGACTAAATTATTATCCACAAATGATGTAGGAAATCTTACAAATTTTTCTTTAAATCAAATCCTAAATAATTTAGCATTAGGAGAAATACCAAAAGCAGATACAACTTTATTTATAAAATTCAGAACTGGTGCAGGCGTAAAAACAAATACTATTTCAAATGCTATAAATAGTATAGTACAAAAGCAAATTATATTGCCAAATTCAGTTCCTAATTTAACAATATTAGATAACGTAAGAAATTCCTTAATTATTGAGTCTTCATTACCAGCTATTGGAGGAACTAATGTTATGAGCAATGAAGATTTAAGAAATAGCATTGGAAAAGTATTTGCATCTAATGATAGAGCAGTAACTTATGAAGATGTGAAAGCATTAATAAATAAAATGCCTGGAAAATTTGGGCAACCATTTAGATTATCTTATGAAGAAATAAAACCAGCATTATTAAATTATACTCAAATAAAAAATTATGTTAGTACTCAATTAACAGATTTATTATTATTACAATCTAATTCAGAAAGAGAAAATAAAGTGCAAGAAATAAATGATTTTTTAACAAATTATCCAACAAATAAAATTTATAAAACTTTAACAGGACAAATAATAGATTTAGCAACTATTTCAGGTGCTGTAACAAATTCAAACGAAACACAACATCAACTTTGGTTTGGTGAAAAATGTAGATTATATTTATTAGGCATAAATTCAGATCTTCAACCAACAACTTGGTATAAAGATGAAAATAATATTTGGAGGTCTCCAAATGAATTATTAAAATTAAATATTAAAAATTATTTAAGAGATAAAAGATTAATAGGTGATTGGATTGATATAGTAGATGCCAAAGTAGTTAATATACAAGTTGAATTTAAGATTTTTGCAGATAAAAAAAATAAACAAAAAGTATTAATTGATTGTCTAACTAAATTAAGAGATTATTTTTCTGTTTATAATTGGTATATAAATCAACCTATATTTAAAGCAAATGTTGTAACTATTTTACAAGAAATAGAAGGAGTAATAAATGTTGCTGAAGTAAATTTTTATAATATTTTTGACAAAGACTTTGAAACAGGAAGACAATATTCTCCAAAAGAGTTAGGAAGATATAAATATATTTCATCAACTCCAGTAAATAACCAGAATAATAAATTTTTGATGTTAGATTTTAATAATGTTATTGTATCTCAACCAGATACATTTTTATCAGTGAAATATCCAGAAGTGGATATTAAGGGGTCGGTGTATTGATGGTAGTGCTTACTAGAATCTTCTATATTTAAAAATAAAAATGGAAAAGAAAAAACGTAGTCAAGAACATATTGATAAAATTATTGCATCAAGAAAATTGAATGATAAATTATTGAATAGAAAAAAGAAATCTTGGAACAAAGGTTTGACAAAAGAAACAGATGAGCGTATAAAATCTTGTAAAAATAAAGGAAAATCATTTGAAGAAATTTATGGTGATAAATCTGAAGAGGTAAAAAAGAAAATAAGTGAAACTACTTCTCAAACTATGAAAGAAAGAGGCCATAAGCCTCCAGTAGAAGCTTATGAAAAAATAAAGGAAATAAGAAAAGGTAAAACTCTTGAAGAAATTTATGGAATAGAAAAAGCTAAAGAAATAAAATCTAAATTATCTGAATCTCACAAAGGAAATATCTCAGGTAATAAAGGAAAGAAGTGGCAGAAGAACAAATTGAGAATAAGAGAAATAATCCAGAGAAGATAAAAGGCGGAAAGAGCAAATATTATGATACTCCAATAGGCAAAGTTCAAGGTACTTTTGAAAAACTATACATAGATAATTTATTGATTAATAATAAAACTTTGCCAAATATTCCAAAAGGTATAAGAACAGATAACGGATTATATTTTCCAGATTTTGAATTTCAAGATAGGTATATAGAAATTAAAAGTCCATTTACTTATGAAATTTTTGAAGGTAAGATTGCTGGTTTTGATAAAACAACAAGTACAAAACAAAAAGAGAAATTACTTTGGGTTTCCAAAAATATTAAACCTGTAGAATTAATAATTTTAGATAAAAGAGGTGAGATTTTGAATTCTATTTATTTTGATTAAATCTAAGTATACTT
>ENA-UOYA01004005-UOYA01004005.1-activated-sludge-metagenome-genome-assembly--contig:-NODE-4005-length-12738-cov-4.122447_pt1 | contig 12738 bp, 10 predicted proteins | sample MGYA00238163_ERZ764804 | MGnify/ENA primary metagenome ERZ764804 (study PRJEB28919, sample SAMN05720223) | activated sludge metagenome | isolation source: Anaerobic digester | place: Hong Kong...
GATGCCAAGGCTAAAGTCAATGCAGAATCCACGCCACCAGACAATCCTAAGACCGCTTTTTTCAATCCTAATTTTTTAAAATAATCTCTGATGCCTAAGACGAGCGCATGGTATTTTCGCTCCACTTTTTCGGTATATTCTTGAATCTTAATTGGAGCTGAAATTGAGTTTAAATCTACTGTAGCGAAATCTTCTTCAAAATATTTTAATTCATAAATTATTTCTCCTTTTTCATTTGACACCATCGAACCTCCATCAAACACAAGCTCAGTCTGAGCTCCCACGCTACTACAATACACCATCGGAATTTTGTATTTCAGACAATTCGCCATGACTACTTTTTTTCTTTCTTCACTATGGCTGTATGAAAATGGTGATGCGGATAAATTTATCATCAAATCTGGCTTCTGAAGACATAATTCATCCATTGGGCTCTTCATGTACAAAGGATTGGGAGTATTTATATCCCAAATATCTTCACAAATCGTAATCGCCAATTTTTTACCTTTAAATTCTATACATTCAAATATTTTATTCGGCTCAAAATATCGATATTCATCGAATATATCATAAGTAGGAAGCAAGGTCTTATCTACAATTTGTCGAACTTCCCCTTGATAGATAAAATAGACAGAATTAAAATAATCTTTCCCCTCCGAATTTGGATTTCGCCTTGGTGCACCGACTAATATTCCAAGCTGATTACTCATTGGCTTTAATTCCTCAAGGCATCGCTGAATATGCTCATAATAATGCGAAAAATAGAAAAAATCTGTCGGAGGATATCCTGTGAGACATAACTCAGAAAATACGACTAAATCTGCATTTTCTAGTTTAGCTTTTTCAATGTCTTGTTTAATTTTCTGAAGATTATAGTCAAAATCTCCAAGTATATAATTTTGCTGTGATAGGGATACTTTCATCTTTAATTTATTGCCACTAATTCACGAATTTATAAATAAAATTTTAATCCGAATGAACCAAGTTTGATTTCCAACTCTCATACTAGAAATTGACTTAAATCATCTATGTTATGGAGTCTATTTATATATCTCTTTGAAGAATAGAGCGCGCAATAAATTAAAGCGCGTTCTATTATAATTATAGTCTATAGTTTCAATGATTTCCTCATTTCAACCCAGTCTTTTTCTGCTTTTTCAAGTCTTGATTTCAGAAAAGAAATATTCTCAACTTGGAGATTGCTCGGTCTAGCCTGTTGGTTGCAAATACTCGCATAGACTTCGGTAATCTCTTCTCTCAATCTTTTTTCATCTGCAAAAATGGATTTATTCTTTGTAGCAAGCAGTGTGTTCTTAAATTCCTCTACTTTTTTAAGATTCTTCGCATCTTGAGATTTTGATTTTAAACTAGTCTCTACAGAGCTTACAGAATCAACTAATACAGCCAATTTTTCATGCATTGCCATACATTCTTTAGCGGCATTGTATTGTTTTTGGCAATCCTCCAAAGTCATTGCAATATTTGGATTTAGCTTAATCTCAATTGGTTTTGTCATTTTTTTATCTCCAATTTTCAACTCAGCAGTATAAGTTCCGGGCAATACCATTGGCGCTACAAACCCGCCATAATCAGGCTTTGTACCTCCTTTGGCTACTTTTGGCGGAGTGCCTAACATATCCCAATTGACTGAATTGATTCCTTTTCGATTGGTCGCTGTCAATTTTTTAACGATACTATCTTTAGCATCTTTGATAGTCAATAAAATCTCACCAGTCATTATTTTTTTCTTGAGATAATACTGAATTTGTACATCTTCTGATTTATTCCCAATTCTCCAACCAATATTGACTGGAAATCCACCTTGATAATTTCCATAACTCAATGGGGTAGATTTTATAGGATAAAGCATCACTTCTTCATTGGCAGTACTACTATCCATTGTTCGCATAGCAGAGACATCTCGCAATATGACTAAGCCATTACCATGAGTAGCCACCAATACATCGTGGTCTTTAGGATGGATAGCTATATCTCTAACCATTGCCATCTCATTCATGTTATTTTTAAATTTAAACCAAGATTTACCCGCATTGGTGCTAATCATCAGCCCTCTTTCCGTTCCAAGGAATAATAAATTTTTATTGACAATATCTTCTTTGATTTTACTAGCAAATCCTTTGAAATCTTTATGTGTAAATCTTGTCCAAGTTTTCCCTAAGTCCTTTGATATGGCTACATAAGTATTAAAATCCCCATAATTATGATTATCAAATGTAGCATACAAAGTGTTTTTTTCAAATCTAGACCAGTCAATACTCGTTACCCAAGTCTGCTTAGGAATACCTGTCTGAGCATAGTTATTCGCTACATTTGTCCATGTTTTACCACCATCTGAAGTGATTTGAATATTTCCATCATCTGTTCCTACTGCAATTATATTTTGATCCAAAGGACTCTCCGCCAAGGTATAAATCGTACAGTGATTTTCAGCCGAAGTGTTGTCAGCACTCAATCCTCCACTTTGTTCTTGTTTGAGTTTCACAGGGTCATTCGTCGTCAAATCTGGAGAAATTCTCGTCCAATCTCTTCCTTGATTCGTAGATTTATATAGATATTGAGAAGCCATATATAAATTTTTAGGATTATTTGCACCTAGATACAGAGGCGTATTCCAATTAAATCTTAGTTTTTCTTCTCCTTTGGACTGTGTAGGTTGAATTTTATCCGCAGCACCCGTTTTTAAACTAATTCTATAAGCATTTCCGCCTTGATATTCGGCATAAGCTGTCTTTCCATCAGGGTCTGCCTGCACCCAAAAACCATCCCCTCCAAAAATCGGTCGCCATGAACCATTTGAAACTCCTCCATAATCTTGAGAAGGAGCCATATGACTACCATTGTCTTGTAATCCCACATATACATTGTATGGCTCTTGAAAATCATAATTCGCATGATAGAGCTGCCCTACAGGAAGATTCGGCATATATATCCACGAAGCACCTCTGTCATTGCTGAGGAATACACCGCCATCTGTCCCAAGCCAAATTTGATTGGTATAGTTAGGATTTATCCATATAGCATGGTGGTCGCTATGTAGCCAAACGCCTTCTGGAGAAGACTCTGTAAAGGATTTACCCGCATCATTACTTATAGAAAATTCAAAGGCAGGACGATAAACTCGATTATCATCTTTAGGGTCGAAAGCTATGGTGCTGAAATAAAATGGGCGAGCTTCAACATTGAGTGTAGTGGATTGTCTTTTCCAAGTCAAACCTCCGTCCATACTCTCATAGAGCCCAGTTTCCTTCGCTTCTACTATGGCGAGAATATGATTCGGTTTACTTGGAGAATTCGCAAAAGCTACTCTACCCAAATCTCCCTCTGGAAGTCCATTCGTGATTTTTTTCCAAGATTTTCCACCATCCATTGATTTGAAAACTCCGCTGTGTTTACCTCCAGAATTGAAAGAATATGGCTTTCTTCTAAACTGCCACATAGATGCCAAAAGTTCATTGGGGTTTTGTGGATTGATAATCACATCTGCGCAACCTGTTTCGTCATTTACATATAATATTTTATCCCAAGTTTTACCTGCATCTATAGATTTATACAAGCCTCTATGTATGCTATTGCTCCATAATGCTCCAGGCACAGAAACGTATATCGTATTCGCATTTTGTGGATCTATGATAATTTTGCTGATATGCTCAGTGCTATCAAGCCCTATTTTAGTCCAATTATTACCTTCATCTTCACTTTTATACATTCCATCGCCATAACTGACTGTATTACGCATATTGGATTCACCTGTGCCTACATAAATAGTTTTAGGATTATTCTGATCGATAGCCACCGCACCGATTGATTGACAATATTTTTCAAATTTATTTTTGAAAGTACAGCCTCCATTTTCTGTCATCCATACACCACCTCCTGCTGTACCTATGACTATTTTTTTAGGATCCGAGTTGAACCCTTCTATAGCAGTGATTCGACCGCTCGTAGTTCCTGGTCCATACCATACACCTTGAATATGATTGAAAGTTGCAGAGCTAATATTATCTTGGGCAGAAGCCGAGTTGATAATAATAATGCTTAGTAAAAAAATTAATTTATTCATTTAATTGTTTTTCGGTTCTTTAGATAGAAAATGAAATAAGTGAGAATATCAAATACGCTCAATTATTTCTAAAAAAATAGCTCAATGTTTGAGATTGAGCTATTTGAAATTTTAATTCTGGATTATTTTTTAACTTCAAAAAATGAAGGTTCAATTTTAGGATTGATTTGCAATTTTGTAGTTTTCATCATTCCCATTTGCCCTGAAGCATTGAATGCCATCGTGTAGCCATCGACCGTTTGGAAATTGGAATATTCAGAACTTTCTTCCATTTCTTTGCCATTGACGATTGATTTTTCAACTTCTTTGATAACTTGATAAGACTCTTTGTCTATATAAATTCTCTTTTCTGTTTTATTTGGAAATACACATAAGATTTTATAGCACATAGTACCATCTACGTCTTCTTCTCCTTGCAACGTTAGATTGATTCCTTTCGCTTTTGTATCAATAAATTCTCCTTGTAAGTCAAATTTAGTTTCAAAATTTTTGATCATATCGGCTGGCAATGCTTCTGGGGCAGTCTGACCACGAATTGGGAAAAACTGAACACCTTCTTTTTTATTGACCAACATATAGTTATCCATTCCCATAAGGCTCATATCCATTTTGAAGCCCGTGTTATGCATCATCGTCACTTTAATAGGAATATCCATCCCTTGTGCATTAATCGAAGATTCTACAATAAGAGTTTTTAGATTTTTCAACTTTTCCAAGCCACCTCTAGCAGCAATATTCTTAGCGATAATTTCATCTAAAGTTTGGGCATTAGATGTAAAAGAGAACATAGCTAATGCAAATAAGGATAATACGATTTTTTTCATTAATTTATATTTAGATTTTCTAATTAGAGACGAAGGTAAATAAAACGTTACAAATTTTCTTGTTTTTTAACAAATTTATTTATTGACCTAGAAAAATAAAGGATTTCTGAATAGATAATTATTCTGCTTGCAATATGAAATTCCTGAATATTTAAAATGGAAACTACAAATGTAAGCGTAGCACATAAAAACAGAATAATCTCTAACTTCCTATTTTCTTTTTTGAATAGAAATAGAAGCCCATAAATCAAAGACAATGGATTGAGACATCCTAAATTCCAATTGGATTTCGTAACGGTATGCTCTGTCATAAACCATTCGAAACCAATAATAAGTCCTCCAATGCCCAATATAATCAAGAAAATGCTCCAAATAATTCTCCCCCAATTTTTATTAGTAAAACGTAGATAAATACTCAAAACTAAAATCAACAAGGCAAAGAATATTGGTTTTTGAAAAAATGAACTTGATGATTGAGTACCTATAGCAGGTATTAAAACAGATTCGGAGGAAACTAAATTTGAAGCTAGAAGTGATTTATATACAAATTCTGGTAGAAAACAATATTCTTTATCGCTAGCTTTTTTATCCGTAGGAATTCCAAGCGCTAAATCCATACCCCAATCTATCCACGGTACAGAATTACAGGCATTGCTATGAATCAATTGGCGGAAGGATAGATTATCCGTATTATGAAAATAAGTCAATTTGACGGAAGGGCATGTCTTCTCAAGTACTTCCAAGATTTTGGTAGCACAATTATTATACAAGAAATCATACCGATAGTATTTATTTTTATCTAAAATATTCCATTCGAGAAATTTCAATAAATTAGTGTTCTGAGAATCAGACAAATTAAGAACTTGTTCCTTCACTTCTCGCTGCTGATAGACATATTGTCCCATAAAATCATTCATAGACTCCTTACCCACCATATAGTCCAATTTTCCCATACAGAATTTAGGAATAAAATTAGGGTCATAAAAATCAAATAATCCATAATTATATACCCAATCTATACCTTGACTAGAATCCTGATATCGAATCGCCGAATGCCCAAAGGTAGAATAAATCTCCTCTCCTCTACTACAGGTAAGAACACTAAATTGAGCCGCATTCAATGACAATTGGATATAAAATAAGACTATTAAAAAGGTGGATTTCATTTGTTAATTTTTTTCTGAATAGACTCTAAAATCTCAAGCTGCTTGGCTTGACTATCAAATAATATTTTTATCTGCTCCTCTATTAATAAGTCTATTTTTTGGTGCAATAGTCTTATTTCCATCTCAGATTTTAGATTTATCATATAATCATTTTCACTGCGTTTTCTATCCTTATCTTCTTGCCGATTTTGACTCATCATTATAATGGGAGCCTGTACCGCAGCTATACATGACAAAATTAAATTCAAAAGAATGAAAGGATAGACATCAAATTTATACCGTTGAAAAGCATAAGTATTGAAAATAATCCACAGCACTAGAAATAAGAAAAAAGAAATGATAAATGTCCAACTCCCCCCAAAATGAGCCACCATATCAGAGATTTTTTCTCCTCGAGTGAGGTTATCTACAGGAGGATTCAATAGATTTTCAATAACCAGTTTTTCTTCTCGAATCGAGTCTTTTACCAATTCTTTCAGTTTATTAATTTGTTCTGTTTCAGAACTTAAAAGTAAATCAACTTCATTTTGCATAATTCAAAATTTTATTTTTTTTAAAGCCACTTCTTTCTCCAAAACCACTGAAAAATAATTATCGTGATTAATATCATAACCACCCAAACAGTAATATAACCATATCTGTGATGTAGCTCAGGCATAAATTCAAAGTTCATTCCATAGACTCCAGCGATAAAAGTCAGAGGCAAAAAGAATGCTGAGAATACTGTCAATATTCGCATCACTTCATTTGTCTTCTGAGAAGAAATAGAAAGATAAAAATTCAATAACGAATGTACATCGTCTAGATTCTGCCCATAGATAGAATTGAGCTTTAAATTATAGTCTTCTAAGTCATTGAGTGCCACCTTGTCTTGGCATTGGATCCCTCGAATCAATGACATAGAAATTGTCATTAACTTATGGATAATATGCGTTTTTCTCTTGATAAAATAAAGGTGCTTCATCATCGTAGGAGAAAGCGATTTGAGAAAAATTCGCTCTTCGTATTCATCGATTTCATTCATCAACTTTATCGCTGGCGGCTCAAAGGTCTTTAAGACATGCCAAAGCATTCTGACCACAACTACACTAGGCGATTTGAATCTATTTTCTATATACTTATGTTTAATTTCTTCCAAAAATGGAATAGGTAATCTGTGAATCGTAATCAATACCTTATCATTATAAAAAAAAGCTAATTTTGACGTTATTTTCTGGATAGAATGAGCATTTTCAATAGCCAATTTATCATCGATATAAAATCGAGAAATAATAAACGTAAATGCATCCAAATGCTCCACTTTGGGAAGATGATCTGGCTCCATACAATCTCGCATAGAATATTTATGAATTCCATATTTCTCTGCAGTAGCTAATAACTCGTCTTCGGTAGGAGACATTATATCTATCCATTGAAAACTAGTATTGGCGGGAGTTAAATCTATAATCGGCACAATAAATCAATTAAAATATTATTTCAACAAAGACAAAAGTAATCGAAATACAAAAAAAATAAAATTTGAATGCCCCGCTATATGTAATAGCATAAGGTCAATTTATAAAAAGGCGTATTGGAAGAAGTGGTGGTTTGAGTCGGATCAACGGATAAATAATAACTCGTATTAAAGCTGAGACTAACTCTATTGATTCTATATTTAGCTGTAGCTAGAAAGTAAATACTCGTCATCGCAAACTTAGATGTACTAGAGTTACTCGCAAGTTGATTATTTTTTTTATAAGTCGTATAATAATTAGAAGTGCCCGCTATTGCACCTACTATTAATGGAATTGTCAGTTTATCTCTACCGCTAAATATTCTTCGAATCGTGAAAATATGAGTCAAATCAAACTGAAAACTATAGTCAACACTTGTTCCTACAGAAATAATAGGCGTAAATGTCGGTGAAGCATAATCATTATCCCAAGAAATATAAGGTCTAATCATATGTGAAGCACTCGAAGACACTTGTTTTGAGGTAAAATAATGACTATAAGAATAGTCAATTCCTGTCATAAAGTTCTTACCTAAATCTTTATCATACCCCACATTCAATAGAAAATTATCTAGAGGTCTTTTTTTCTCATTTGGGAGAATTGTCAGATTTGCACCGAAATATAATCCACTTTTATGGTAATACATAAAACTTGGTCTTAGATAAATTGCATTCGATGGTAAAGTTCTACCTAATTGTACAATATTATTGCCTGTCTGTAAATAAATTCTAGCTTCATTTTTGGATACAAAAGAGTCTTCATTTGTCAATGCTGTATCTATTTGTGATACTGTAAGTGAATCTTGAGAATGAATTACAGAAAAACTAAACAAGAAAGTAGTGACAAATACAATTTTTCTCATATCTAAATTTTCAACAATAAAAATAGGCCAAAAAACAAAAGAGACTGACAAAAAACTGTCAGTCTCTTATTAATTAACTATGTGGAAAATACTAGTGTTTAGCTTCTTTTCTAGCTTCTTTAGCATCTTTTCTAGCCTCCTTTGCTTCTTTTCTAGCTTCTTTGGCTTCATGCTTAGCCTCTTTAGCTTCGTGTTTTGCTTCTCTAGCCTCATGCTTAGCTTTTCTAGCTTCATGTTTCGCTTCTTTGCTCTCAGCGGGTTTATCTTGAGCATTGATAGTAGTAAGAGCGAAGATTCCTAGTATAAGAGACAACATTATTTTTTTCATTTTTCTGAAATTTAATAGGTTAAAATAATAAATCTAAGATACAGCATTGAGACTAATCGTTTAATAATATTCACGTTAAAAAACATAAAAGTATCATAAAAAAAATTTTTTATCATTTAGAATCTATATTTGCAAAAAAACAACCTAAAAATGAGTGACTTTATAACCAAGAGAAGCGATGATATTAACCAGTGGTACAATGATCTAGTATTAAAAGGTGGACTAGCTGATTATAGTGATGTGAGAGGATGTATGGTTATCAAGCCCTATGGGTACACACTTTGGGAAAATATGCGAGATGCCTTGGACAAAATGATAAAGGATACAGGACATACAAATGCTTATTTCCCTTTATTTGTTCCTAAAAGTTTATTCGAAGCTGAAGAAAAAAACGCAGAAGGATTTGCCAAAGAATGTGCTATCGTGACACATTATAGACTTAAAAATGACCCTGATAATAAAGGAAAATTAATAGTAGATCCTGAGGCTAAATTAGAGGAAGAATTAATCGTGAGACCTACCTCCGAAGCTGTCATATGGAATACTTATAGAAAATGGATTGAATCCTATCGTGACCTACCATTATTAATCAATCAATGGGCGAATGTAGTGCGCTGGGAAATGCGAACGAAACTATTTCTTCGCACTGCGGAATTTCTATGGCAAGAAGGTCACACGGCTCATGCTACCAAAGTAGAAGCTATCGAAGAGACAGAAAAAATGCTTGGTGTCTATGCAGAATTTGCAGAAAAATGGCTAGCCATTCCTGTCTATCAAGGAAAGAAAACAGAGAGTGAGCGATTTGCAGGTGCGGATGACACGCTATGTATCGAAGCACTTATGCAAGATGGTAAAGCACTCCAAGCAGGAACATCTCATTTTTTAGGCCAAAATTTCGCAAAGGCTTTTGAAGTAAAATATCAGACCGAAGAAGGTCGAGATGAATATGTATGGGCGACTTCTTGGGGTGTGTCCACAAGACTTATCGGCGCATTGATTATGACACATTCCGATGATAATGGATTGATAATGCCTCCGAAAGTAGCACCTCATCAAGTGGTATTTGTACCATTTTTACAAGCGAAAAATCCTGAACAAAACGAAGTTCTACTAAATAAATGCAAAGAATTTACAGAGAAATTAAAAGCCAAAGGAATTCGATGCACGACAGATAGAGACGTGACCAAGAGACCAGGATTTAAATTTGCGGAACATGAACTCAAAGGAGTGCCAATTAGAATCGTGTTTGGACCTCGTGATTTGGAGAATAATCAAGCGGAAGTAGCTCGAAGAGACAATCTAACCAAAGAGACAATTTCTCAAGATAATCTAGTAGAATATGTCGAAAATCTGTTAGTAGATATTCAATCCAATATGTACGAACGTGCCAAATCTTATCGAAATTCTAACACGCGTGAATGTTCGGACTACGAGGATTTCAAAAAGAAAATAGAAGAAGGTGGATTTGTCATCACGCACTGGGATGGGACGGCAGATACTGAAGAAAAAATCAAGGAAGAAACTAAGGCAACGATTCGATGTATTCCGTTTGATTTTGAACAAACTACTGGCAAATGTATCTATACCGGCAAAGAGACTCCGCATAGAGTCCTATTTGCTAGGGCGCATTAATATTGATTACCAAGATTATTCCTTGATAAATTTATAATTTAATTCTTGGTCATCAATGACTAGCTTTAAGAAGTAAATGCCCTTTTCTAAGTCTGAAATATCTATCGGATGGATAGCTCTTCCATTTTTCATTTCCTTACCTGCTATATCATATATCGAATAAGGATAATTTTTTGCTTCACTAAGATACAATAGATTGTTGGCAGGAATAGGATAGATTTGAATTCGTTCTCTATGGATAGATTGAACACTATTCGTCACATCGCAGTTCAATTTATATCGATAATAATCAGGATAGTTATACGCTACGGCATTTTCAAACATAAAACACAGATTCCCATTTTGGAATTCTGGAAATGTAACAAATCCATTATGCCACATAACTTTTTGAATAGAGCCAATGCCTGTAATAAAACTATCATTTTGAGTTTTATAAACCTTGAGGTACTGAGAATATAAATGTTGAATAGAATAGCTATTGACTATATCCACTGTCCCATACTTAGATTCGGAGATCGTATCTCCAACATTTGCCAATTCATTAAACAGCAAATAATCTCTATTGTCTCCAAATATATAATATCGTCTATTAACTGAATCATAGCGGGCATATACACGATTTCCCATTTTTTTATAAACCTTGCCACCTATAGTCGTATCTTGGTTTTGATAAAAATAGACCACCGAAAACTTATTATCTCCATTATTATTGGAAGCCCAAGTTTTCCATACTTTGCTACTATTAAAAAAATCACAGGCAAAACAATCCTTTCCTAAAGGGAGAAGGATACTCATATCATTTTTCAATACACAATTAAGATGATAACTAAGATCGGAAACATTGTAATCTATAGTCCAATCAAACGGTCTAGTATATTGAATACTTCCTATGCTCTCTACCCAAACAATATTCGTAACTTTATTTTTCAAATCTTTCAGTTCTATTCGAATAAGGCTATCTCCATCGAGGAACACTTTCGATTTGTTTAATACCAAAAAAGGCGTTTCATTTCCTGCTATATTGACCTTAAATGTATCTCCAACGAGCAAGTTAAAGTTGTATATCATTTTTGAATTGGAATATACCTTACCATTAGACTCGACTAACTGACCATTATAAACTTTAAATGTAGAATCATTCAGCTTCGTGACAGAATCATAAAATGATTCATTGATAATGCCATTATTAATACGCTGATATACCCATCTATAACCATAGCCAGCTCTGCTCGAAAAAGTCTTTTGGCAATAACATAAACTAGATTGAACTAAAAATAAAAGGATAAATAAATATAATTTCATATGTATATTTTTTTACAAAAATAACCTAAAGTACTAAGAAATCAATAAATTATCATTTGATTGAAACAATTTTGAATCTTTAAGTCACAAATGAACAATTAGAACATTAATCTCCTTATTATCTATCACTTATGTCAAGTGCTAAATCTATGACTAATGACAAAAATTAAATAAATGAAGAATTCCCTAGCCCCGATAGAAGCGGTAGCCCACAGCGAGGTACGAGCGAGGACTACAAGCGAATAGCGGGATAAAGCTCCTTTTCAAAAATCCCTATCTCACTTATCGTTTTTTTATTAAACTTGCACTTCGATAATCAAAGATGAACGAACAACTTTTCAATTTATCTAAAAGAAAGCAAGTAGCGACCAACCCTAAAATGAGTTTTATGGAAAGTCTCTATCTCCCTCAGATTCTCAAGGGCATGGCTATTACGATTTCGCACCTCTTTAAGCGAAAGGCTACGATAAGGTATCCGGAAGAAAAAAGGGAATTTTCGACGATATATAGAGGTCATCACGTCCTCAAGCGAGATGAAAAAGGTGCTGAAAGATGTACTGCCTGTGGACTCTGTGCCCTCGCCTGTCCTGCGGAAGCCATAACGATGGTAGCTGCTGAGCGAAAACCTGATGAAAAACACCTCTATCGCGAAGAAAAATACGCCGCTACTTATGAAATCAATATGCTTCGATGCATATATTGTGGACTCTGTGAAGAAGCTTGTCCCAAAGAAGCCATTTTCCTTACGGATCAAATCGTAGATGCAGAATTTATGAGAAAGGATTTCGTGTATGGGAAAGATAAATTGGTGGAGCCTATTGATAAACGAGTCGATGTCAGCAAAAGACAGACACCTGAAGTTCTCGAATTTAAGACTAATACATTTCATAAACACAATCAAGTATTCGACGGAATCGAAGCATAGAATATGGACTTAATTAATTTTCTTTTTGTAGCATTTTCGGTCATTACACTCTTGTGTGCTGTGATGGTGGTCGCAGCTCGCAATCCTATCCATAGTGTGCTATATCTCATTCTCACTATGTTTGG
>ENA-UOYA01004006-UOYA01004006.1-activated-sludge-metagenome-genome-assembly--contig:-NODE-4006-length-12730-cov-6.576726_pt1 | contig 12730 bp, 7 predicted proteins | sample MGYA00238163_ERZ764804 | MGnify/ENA primary metagenome ERZ764804 (study PRJEB28919, sample SAMN05720223) | activated sludge metagenome | isolation source: Anaerobic digester | place: Hong Kong...
CTATGCCACACAAGGGGGAGACACCGATGCATGGGTAAAAAGCATGCAGAATCTTGTACATACAGGCACTTACACTGCAGACCCCAATTATGAAGACGGCAAATTTTTTCGTCCGCCGGGCTACGCCTTTTTCCTGATGATATTTTATTTCCTCAGCGGGTTCAAACTGCCGCTAATGTTCAAGATGGCACAAATAGCTCAGGTAGTATTAGACAGCACTAGTATTTGGTTGGTTTATCACATTGTAAAGAACAACAAAGGAACAGAAAATGCAGCAAGGCTTAGTGCATTTTTATATTGCTTCTATCCATTTGCAATTGTGTGGACACCCTACCTTTATGCAGAGACACCAAGTATATTCTTCTTAATATTTTCAATATACCAATTAACAAAACCGACAAGCAAATATAACAATGCAATAGCCGGAATAAGTTTAGGATTCTCAGTCCTTTTGAGAGTACAAACAATATTTCTTGTACCGGCATTTATGTTTTATTTATGGAAAAAGCATAAAACCATTAGCATTTACTTTAGCAAGCCGATAATTTATTTCTTCATATTCTTCGGAATAACATATGGATCTTGGCCAGCGCGTAATTTAATGTACGGAAAATTTATTCCTGCGGAAGAATTACAGAACGATAAACATTTCTCTGCTGACTTTATAGCTTATATGTTTTACATATGGTCAGTAAAAACAGATCACAACCCTCAGTTCGATCAAATAATACACGGACAGCCTGTAGAATGGCCAAAAGCCTCATATTTACATCCTGGCGACTCTGCTACACTTGCTGAATTAGCAATTAAATGTAATACATGTGGAAGAGGATTTAGTCATTTTAAAGCATCCGCAGGATTAATTCCTCAACCGATTTTCGATGACAATCAGTGCACAAAAGAAATAGCAGAAACATTTAATCGATTACGTAAAGAGCAAATTAAAGAAAATCCTTTACATTATTATTTAATAGTTCCATTAGGTAATTTACAGAAAGCTCTATTTAAGTCGTCACTTTACGGACAAAAAAGTAAAATCGTAGTTATTGTATCAACACTTCTATTTTCCTTTCGAACATTATTTATCATATTGGGATTAATCGGCATATGGATAAATAGAAAAGCAAAATTAATTGATCAACAATTTCTGCAATTAATTTTTGTCTACTTCCTACTTTGGTATTTAGTATTAACATTTGGATATAGAAACATTGAAGTACGATATTTCTTAATGAACGATCTTTTATTATTGATACCTTCATCTATTGTAATTCTTAACTTTTTCACAAAATCAAAACCAAACAATCAACCTTCCATTTAAATTAATTTAGAGAAAGAATCATATGTGCGGAATAGCCGGTTTCATGTCATTTAAAGGATACTTCAACGAAGAAGATCTGCATAAAATGACCAATAGAATTGCACATCGAGGCCCTGATGCGGAAGGATTTTTTTTCGATGGAGTATGTGGATTAGGACATCGACGATTATCGATAATTGATTTATCTGAGCGATCTAATCAACCAATGTATTCTTCTAACGAACGATACGTAATAGTTTACAATGGGGAAGTTTACAATTTTCAAGAAATTGGAGCCGGATTAAAAGAAAGCAATGGAAACAATTCAATGAAATTAAAAACTTCGAGTGACACCGAAGTTATACTTGAAGCATTTTCACAACTTGGCATAGATAGCATTCAACAATTAAATGGAATGTTTGCAATTGCCATTTACGACAAAGAACTTCAAGAATTGTATTTGATTAGAGATCGACTAGGTATAAAGCCATTGATGTATTATTGGGATGGCAATAATTTGGCGTTTGCTTCAGAAATCAAATCACTAATTGAACTATCAAAAGTTAACAGAGAGATTAACCCTGAATCAATAGGAGACTTTCTTCATTTAGGATTTATTCCGGCGCCCAATAGTATTTTCAAACACATACATAAACTTCATCCCGGCACATATTTAAAAATCGACAAAAACGGAATTGCCACTACTAGATATTGGAATGTACGTCAGAAATTAACCAATAATATTATCACCGACAAAGAGGAAGCATTAGTAAAACTCAGTGATTTATTGATGAGTTCAGTACAATATCAATTAAAAAGCGATGTGCCCTTTGGTGTATTTTTAAGTGGCGGTATTGATTCGAGTTTAGTCACTGCACAAGCTGTAGGGTTGTCGGGAGTGAAAGTAAATACATTCTCGATTGGATTCGAAGAAAACAGTCATAATGAGTCGGAATATGCAAAAGCTATTGCCAATTATTTAGGCACGAACCACCATGAATTTATTGTATCATATAAAGATGCAATAAATTTATTTGATCGAATTTTCGAGACCTATGATGAACCCAATGCTGATTCATCATTTATCCCAACTATGCTGGTATCGAAACTAGCAAGAAAATATGTAACGGTAACTTTATCTGGAGAAGGTGGCGATGAATTATTTTTTGGATACGGATCATACATTTGGGCAAAACGACTTTCTAATCCTGCAATAAAACTAGTTAGAAAACCTGCTGCTTCGCTTTTAAACAAAATGAGTTCAAGGTATCAAAGGGTTGCCCAGTTGTTACGAACAGACGATTCATATAATTTGCGAAGTCATATTTTCTCTCAAGAACAATATTATTTCTCTAATAAGGAAATTAATGAACTAATAAATGCTCCATTTGCAAAGCCAGGATTCCTAAGTGACTTAACAGGACAAGAATCGGAAAGCATTCTTGCAGAACTACAATCTGATGGACTTACGACAGTAAAACAGCGCAAGTTAACGGCTATGGAGCAACAAGCACTATTCGACATTAAATACTACTTACCATACGACTTGCTTACAAAAGTAGATCGGTCGAGTATGCAATTTTCATTAGAGACAAGAGTACCCTACTTAGATCATCGAGTAGTTGAATTCGCCATAAACCTTTCACCGGAATTAAAATACAATAAAGGAATCTCGAAGTATATTCTAAAACAAATTCTTTACAAATACGTTCCTGAAAAATTATTTGATCGACCAAAACAAGGCTTTGCGATACCATTGAACAAATGGCTAAGAAACGAACTCAACTACCTAATATCGGACTATTTAAATCCTGATGTAGTTAAGCATATTGGGATTGCTAATCCCGAGAAAGTCCAAAAATTAGTAAAAGACTTTATTGATGGGAAAGATTACTTATATAACCGAATATGGCTTTTAATTGTTCTGCACAAATGGTTTAAAGACAATCAAATCTACATGAGTTAATGAAATTTCAATCTAAGGTAAAAAGTTGAACCTTCATTTCATCTTGCTCCTTCCTATATTTAGAATGTAAATGTCGGATAATAAACAAAGATGCAACAAAGAAAGGAATGCAAGGAATTTTATAACGAACTAAGCTACCGAAATTACTAGTTGACAAACCTACAGAAAATGCAAATAAAATCGAGAAGCTAAATGAAAAAAACAAAAGATGATTTTGTTTTAAATATTTAAAAAATCGAAAGAATCGCACATAAATTAACACCCTAATTGTAAAAAACAAAATCATTAAATTTTCAATTGAAGCAAAAAACATTACGACGTTATTTACTTCAAAAATCATTGGCCGAAAAATTGCGGAGAATGTAGCTATGGGAAATTTTCCGGCAATACCTTCAACTGTTGGGTCGAATTCACCTATATCGAATGAATTCCCTTTATGATAGTCGCTTTTTAAATCCTTTTGATTAACCACGGCTTTTTCGAGGATGGTATCAAGCTTATATTCTTGCAAAGCATCGCCCATAACGACCATAAAAGCGTATCCGAATAATATTCCAAAAATGATTAATAGTGGAACTGCGGCACTTCTCATAATAGCACCCTTAATTCGACCGGCTAAACGATGAACGATCCAAACTATAACAGCTGGTACTAGTCCAACTAAAATATACGGTTTTATGGAAACAATAACGAACCCAGAAATAATCATTGTGACAAACCCTCTGACCAAGTTTTTTCCGGTTATTAAATTATTGTAAACTCCCCAAACAAAAAAACCCAGTGCGGCAAATGTAAAAGTATCTTTAAGCAAGCCGGACCCCCAAAAGAAAACAGATGGAATAAACAGAAATGAAATTGCCATTTCCTTTTTAAGTTCCGGAAATTCCGACACAAAAACGCTATAAAGTTTCCATACACCAATAAAAGATAATGAAGCGCACACAATAGAAGTAGTAAGATAACTCTGCATACTAAACCCCACAATGAAAAGAGCAATTTTAACTACAAACCAAGCTTTTGGATCTCGACAATATGCAGGATAACCAGTTTCATCATTAAAATAAACGAAATTAGTACTTGTTGCTTTATTAGTAAAGACCGTCCAAAAAGAATTAAAATCTACAAATATCAATTTTTGAAAAGCCATACTATCATAAAAGTATTGTAGTGTATCACCTCCCGGGTAGTAAAATGTATAAACGAAAGCTAGACCAATACCACCTGTAATTTTAGCAATTAGTCCATTGAGATAATACTTATACTCAGGATAATTCTGCATCATTTTCTTCCTATAAATGTTACCTGAAATAAGAATTAACATTAAATAAATAGGACCGAACAGAAGATCAACTATCGAATAAAACTGCATTTTTTTAGGGAATCAGGTTCAAAGGTACTAAATTTCATTAAGAAGGATAAAAATAGACATTGACGACTCCAAAATGCTCAGAGAATTTCAATTTAGCTATATTTGACACAGCAATAACTCGAATGTCGGATTAAATCTTAAAGGGCTCCATAAGGAAAGTGCTGTCACATTCGTAATATTCGGAGACAATCTGATATTACTATGCATCTATTCTTTGTGGCATTACATTAAGAAGAACAATTGAAATACCATTCCTTAATTTACGAATTAAGAAGTTCCCCAAAATAAAAATAGACGAACCGTTGAACAAAGTTCTTTACCTATCATATGATGGAATGACTGATCCATTAGGACAGTCGCAAGTACTCCCCTATTTATGTGAGCTTTCAAAAAAAGGCTTTACCTTTCATTTGATCAGCTTTGAAAAACCCGACAAATTCGCTCAATTAAAAGAAACGATCCAAAAAATATGCGATGACAATTCAATAGTATGGCATCCGCAACCATACACTAAAACACCACCTGTTTTAAGCACTATCGCTGATATTAGGAGAATGTTCTTAAAAGCAAAGGAACTTCACAAAACGGAACATTTCAAAATTGTTCACTGCAGAAGTTACTTACCGGGAATGATAGGTCGTTTATTAAAGAAACATGACACTTCCATTAAATTCCTCTTTGACATGCGCGGATTTTGGATCGATGAACGTGTGGAAGGCAATATTTGGGACTTAAAAAAACCTATTTACAAAATAATCTTCAAGTATTTTAAAATAAAAGAAAAGCAGTTGCTAAATGATGCCGATGCACTTATATCGCTCACGAACAAGGCAATTCCTGTAGTTAAAAAATTACGAGGTGAATCTTCGAAAGAGTTAGTTTATTCAGTGATTCCGTGTTGTGTCGACACCGACAAATTCGATTACAATCTTTTTTCATCATCCGAAATAGAATCTAAAAGAAACGAATTAGGAATTAGCAAAGGCGATTATGTTTTAATGTATTTAGGAAGCATTTCAACTTGGTATTTACCTGAACAAATGCTTGACTTCTACAACGTACTTATCCAACACAAAAAGAACACTCGTTTTTTGATAATTACTCAAGAAGACCCTACTCATTTCAAGCAAATGGCTGTCCAAAAAAACATACCCGAAGAACAATTAATTTTCAAGTCGGCCAATAGAAATGAAATTCCTTCACTAATAAGTGTATGTAATGGCACTGTATTTTTCATTAAACAATCATTTTCAAAATTAGCTAGCTCACCTACTAAAAAAGCAGAGCTAATGAGCATGGGAATACCGATCGTTTGCAATTCAGGAATTGGGGATACCGAAGAAATTATTCGTGAGGGCAATACCGGATATGTTTGCACCGAATTTAATAGCAACAATTACGAAAATGCAGTAAAAGCATTATTGAACTTTCCTGATACGATCGAAGAAAAATCAAGGATTAGAAAGCAAGCTATTGCTCAATTTTCACTTTCAGAAGGAGCTAACCGATATTTTAAAATGTACCAAACGCTCTTGAATCAGGAATGATGATAGGGTTCGTTTTTCAAAATCGTCATTGCTCGATATAGTTGTTCAACGAAAATTAATCTTATCATTTGATGAGTAAAAGTCATTGGCGACATCGACAATTTTTCGTTTGACCGAACTTTGACATCATTATGAAAGCCATAAGCTCCACCAATTACAAACACTAAATCGTTGCTGATGCCGGCAAACTTTTTATTCACCCAAACGGCAAAATCCTCCGAATTATAGAGTTTTCCACCCTCATCCAACAAAACCACATAGTCTCCGGGCTTAATTGCCGCCAAAATTTTCTTTCCCTCCTCCATCAGCAAATTCTCCTTCGATTTATTTTTTACCGAACTGACTTCCAGATCTTTAACCTCAAAAGGAATATAATTCGACAATCGATTCAGGTATTCAGAAATTCCTTCTTTCACCCAACCATTGTTTGTTTTACCTATTTGCAACAACTTAATTTTCAATTCCTTATATTTAATTTCGCTTAATAAACGGCAGATGTTAATAACACTTAGAGTATCCCGAACAAAAGAACTAAAATTGGGGTTATACTTGTGTAAAATTGGCAAAAGAAATTGAGTATGAAAAATTCTCTTTTGGCTTGATTTTTGAAATACAGGGTATACCTGATTAATTACAATGAAAAAGCTAATCGTCTTAAGTTTAATATTTCTGAGCGTGATAGGCAATGCGGTTGCCTCATTAGATGTCTTTGATGACATTGCCAATGCAATCCGTTCAGGAGATTCCAAATCAATTTCTCGTTATTTCGACACAACGGTTGATTTAACAATTATTGACCAAGAAGAAGTATACAGTAAAGTACAAGCTGAACAAATAATGCGTGATTTCTTCAGCAAAAACACACCGAAGTCATTTGCCATAATTCATAAAGGGGAGTCGCGCGAGGGAGCAAGATACGCCATAGGGAGTATGGTTACAGCTCAAGGCATCACTTACAGAACTTATTTTTACATTAAACAACAAGGGAGTACAGTGATTGTAAAAGAACTTAGGTTTATGAAAGAATAATTCGTTAATGTTTGAGTAATATAGGCTGCATCTAAATGCAGCCTTTTTTTTACACATTCATCAATGATAATTGTACATTTGCATTGAAATTCAATTATGGACATCAAACAATTCATTGCGGAGTCTTTGAAAGAAGACATTGGAAGCGGGGATCACACTTCCTTATCAACCATAGATGCGGATAAAAATGGCAAGGCCAAACTTTTAGTAAAAGACAGTGGTGTTATTGCCGGTGTTGAATTAGCACTTGAGATTTTTTCTAGCGTCGACCAAAATCTAAGGGTCGAAAAATTCATAAATGATGGAGACGAAGTCAAAATTGGCGACATTGTATTCACAGTTGAAGGAAGTGTAAGGTCTATATTAATGGCAGAACGTCTTGTTTTAAACTGCATGCAAAGGATGAGTGGGATAGCAACCACCACCCATAAATATGTTGAAGTTGTAGCAGGAACAGGTGTCAAAATTCTAGACACTCGAAAAACCACACCATTGATGCGTACTTTAGAGAAATGGGCGGTAAAGATTGGCGGCGGGTACAACCATCGATTTGGGCTATACGATATGATTTTAATAAAAGATAACCATAACGATAGTTCAGGTGGGATAACAGCATCTTTGCAAAAAGCCAAAGCTTATTTAATACAGAACAATCTCAACATCCCAATTGAAGTAGAAACAAGAAATTTGGATGAAGTAAAAGAAGCTTTACAAAGCAAAATTGCTGACAGAATTATGCTTGACAATTTTACTCCGGATCAAATCAGAGAAGCTTTAAAAATCACAAATAAGCAAGTTACAACAGAAGCTTCGGGAGGAATTACAATAAGCAATTTGAGAGCATATGCTGAAACTGGCGTAGATTATATTTCAGTTGGTGCATTAACTCACTCAGTAAAAAGTTTAGATTTAAGTTTGAAAATAGTTTAAATTGATAAAGAAACTTAAAAGCTTCATACAAAATACAATTTTCATAAATGCTATAATTGTATTTACAAAACGACTTCGTTTACCGGGGTTCGACAATATTCCTTTGTATGATGTAGGCCAGTTTTTTTACAAACGAATTAATGAAGGAGAACTACAAACTAGAGCTCGATCAATGGCATTTAGTTTTTTACTTGCACTTTTTCCAACCATCATTTTCATATTCACATTAATACCATACATACCAATTCCTGACTTTCAAGAAAAGTTACTTTCATTAATTCAAACATTATTACCTGGCGATACATATAAAGCAGCAAAATTCACCATTGAAGATATTGTTAAACATCAACGAGGGGGATTACTTTCATTTGGATTTTTCTTTGCCTTATTCGTTTCGGCCGATGGTGTGTTAGCTGTTATGCGTTGGTTTAACAGAAGCTTTCATGGTAAAGAAGAAAGGAAGCCATGGAAATTACGACTAATGGCGATAGGATTAACAATTACACTAGCTGTATTTGTGATCTTAGCCATTACATTACTTATTAGCAGTGAAATAATATACAACTACTTATCATCAAAAGAAATGATATTAGATCACTTAACGCATTTATTAATTTTACAAATCGGAAAGTGGGTTATATTGCTTGCATTGTGCTTTTCAGCAATATCGTTACTTTATTACTTTGGCCCATCAGATGAAAAAAAGCTTCGATTTATATCAGCAGGCTCATCACTTGCTACTCTATTAATTGTAGCAACATCATTAGGATTCAACTTTTTCATTACCCATTTCGGACAATACAACAAAGTATACGGATCGATAGGAACCTTGATTATTATCTTGATTTGGCTTTACATTAACTCATTAGTATTACTAATAGGTTATGAATTAAATGTAGCAATTAAGCGAGCCAAAGAAGGAGAAATTACTCCTCTTCCCATTCGGTAACATTTCCTGGAACAGTTTCAATCACCTCCCACTGTCCGGCCAAATTAAGTTTCTCGATTACATACTTCTCTACTCCGGTATTCCAATCGACGTACTTACTCCATTTAAGATGATTGCTAATCTCTGTTTGAATTGCATTCAACAAAATTGATGAACTAATATTTCCTTCAAGCGTATTTGTATTGCAAACATTTTGAATTTCGACTTTATAGTAATAAGCGTTATAATCGACATTCACATTCCAATCAGAATAATCGTGAACAATAGAAGGAACTGACGCTATCAATTCATAATTTACCTTATCGGTAGATCGGTAGATATTAAATCGATCAACTAAATCAGGACGATAATTCACATCTCCCCATTCTGTTAAAACAAATTTATCATCGACCACAGTTGAACGAGTAATAAACAATTGCTGATCATTTAAATTACTAAAAGGATGAGCTATAGACGTATCGCTCCAGCTATCAAAATTCGCATCACCACAAATATTTACAGCTCTTATTGTATAGACATAATCGCTCGGGCAATACGCTGTTGTATCAGAGAATTGCAAAGTAGAAGTATCAACAGAAGCAACGAGTGAACTAACTGTACTATTTACTTCACTACGATAAATTTCATAAGCACTTATATCGCATCCGATATAAGGTGTCCATAACAAATCAACCTTCATATTTCCTGCTACAGACGACAATTCCATTGTAGAATGAGCTTTTAATGCAGAAAGAGGAAGGCTATGTCCGCATAGATCGACAGCCTTTACTTTGTACGTATAAGAATTCTGAAGTGTATTTAAACCTGAGTCAATGTATTCTGGTGCAGCACCAGAAACTGCAACTGTACTTTGAGGTACCGTAGCGATACTATCAAAAAGAGAAGTTGAAGTATTATATCGATAGACCACATAATAATCCATGTCATTTTGCAGGTTCAATCTCCAATTCACTTTTACATGACTATTATCGACTACCGACACTCGGTACAATTGAGTTGCACTTGGCGGCAATTGATCATAAATACTTAAATAATCAAGTTTAACAATTGTATCTGAACATCCACCAGCATTAGTAACAACTAAAGTAGGAGAATAATCACCTTCATCTAAATAAGTATAAGCAGGATTAGACTGCGTAGAAGTATCGCCATTTCCAAAATCCCATAAATAAGAAGGATTATCGAGTGAACTGGAATTATTAATAAATGAAATTGGCACAGGGCTACAACCACTTTGAATATCGGTTAAGAATGAAGCTGACGGCGTTAATCCAACTACAATTGAGTCTGCGTAGTTGAGGGTATCAGAACATCCACCATTATTTTTTGCAATTAATTGCAAATGATAAACTCCAGGCTGCGTATAAGTATATACGGGATTATTTCCATAAACAAAATTTCCATCACCCATTACCCAAATCAAACTATCAGCCACACTTCCACTATCAACAATTGCGATATTGAAAGGAGTACAACCAACATTATCAAGAACACTAAAACCTGCAACGGGAACACCACTCACATTAACAGCCACAGGATAAGTAAAGATCGACAAACAACCGGTAGAATCAGTAGTATAAAGTGAAGCTACATACGAACCGGAATTTTGATAAATATGATTTGTAAATTCAGAAGTATCGCTTGTACCATCACCAAATTGCCACTCCCAAGCAACCGCACCTTGCGAAAGATTTGTAAAGTCAACAAACATAGGTGCACATCCTGTCATTGCAGATATTGAGAAATTTGGGACAGAACCTTTAACATTAATAAATTGAGGCTTAACAATAGTGTCTTTACACCCAAAACTATTAGTAGTAATTAGCCTTACAGTAAAATTACCCGGTGAAGTAAATATATGATTTGGATTTTGATTTATTGAAGAACTACCATCACCAAAATCCCAATCCCACGACACTACATTAGTAGACAAATCAGTAAACTGGGCCATCAAAGGAACACAACCAGAAACACTATCAGCAACGAAATCGGCATGAGTTTGTCCAACGTTAACCAATGAATCAATATGCAATGTATCAAAGCAACCTTCGGCGGACCCCACTACCAGTTCTACATCATATACTCCATTTGCGGTATAAGTATGTACTACATTCGGAACAGCTGAAGTAGATCCGTCGCCAAAATCCCAATGCCATGAAACAGCATTATGAGAAGAGTCGGCAAAAGTAACGGTAACAGGATTACAATTCCCAGTTGAAGTTGCCGAAAAATCGGCATAAGTAATTTCTATATTAGGTTTTGAAATTACTTTTTGACATCCATTCACATCTTTTATTTTCAATGTAACAGGATTATGCGGAACGGTTGTAAAAATGTGAGTAGGGTTTTGCAAATTCGAAGTTGTTCCATCGCCAAAATCCCATTCCCATGTGTATGCATCGACACTTAAATCAGTATAATTTACAGTTACAGGCAAGCAAACAGAAGATTGAGAATATGTAAAATCCGCAACGGGCCTACTTACATAAATCACATTATTCATCCACAAAGTATCAGCGCAAATATTATTACTAATTGCTAATCCAAGGCTATAATAGCCAGGGGTTGTAAATGATTTTACAGGATTGAGTGAATTAGAAGTAGTATTATCACTAAACATCCAATGATATCCAGTATAATTTACTGAAGTATTATTCAACGTTACTAAAACAGTTGTGCAATTTGTACTAGTAGTGTAAGTAAAAGAAGCCAATGGATTATAAACAACAATTTGGTAAGCCAAATAAAAAGTATCGCTACATCCAAAAATATCAGTAACAATTAAATTCACGTTATAACTTCCACTATCAGCATAAGCATGCGCAGGATTTTTCAAAGTTGAAGAACTGCCGTCTCCAAAGTCCCACAAGTAGGATGCATAATTAATACTTCCTGCATTAAAGGAAACAGAATCATTTGCACATGTACGGCGAGTATTTGCGGATATTGGAGAAATCGTATTAATTGTAAACGACTTTGAAATAAACGAACTACATTGATTTGTATCACTAACATTCAGACTTACCATATACGATGCATCGACATTAGGATAAGTATAATTAGCAGTGGCTGTATTAAATGTAATACCGTTTCCGAAATTCCACAAATAAGAATTCGCAGTAGATACAGTTGACGCAGTAGTAATTACTCCATTACAAGTATTAACTGTTGTAATCTGAAAATCGGTAACAGGTTCAACTATATAATACCATTCATTCATAAAAACGGTATCCACAACACCTAAATGATCAACAATAGCAGAAACAACAAACACTCCGCTGTCAGCAAAAGTATGCACAGGATTGAGAGCGGTAGAAGTTACGCCATCGCCGAAATCCCATTGAATAGAATTAACAGAAGGGAAAGGCGCAACAAAACTAACTTCGTAAGGAGCACAATGATATTGTATTGGTGGAGGAGGGATACTATCTGTTCCAATAACCACAGACCCACCACCGGTAGAGCCCATTGTAACTGGAGGATAATTATAAGTAAACTGACAGCTATCATTTCCAATTGTAAGGGAAATAGTAAATGGCCCGTTAGTTAAGAATGTATGAGATGGATTTTGTAAATTTGAAGTTGATCCATCACCAAAATCCCACGATGTGGTTGTAGACGGAAGGTAAGGGTTATAGAA
>ENA-UOYA01004007-UOYA01004007.1-activated-sludge-metagenome-genome-assembly--contig:-NODE-4007-length-12729-cov-5.163958_pt1 | contig 12729 bp, 10 predicted proteins | sample MGYA00238163_ERZ764804 | MGnify/ENA primary metagenome ERZ764804 (study PRJEB28919, sample SAMN05720223) | activated sludge metagenome | isolation source: Anaerobic digester | place: Hong Kong...
AAAAAGATCTTATATATTCAGTCTCCTGACTCCTGTATTCTGACTCCTGTATTCTATTTGTCCTTAAAAATCCTGTCAATTTGTTTTATCTTTATACTGAGCTGACAGTGTAATCATTTTATTTTTTACGGAGGTAACCCATGAAAATATCCTTTACAAAAGAGCAGAGTTCCAGGCCTGCCGGATTAGTATCCCTTAACGAAGCCATTGAGCAAAGCCGGGGGCAGGTGGCGGAAAACCACAAAACTTACCTGAACGCCGGGCTGGCCATGATGCTCGGGATGCTTGATTTTAATAAAAAATTCGTAAAAGCCTCGGGTGTTTACGTTTGGGACAATGAGGGCAAGCAGTACCTTGACTTTCTGGGCGCCTACGGAGCCCTGAACCACGGGCACAACCACCCTAAAATACTGGCGGCCATGGAACAGGTAAAAGAAATGCCCAACCTGCTCCAGGCCTCCCTGAATACCCTGGCGGGCGCCCTGGCCAAAAATTTGGCGCTGGTCACGCCAGGCGCCCTGCAGCGTTCTTTCTTATGCAACAGCGGGGCTGAAGCTGTGGAGGGAGCGCTCAAACTCGCGCGCGCCGCTACCGGGCGGCAGGGGCTTATTTACTGTGAGGGGTCCTTTCACGGTAAAACTATGGGTGCTCTTTCGGTAACCGGGCGTGAAAAATACCAAAAAATCTTTCAGCCGCTGCTGCCCGGCTTAGAATCAGTACCCTTCGGCGACCTGGTCGCCCTGGAAAGCAAATTGAAGGACAAAAACGCCGCGGCGTTTATTGTTGAACCTATTCAGGGCGAAGGCGGCATTATCATTCCTCCTGCCGGTTACCTTTCCCGCGCGGGAGAGCTCTGCGCCAAATACGGCTCGCTTTTGATCATCGATGAAATACAGACCGGGTTCGGGCGTACCGGCGCAATGTTTGCCTGCCAGTATGACGGCGCGACCCCTGACATCATGTGCCTGGCTAAATCCCTCGGCGGCGGCATCATGCCTGTGGGAGCCTACATAACCACAGATGAAATATGGAAAAAAGCATACGGCGGTATGGATAAAGCACTGCTCCACACCTCAACTTTCGGGGGCAACACCTGGGCCGCGGCCGCGGGCATAGCCGCGCTGGAAGTAATTTACGAAGAAAACCTGCCGGAGCAAGCGCGGGAAAGCGGGGCCTACCTGCTGGAAAACCTGCACAACCTAAAACAAAAATACCCCCTGATTAAAGATGTCAGGGGCCGCGGGTTAATGGCCGGCATCGAATTCAACCAGCCAGGGGGTCTGGCTGCAAAAGTGTCTATGGGTATGTCCGGCAAGCTTTCAGAGGAATACATGGGGAGTTTGGTGGCGGGCGAACTGCTGAACAAGTACTGCATCATTACGGCCTACACTTTGAACAATCCCAATGTGATCAGGCTGGAGCCGCCTTTAAATATTACCAAGAAACAAATTGACGTGCTGATACAAGCACTGGAGGATATATTCTCCACTCACAAAGGTTTCCTGAGTGTCGCGGCTTCAGGGGTTAAAACCATTCTAAAAACTATGATAAAGAAGTAACTGCATCTTTTTCCGCCAGTTCCGGACTGACCCTGTTGCGGCCTAAAGCCTTAGCCTTGTACATTTCCGCATCAGCCTGGGCCAGCAGCTGATCCAGCAGCGAGCTCGGGTAAGCCTCAGACTTCCCGTCATAGGTGGCGACGCCCAGGCTTATGGTTAGTTTTAAAAAGCCATAGGTGGTTTCAAAGGGCCATTTGCTCGCGGTTTCCCTGAGCCTTTCGGCAAGGATCAGGGTCTCCTGGAGGCCGGTAAGAGGAGCGATGACGATAAACTCTTCCCCGCCGTAGCGGCCGAGCAAATCAGATGTCCTTATGCTTGAAGACAAGACCTGGACTATTTCTTTGAGGACCTCGTCGCCAACCTGGTGGCCGTGTGTATCATTGACATTTTTGAAATGATCTATATCGATCATGATTATTGACAGGGGCAGGCCGTGCCTGATGGAGATGGCCAGCTCCTGTTCAATTTCACGCATGATGTAACGCCTGTTATAAGCGCCGGTGAGCTGGTCGGTGATCGCTATCAATTCGAGGCGGGCATTGGCTTCAGACAGCTCTTCGTTCTGGGCGGCAATTTCCTGCTTCTGCGCTTCCAGCAAGGCTATTTGTTTAAGAAGCACCTCGCGCTGCTCTTTCAGCTTCATCGACATTCTATTGAAGCTGACAGCTAAAGTATTGATCTCACGGTTTGCGCCCAGGTCTAATGTGATCCCGTAGTTGCCCCTGGCAATTTCATCAGCTACTTCCGCCATCACTTCCAATGGGTGGGATATCTTCCGGGCTACCAGTATAACCACGGGCAGAAATAATATAACAACCAGGACGGCTGCAACAGCTATGTTCCTCGCAGCGGCGCCTGCTTCCGGCATAACAATATTTAAATAATGGTGGCTGACAGCAATAGTGACAGATACCAGCGCCAAAGCCAGGAGCAAAAAGCCGGCCAGCAGAGAATTTTTAATCTTACCCCGCCAAAACAAATCGAATAACTTGTTCATAATGAATACTATATTTTGTATAAACAACAAATTCCCTTCTCAAAAATATCATAGCCAATAAAAATAATCCATTTTTTGGCCCATGCCTTACCACACCTGGGTTACAGCGCACTTTAAATAATATGTTTCAGGTGCGGCGAGCAGCATTGGATGATCTTTAGCCTGGCGTCTCAGCTCAATCAGGCGCGCCTGGCGGCCGGCATCCCGGGCCGCATCCTGGATTACATCCAGAAAGCGGCTTTCCGGCAGGTGATAGGAGCAGGTGCAGGTAACCAGAAAACCTCCCGGCGGCAGCAGTTTCATAGCCCTCAAATTAATCTCCTTGTAGCCCCGTACCGCTCCTTCCAGCGAGTTCCTGGACTTGGTAAAAGCAGGGGGATCAAGGATGATTAAATCATACTTCTCCTTTTTTTTCTCCAATGCCCGCAGCTCATCAAATACGTTGCCCTCGTAAAACCGGCAAATTCCGCCGAAACCGTTTCTGAGGGCGTTTTTTTCAGCCACGGCCAGCGCGGGCGAAGCAATATCTATACCGTGTACTTCTTTCGCTCCGAAATGTGCCGCGTAGACGCTGAAGGCCCCGGTATGGCAAAAGCAATCAAGCACGCGGGCGTCCCGCGCCAGTCCTTGCAAAACAGTCCGGTTTTCTCTCTGATCAAGAAAGTAACCGGTTTTTTGTCCTCCCGCAAGGTCAACCAGGAAGTACAGGCCGTTCTCTTTAATCTCTACCAGAGTCTCAAAAGGTCCCTTTAAAAAACCTGACTTAAGCGGCAGCCCTTCCAGTTCCCGGACAGCGGCGTCGTTTCTCTCATAAATCCCGGGCGGTTCCAAAAGCTCTTCAAGTATATCAACAATCAAATCTTTATACTTATCTATGCCCAGGGCCAGGGTCTGGAGCACCAGGTAAGCTCCAAACTTGTCCACGATCAAAGCAGGTATAAAGTCAGCTTCGGCATAAATCAGCCTGCACGAGTCAGAATCCCGGACTACATGCCGGCGGTAAGCAAGGGCAGCCTTGATCCGCCTGACAAAAAAATCGCGATCTATCAGCTCGCTGCTGTCCCTGCTCAGGATCCGGACCAGGATCTGCGAGGCTGGATTAATATAGCCGCGTCCCACAAACCGGCCCCGCTGGTCGATAACCTCCACGAGATCGCCCGGCTGAAAATCTCCGCTGATTTCTGACACCTCTGTACCGTAAACCCAGGGATGCCCGGCTAAGACCCTGTGTTTCATATTCCCAGCCAGTTTCACAACAGCCAAATTAAGTCACACTCCAGAAAAAACAATTTGACAGGATTAACAGGATTTAAAAAAAGATTTACAGGAGTTAATCTTATTTTAAAAATTCAATAATAAACAACATGTATATTAGGCATTAAAGCATAGGAAAATGTAAGTTTATTATTATGCTTTATAAATAATTTTTAATCCTGTCAATCCTAAAAAATCCTGTAAATCCTGTCTATTTGTTTTACTATTCCTCTCCAACCAGCCTGTCCGCGCATTTTTGCGCCTGTGTCATTACCTCTTTTTCATCCATGGTCAAAACCCGCCTGCCTTCCATGACGATTTTACCGTTGATGATAACTGTATCAATATCACTGGACTGAGCGGCATAAACCACGTGAGCATAGAGGTCATGCCTGGGATACAGGTGGGGGCGGCGGAAGTCAACCAGGATCAGGTCTGCCTTCATGCCAGGCTTGATCAGTCCGACATCCTCCAGTCCCAGAGCACGGGCGCCGTCTGTGGTGGCCATTCTCAGCGCGGCAAAAGAAGGCAGCGCCATCGGGTCACCGGTGGCCACTTTTTGCAGCAGGGCGGCGCTGCGGGTTTCTTCCATCATGTCCAGGTTATTGTTGCTGGCGGCACTGTCGGTGCCGAGGCCAACCACTACCCCGGCATCAAGTAATTCTATGACGGGCGAAATACCGCTGGCAAGTTTCATATTGCTCTCCGGACAGTGTGCTACTCTCACATTTTTCTGTTTCAGGATGGCAATGTCATCCTTATTTAGGTGCACACAGTGCGCCGCCAGCACCGGCACATCAAAAACACCGTTTTCGTCCAGGTATTGTACTGGTGTCAGGCCGTAGTTTTCCTTTATTTGGTCAATTTCGTCTTTGGTCTCCGCTACGTGAATATGGATGCCAACGTTATGATCAGCCGCCAGTTTTACCACCTTTTTGAGGTATTCCGGCGGGCAGGTGTACGGGGCGTGCGGTCCGAACATGGTGGTAATCCTGCCCCCGGCTTTACCCTGCCATTCCTCCACCAGCTTGATGCTTTCATCTACCGCGGTCTTGGCGTTTGCCGCCACACCAATCATACCGCGCGAAAGACAGGCCCTCAGGCCGCTCATTTCCACAGCCAGGGCAACCAGGTCCATCTCAAAATACATATCGGCAAAAGTGGTCGTGCCGGACTTGATCATTTCCAGGCAGCACAGCATTGTTCCCCAGTGAAAATCCTCAGGCCGCATTTTCGCCTCCAGCGGCCATATTTTTTCATTAAGCCACTGCATCAGCGGCATGTCGTCCGCGTAGCTGCGCAGCAGGGTCATCGCAGCATGCGTGTGGCAGTTGACAAAACCGGGCATGACAACCATACCTGACCCGTCCAGCACACGGTCAGCCTTGAATTCTCCCGGAACCGAACCGCGCGGGCCGGCTGAAATGATCTTGTCTCCGGCAACGGCAATTTCCCCGTCCTTAAAAACAGCGTCGTGCTCTTCCATCGTCAGTACAGTTGCGCCTTGAATTAATAAGTTGCTCATAAAACCCCTCCGCATAATTTTACTGCTGCCAGTCGTTCAAATAAGATTGCTGATCCGAAGTCAACCTGTCGATCTCTATGCCCAGAGACTTTAGCTTAAGGCTGGCTACGCGCCTGTCTATCAGCTCCGGCACGCGGTACAGCTTTTTATCCATCGCACCGGCGTTATCTTTAATATACCTGGCTGAAAGCGCCTGGATTCCAAAGGACATATCCATAATTTCAGCAGGGTGCCCGTCCCCCGCCGCCAAATTAACCAGCCTGCCTTCCGCCAGCAGGTAGATCCTGCGGCCGTCCGGCAGGCTGTACTGTTCAATGTTTTGACGCGCCTGGCTGTGTGATTGGGCCAGCCCGGCCAGTTCCTGCTTGTTGATTTCGACGTCAAAGTGTCCGGCGTTGGCCAGTATGGCCCCGTCTTTCATCCTGGTAAAGTGGCGCCTGCCCAGCACGTCCCGGCAGCCTGTCACTGTGACAAATATGTCACCGACCCCGGCAGCCTCCTCGCTGCTCATCACCCGGTACCCATCCATACAGGCCTCAATGGCCCTGACCGGGTCGACTTCACAAACAATGACCCTGGCTCCCAAACCGCCGGCGCGCATGGCGACACCTTTCCCGCACCAGCCGTAGCCCATCACAACCACATCCTTACCGGCCACAACCAGGTTGGTGGTGCGCATTATCGCTGACAAGGCGGATTCCCCGGTGCCGTACCGGTTGTCAAACAAGAACTTGCAGAAAGCGTCATTAACAGCCAGCATCGGGAACAACAGCTTCCCCTCCCTGTTCAGGGCCTCCAGGCGCCGCACCCCGGTGGTGGTCTCCTCACAGCCGCCGATTACTTCCGCCGCCTGTTCCCTGCGCACAGTGTGCAGCAAATTAACCAGGTCGCCGCCGTCGTCAATTATTATCTGCGGCCGGCAGTCAAGGACATGCAGGAGGTGGTCTTTGTATTCCCGGGAGGTGGCGTTGTACCAGGCGTAAACCTTCATGCCGGCGGCAGCCAGCGCGGCGGCGACGTCATCCTGGGTCGAAAGCGGGTTTGAGCCGGTAACCGCCAAATCAGCCCCGCCGGCCCGGATTACTTCAGCCAGGTAGGCCGTTTTAGCCTCCAGGTGGATGGAAAGCGCCACCCTCAGTCCCTGAAAAGGACGCTCCCGCTCAAATTCCTCCCTGATCGCGTTCAGCACCGGCATATGAGCGCGCACCCAGTCTATTTTCAGCCTCCCGGCCGGGGCCAGGTTAATATCTCTCACAATATAATCAGGCATTTTGTTTTCCTCCTCAATTAATTTTTTTTTGAGGTATGTTTATAAATATAATGATACAGGAATTCAGGAGTCAGGAGTCAGGAGTCAGAATTCAGAATAAAAAAACAAAAAAATTACTTCTTCTGACTCCTGAATTCTGAATCCTGAATTCTTAAAGTTAATTATCCTGTCCAATTGTTTTTCTTAGATTTTCTTGATACGGCGGCCGTATTATCCCGCGCTCGGTGATGATCGCTGTGACCAGGTGGTTGGGCGTAACATCGAATGCGGGGTTCCAGACCTGTACGCCTGCGGGGGCCACCTGGCATCCGGCCAGGTGGGTTATCTCGTTTTGCTCCCGCTCCTCTATAGGTATTTTATCACCAGAATCAAGGCTGAGGTCTACTGTGGAAACAGGGGCGGCCACGTAAAAGGGCAGGCCGTGGGTCCTGGCTAAAACCGCCACACCATAAGTGCCTATTTTGTTGGCGACATCACCATTGGCGGTGATACGGTCCGCTCCGACAATTACCAGGTCCACCTTCCCTTTCGCCATCAGATAACCAACCATACTGTCAGTAATTAAAGTTACAGGAATACTATCCTGCAGCATTTCCCACGCCGTGAGCCTCGCCCCCTGCAGCAGGGGCCTTGTTTCATCCGCAAAAACACTTATTTCCTTCCCAGCTTCTTTAGCTGCCCTGATCACTCCCAACGCGGTGCCGTAGCCCGCTGTGGCCAGCGCTCCCGCATTGCAGTGAGTGAGAATACTCGCCTTTGGGGGAATCAACACCTGCCCGTACTCCCCCATTTTGCGGTTGCCTGCCAGGTCCTCATTATAAATTGCATGAGCTTCCTCAAGCAGCAGCCCGCCCAGTAACGCAAGGTCACGAGAAGCAGCCTCCCGCAGCCTGCCAAGCATCCTTTCCAGCGCCCAGCTCAGGTTCACCGCTGTAGGCCTGGTGGATTTAAGTTCACCAGCCGCCGTCTCTAAACTCTTAATCATCTCCTTGTATGAACAGGCTGCCGCCTCTTGTGCCGCCAGGACCAGCCCGTAGGCGGCAGCCGCGCCAATAGCCGGGGCACCCCGCACCGCGAGCTTTTTAATAGCTGCTGCGACATCCCGGTATGAGCGGCATTTGATAAAAGCAACTTCTGATGGCAGCCGGGTTTGGTCAAGCAGTTCCAGGCAGTTTTCACCAGGCAGCCAGCGCATTGTCTCCAGCATACTTTCTTCCTTTCCCGTATAAAACAAATTGACAGGATTTACTGGATTTCAAAGATTTACAGGATTAAAATATACTTTTTTCAAGTAATAATGACACTAAAATATCTTTATAAATTAGTCCTTAATGCAGATATATGTTAATCCTGCATCCTATCTGCCGTCTAATTCTTTATCTTTTTGAGCCGGGTGGCATTCACAGGGCTGGCCGGGCTCGATCCAGGCTATGGTTTGCATCAGCAGCTTTCTGATCTTCTCGCTGATCCGGCCCATCATATCCAGCACTTCCGCGTGGGTCAAGCGGGCAGGTGATATACCAGCCGCGTAGTTAGTGGCAATGGCTATGGTTGCGTAACACATTTCAGCCTCCCTGGCCAACTGGGCCTCCGGCACACCAGTCATACCGACCAGGTCGCCTCCCAGCAGGCGGTACATCCTGATTTCAGCGGCGGTTTCAAACCTTGGCCCTTCACAACAAACATAAACACCAGCCGGGTGTGAGACATACCCAAAGCCCTGAGCGGCGCGTGACAGCAACTCTCTTAGCTTGGAGCAATAAGGGTTGGTCATGTCGGTATGCACCACCCCCGCCGCGCCGCCGTCATAGAAAGTATACTGCCTGGATTTGGTGAAGTCCAGGAACTGGTCGACAAATATTAAGTGCCCTGGCTGCATATCTGGATTGAGTGAACCCACAGCTGCTGTCGCCAGTATATTCTTCACGCCGATCCTTTTCAGCGCGTCGATATTAGCCCGGTAGTTTACCAGGTGGGGCGGTATGGCATGCCCCTCACCGTGGCGGTTCATAAACGCGACCGGTTTGCCCCCGTAGCTGCCTATTTTAAGTTCAACATCCCCGTAAGGCGTCACTACTTTTTCTTTCCGCATATTAGTCAGCATACTCGGGTCATATACACCGGTGCCGCCTATCACCGCTATTTTAACTTTCAACTTCCAGGCCTCCTTATTTTCCAACGGCTGTAGAAAACTGTTTCCAAATCAAGCTATTATTCTACTTAGCTGTGGTTATTCCTCTTTTGCATAATAAATTGGCTGGGTTTTAATCCATCAGCCTGTCCTCTTCCAGCCTCTTAAATCCCAGGGTAACATCAAAATGACAGTGTGGGCAGTAAAACAGGTGAATACAATAGACCTCGTTATAATGTCTGTATCCGTCCTCATAAATGCCTTGATCAAGGTATGCGCTGTAATCGTCATAAAAATCCTGAAGCAAACCGGCGTCAAGCAGTATTTTACCGCAGCGGGGACAATCCTTTTTTGCCGCAGCCAGGCTGTTGCATACCGGACATACCGGCATCTTTGTACCACCTCTCTGTGTTCATGAAAATTAACAGGTAATTTTACATTCAACTAATGAACCTGCCTTCTAGTTTTCTTCAGCTCAAATAACTGATTACCTTTTGCAATTGAAGAACACCCTTATATTTAAAAATAATGTTTCCCGGACCACTGAAAAATATAAGAAGGGCAAAAAAACACAGCCCGTGGAAGATGAGGTATTTCCAGGGCTTTGCTTAATCGTAACTATATGATTATGTTCTTGCTGCCGGCGGTTAATTGTTGGCTGGCTTAAGGGTCTTTACATGCAAGCTGTGGTTATTCGTCAAAAAGAGCGTCTGCAAAATCACCGGGCGAAAATGGCCTAAGGTCCTCCAGGCTTTCTCCAATACCAATCAACTTAACAGGTATATCCAGGGCTTGTTTTACCGCTATAATGACTCCACCCTTGGAACTGCCGTCCAGCTTGGTCAAAGCTATACCTGTAATACCGACGGCCTCTCCAAATAACCTGGCCTGGTTGACAGCATTCTGGCCGGTGGTGGCGTCTAAAATTAGCAGCACTTCGTGCGGCGCGCCGGCCATTTCGCGGCCCAGTACCCTGCTGATTTTTTTCAATTCTTCCATAAGGTTGGCTTTCGTGTGCAGCCTGCCTGCCGTATCAACGATCAGCAGGTCAGCCCGGCGGGCTTTCGCCGCCTGCAGGGAATCAAAAGCAACCGCCGCGGGGTCGGCCCCCTCCCGGTGTTTGATAATTTCCACCCCAACCCGTTCAGCCCATATTTCCAACTGGTCGATAGCCGCCGCGCGAAAGGTGTCAGCCGCACCCAGCAGCACTTTAGCCCCCCGGGACTTGTAATAGTGGGCCAGTTTGCCGATTGTGGTGGTTTTCCCCACGCCGTTGACACCAACCACCATAATCACTGTGGGAGTTTCATCTGTTATATTTAAAGACGCCGTATCAGTGCCGAGCATTTCTCTGATGTGTTCTTTTAAAATGGCTTTCAGTTCACCGGCATCATCCACGCGCCTCTCTTTAACGGAACGGCGCGTCTTCTCGACCAGCTCCATAGCGGTATTTACTCCGACATCAGCCTGTACCAGAATTTCTTCCAATTCTTCGTAAAGGTCTTCGTCAATAGCTTTGTGCCGGTGGACCAGGTTGTCAATTTTCTCTACAAAACTCTGTCTGGTTTTGGTGAGACTCTCTTTTAAGCGCCCGAAAAACCCTGTTTTTTCCAATTCCGGCTCTTGTGTTGTTTCGCTGGCGGCGGCAGCCTGCTGTGAGCCGCCTTTAATGCTTTCCTTTAAACGGCTGAACAAACCCATGACGCTAAAACCTCCCATTGAGTCGTGGGAATTGGGACGTGAGACGTGAGATGTTGGACTTGGGTCGTGAGAAGTGAGACGTGAGAATCCAGGTATTCCTCTGTCGCATAATGCAATAAGGATACTTATTTCTCCCGCGTCAAGGTCTCTTGTCCAATTCTATGATTATTTGTTTTACGCAACAAGTCCGGATAAATCCGGACCTACAAAAACCCATACAACGACCGAATTTGTAGGTTCGAATTTATTCGAACTCTATGACCACAAAGGAATGCGGGATATTCCCACTTCCCACTTCTCACTTCCCAATTCCCACGTCTCACTTCTCACGTCTCAATTCAAGCAGCGCCGATTTGGCGGCTTGTTGTTCCGCTTCTTTTTTTGAGCGGCCGGCCCCGCTGCCAACCAAACCACCTTTATAAACGACGCCTGCTGTGAAAATCTTATGATGATCGGGACCTTGTTCTTTCAGGATCACATATTGAACCTGTTCATTACCGCGCTGCTGCACGTACTCCTGCAACTCCGTCTTGTAATCCCTGTCCAGCCGCCCCTCCAAAACATCATTAATTACCGGCCTTAGAAACTCTATGGCCAGCTTGGCGGCCTGGTCAAGTCCCTGGTCTAAATAAACGGCGCCCAACAAGGCCTCGAAGGCGTCAGCCAGAATTGAAGGACGTTCCCTGCCGCCGGAGCGTTCCTCCCCTTTCCCCATGTTTAAACAATAGCCAAGCTCCAGTTCTCTCGCCATTCTAGCCAGGGAGGGCTCGCATACCAGCGCCGCGCGCAGTTTGGTCAGTTCTCCTTCGTCACGGTGGGGGTGGTTGCGATAAAGGTAATCGCTCACCGCCAGCCCCAGTACAGCGTCACCCAGAAACTCGAGACGCTGATTATTCTCAGAGCTGTTCTGGCGGCTTTCATAGGTGAATGAGCTGTGTGTCAGGGCCTGCTCAAGCAGGTCCAAATCATGCCAGCTCAAACCAATCCTCTTTTTCAGACTTTCTAAATATTCTTTAGTTTTAACCACCTGTATCACCACAATAAGGTTTATTTAAAGGGCGATTAAAATAATTCCATACTATTTGGGACATACCTTCATTTGTCCGCTTGGGGACATTCCTCAGCCCCAGAGGATAACCCCCAATTGAGGTGTGTCCTCCTTCCGCTTAGGGCCGGAACTTTTTAAAAACCAGAGTGGCGTTATGACCGCCAAAGCCGAATGAATTTGACAGAGCGACATTAACATCAGCCTGCCTGGCCGTGTTGGGGACAATATCCAGGTCACAATCAGGATCAGGCTGCTCATAATTGATGGTTGGTGGAATAACACCGTTGACGATAGCCAGAATACATACCATCGCTTCCAGGCCGCCTGAAGCGCCCAGGAGGTGACCGGTCATGGATTTAGTTGAGCTTACCGCCAGTTTGTACGCGTGCTGTCCAAATATTTTCTTAATCGCCAGAGTCTCGGCTTTATCGCCCGGTGGTGTGGCGGTAGCATGGGCATTAATATAATCCACGGCAGTTGGTTCAATTCCGGCGTCCCATAAAGCTTCCTTCATGGAATTGGCCGCGCCGTAACCTTCCGGTTCCGGCGCCGTCATGTGATAAGCGTCACAAGTGCTGCCGTAACCAACTATCTCGGCGTAAATCCTGGCGTTTCTGTTCAGGGCGTGTTCCAGGGTTTCCATAACAAGTATGGCCGACCCTTCTCCTATTACAAAACCATCCCTGCCCGCGTCAAAAGGCCTGCTGGCCTTCTCCGGCTCCTCATTCCGGGTGGACATGGCTTTCATGGAAATAAACCCTGCCATGGCCAGAGGTGTGATAGCCGCTTCGCTGCCCCCGCTGATCATCACATCCACCCGGCCGCACTGCAGCATTTTAAAGGCGTCCCCAATGGCATTGCTGCTGGACGCGCACGCCGAAACACTGGTAATATTCGGTCCTCTCAGGCAGTGGCTGATGGCAATCTGCCCCGCTCCCATATTGGCAATCATCATGGGCACGAAAAATGGACTAACCCGCCCGGGCCCTTTTTCAGCCAGGACTCTGGCCTGATCTTCAAGGGTCTCGATACCACCGACACCGGAGCCCAAAATAACCCCGATCCTGTCCCTGTTTTCCACCTCTAAATCAAGGGCGGCGTCTTGCAAAGCCATTTCAGTAGCTGCCACTGCATATTGGGTGAAACGGTCCATACGCCGTACTTCTTTTTTACCAATATAACGGGTTGGCTCGAAGTCCGTAACTTCTCCCGCTATTTTAGTGCCGAATTGGGCCGCATCGAAC
>ENA-UOYA01004009-UOYA01004009.1-activated-sludge-metagenome-genome-assembly--contig:-NODE-4009-length-12727-cov-5.086727_pt1 | contig 12727 bp, 7 predicted proteins | sample MGYA00238163_ERZ764804 | MGnify/ENA primary metagenome ERZ764804 (study PRJEB28919, sample SAMN05720223) | activated sludge metagenome | isolation source: Anaerobic digester | place: Hong Kong...
GCTACCATTTGTTGTAATAGTTATGCGTGAGTTAGGTATAGTTTGTTTTATATATCTTGAGCGTTCTAATAGTTTTGGGTCTAAAAATGGTTCATTCATAAGGTAAGGACTAATACGCCGTGTTTTCCGATACTTTGCTATTTCAAGGACTATCTTTTTGAATAAGTCATCCGACATGGTTCCTTTTGGCATATATTCAACGCTTGCAGTATAAGGGCAGAATATACAGCCTCCATTGCAACCTGTTCTTGTTTGAATCTGCACTGTGGAAGGAAAGGTGGGTACTTTACGGAGAAACATTTTCTTTAAGTAATCAGCCCACCGGCGTTCATCTGTCCCTGCAATATAGAAATGTGATTTCCATTGATTTATTATGTTTTTGCGATGTCTTATTCCCATTACTTGCATTTAAAAGTTTAGAACATTATTTTATCAAATTTCTATTATTTTAATAAGTGAAAACTGTCAATAAAAACATTACTGTATTGCGGGTAATAATAGTAAAAACAAAAACATAAGGATTTTCACTATTAAGTAGGTAATATCACAACTCTGATTGTTTTACTTGTTTAAAAATTTGATATTAATGATTGTGAGTTGGTTTTTGGAATTAATAAGATTGGGCAGCAATAACGCGATATTTGCAGGTTTTGCCTGTTATCATGCAGGGACCTTCTTCCTCAGGTGCGTCAAATGGAATACAGCGAATTGTAGATTTCGTTTCATCTTTTAATCTTTGTTCTACCGCTGGATTAGTATGGTCGAGGAAAACACGGAAAAGTCCACCCTGTTCAATTCGTTCTTTATATTCATCATAAGAATCAACGGTAAATGTGTTTGCCTCTGTTCGTTCTCTGGCTTTATTAAACAGATTATTTTGAATATCTGTTAAGGTATTATCCACCTGTTCTTTCAGGTTATCAATACTCATAGTTATTTTTTCTGCGGTATCCCTTCGCACGAGGACTACCTGTCGTTGACTTACATCTCTGGGCCCTATTTCAATACGCAAAGGGACTCCTTTTAATTCCCACTCATGGAATTTATAGCCGGGTTTATATTGGTCGCGGTCATCAATTTTATAGAAAAGTGAGTTCCAGTTTTCAGTAATTTTTTGGGCATAATCGCTGACCTGTTTTTGTTCTTCAACGCTTCGCCAGATAGGAACAATTACCACAGGTAGAGGTGCTAATTTAGGTGGAATGACGAGCCCCTGGTCGTCGGAATGGCTCATAACCATACCACCGATAAGCCGTGTAGATACACCCCAACTGGTAGCATAGACATATTTTAGTTCTTTGTCACTGTCTTGAAATTTTACATCAAAGGCTTTTGCGAAATTTTGCCCTAAATTATGTGAGGTACCTGATTGTAGTGCTTTGCCATCTTGCATGAGTGCTTCTATGCAATAAGTATGGACGGCGCCGGCAAACTTTTCCGATTCTGTTTTTCTGCCAACAATAACAGGCATGGCAAGGTAATCCTCGGCGAATCGCTGGTAAACATGAATCATTTTTAGTGTTTCTTCCTCTGCTTCTTCATAAGAGGCATGAGCCGTGTGCCCTTCTTGCCAGAGAAATTCAGTTGTGCGTAAGAATAGGCGAGTTCGCATTTCCCAGCGGCAGACATTTGCCCATTGATTGATGAGCAGAGGCAAATCGCGATAGGAACTAATCCAATTTTTGTAAGTTGCCCAGATAATTGTTTCTGATGTGGGACGAATAACCAGAGGTTCTTCAAGGAGTTTCCCTCCACCATGGGTTACGACGGCACATTCTGGGGCAAATCCTTCAACATGTTCTGCTTCCTTTTTCAGGAAACTTTCTGGGATAAGCATAGGGAAGTATGCGTTTACATGTCCTGTTTCTTTGAACATACGGTCAAGATTTTTCTGAATGTTTTCCCATATTCCATAACCGTTCGGCCGGATAACCATACATCCTTTAACAGGACTATAATCTGCCATTTCCGCTTTTAGAACCACATCAATATACCATTGAGAATAGTCTTCAGAGCGTTTTGTTATCCCTTTACTCATTTATACAATTCTTCCCTTCTATTTAATTCAGATTAATTATTTTTAATAAACTATTTTTGCCCAGGATAGGCACTGTTTATCCGTTGAATAAGTTCGAGAGCCGCTTTGTGATAAGAAGGGGCAACATCGGGTCCCCCGGAATTTTCTTCCCCATACTGGCTTTTTTCATATACAAAAGGAGGTTTAGTATCCCATTCCGATTTAGGAATAATATAGCCTATTTCATCGTTGGCTAACCCAATAACAAAAGCCATTTTTGCTTCTTTTTCCATTTCTATACGGAGAGGTGGAGTTTCAACAGGTGCAGTTAGGTTAAAATCGTTTCCAGGAAGTGCTTCGATGTTTCCTTGAATGACTTCGGGATAAAGTTCGCCTGGAACAGTTGTAATGAATACTTTACCAATGCGGACAGCATTAACTTCGCTTTTTGATTTGCCACCCCAATAGTATCCCTCGTGAATAAGTCCTAACATAATTCCATACTTGAAGGGTCCTTGCATAGGTGCAAAGAATGTTTTTGCTGCAACGGCAATAAGTGGATTTTCATTTTTCCATACATTAGGACTGCGTAAGGCATTAGCGGCAACAATTGCAGTGTTATATCCAAGTGCTTCTGCCTTAGGGATAGAACTTTCTTCATATACAGTTGTTCCAGAGCGGTCAGGAACAGGAACCCTTAATTGAGTCATTAAGCCACCTACCATACCCTGGAAGTAGAGGCACATCCCACCAAAGCCCTGAACACCGTTCGGCTCTGGAACACCTTTTTCCATACCTTCACGGAAATAATGAAGAAAATCAGATGTAAGATAGGAATTGTCGCTTCCTGCGGTTTCGGGGTGATTGCCCCATGAGGCAAAAGTCGCGATGGTCTCGTCTGTATTTGGTTTTGTAAAACGGAAAAGATACATATTAAGGTCCATTACTTCTGGCTTCCGTGAATCGCGAATGAACCCTTCCGGTCCTACTTGCACCTGTGTGCAATACATATCGGCAGGTTGCAAATTATGAACAGCCTCTTCAATAGCTTCTTTTGTCATTTTTTGGATGAATTTCATGTGGTCTTCATTGTATCCAAAGATAGGAATATCCAGACCTTTGATTCGCTTCCAAAAACTCCAGATTCGCATAGTGTCCGCTACTTCGTGGCAGTGAGAAGAGGAAAATAGAATGTGGTCCACTTTTAAACTGGGGTCTATGCTTTTTCGTATGGTTATGAAGTCATTGTGATAAATGCCAATTGCATCAAAGGTTGCCATAACCAGAGTTACGCCGTTGTTTTTTAACGCAATTACACGAACCCATTGTGGGTCGTTTATACCTTTTGCAGGACGATTTGCATGAAAGCCAGCAATCCATATACCATCAAACCTGCCATTTTTATTTTTGTCAACATAGGTATCTACGCCGGGGTCAAATCTGCCGTTATTATTCACATCTTCCCATGAATCGTAAAGGTCAAGGATAGGGGTTATATCCCTTTTTGCAACTCCAACTTCAAGCGTGCCAGGCTTCGGCGAAGTAGCAGGGTCAGGGATTAAAAAATCGAGTGAATAATTTTGATATGGACCACGCATTCTGGAATAGAGCCAGAGAAAGAAGGCTACAATAATAACAATGATTATAATAAGCGTCCATCGTAAAATGGGATGCCTTCCTAAAAAAGAGTCGGCAGAAAACATGATTATATTCCTTCATTTAGAGGTTATAGATAAGTGTTGTGTATAATTAATGTATATTTCATTAAAAATTATTCGTTTTGATTATAAGATAAATAACCCTTTTATTTCATTTTTTGAAAGTGAAAACATTATTTTAATTTTTTGAGAGGTATGGATATGAATCTTAAACTGTTTATTGTAGGAGTAATTATGACAATTATTGGCGTATGCGCTACGGGTTCCGTTTATGGCTATCAACTTGTGTATAAACCTAAACCGGAAGACTCGATGCAGGTATATATTTATCGGTTGGACAATGGATTGACGGTATATTTAACAGAAAATCATGAGATACCTCGTTTTTACGCAGAGATAGCGGTGCGTGCAGGTAGTCAAAACGACCCACCCGAGACCACAGGATTAGCCCATTATTTTGAGCACTTGATGTTTAAGGGGTCTGAGAAATTGGGCACAATTGATTATTCTAAAGAGAAGGAATTGTTAGACAAAATAGAGGAGTTGTATGAGAAGTATCGCAAGACGACAGATACAGAAGAGCGGGAGAAAATCTATACGGAGATTGACCGGGTTTCGCAAGAAGCAAGTAAATATGCCGTGCCCAATGAGTTAGACCGGGTTTACAAATCTTTAGGGGGCGATAAGATTAATGCCCATACTTGGGTTGATGAAACGGTGTATAAGGTGGAACTGCCGTCAGGGTGTCTGGAACATTGGGCAATGTTAGAGTCAGACCGATTTTCAGCACCAGTGTTCCGTCTTTTCCCTACGGAACTGGAAACGGTGTATGAAGAGAAAAACCGTTCTATGGATGACCGTGAGCGAGTTCTACTTGAAACTGTCAACAAGGCTCTTTACCCTGACCATCCCTATGGAAACCAGACCGTATTAGGAGACCCAGAACATTTGAAAAATCCATCACTGCGAAATATAAAGAATTTTTTTCAGAAATGGTATATTCCGGAAAATATGGCTATCAGTATTTCAGGGGATATAAATATACAAGAAACGATGGGGATTATTGAAAAATATTTTTCAAATTTAAAAAAATCGGATAAGAAAGAAGTAGAGAATACCGATAGTAAAGAAGCAAAACAGGAAAAGAAAAGTCAGGAAGGCGAAGGAAACAAAATTTGTTCACCTATTTCCTCGTATTGCTACGAACCCTTAAAAGATAGGGTTTTTGTTGAGATGGAATTTGAAGGGGAACCAGCAGTAATGCTCGCTTTCCGCACTGTGCCCAAGATTCATCCAGATTCCGATAAGTTGCTTTTGATGGACATGATATTAGATAACGCTGTGGCAGGTTTGATTAATCTTAATTTAAATCAGCAACAAAGAGTTCGGCGTGCCGGTGCTTTTGTTATGCAGATAAACGATTTGGGAATAGAATATCTGTTTGGAGTTCCCAAAGAAGGGCAAAGTCTGGAAGAGGTAGAGCAATTATTGGTAGAACAGGTGAAACTTCTTTATGAAGGGAAGTTTGAAGATTGGCTTTTGCCTGCGATTATTACCGATTTTAGAAAGATACGAGAGCGTGGTCGTGAAACGAATGAAGGACGTGTTGGAGAATTGACAGAGGTCTTTATTGCTCATGAAGATTGGGAAAATTATTTGAAACGAATTGAACATCTTGAAAAAATAACAAAGGCTGAAATCGTAGAGACAGCAAGGAAATACTTTTCTCAGGGCTATGTTGCTGGCTATCGAAAAGATGGTAAGAGAGAGATAAAGTATGTGTCAAAACCGAAATTGACACCTTTGACCATTGATAGCACAAAACTTTCTTTATTTGCACAGCAAATCTTGTCACTCCCAGAGGTTGAAAAAGAGCCCACATTTCTCAAAAAGGATGTGGACTATATGCACTTTAAATCGGAAGAAGGGCTAGATTTTTGGTTTTGTAAAAATCCATTGAATAAAATTTTTAGTTTCGAGATTCGTGTAGATGTTGGGTCTTATCATAATCCTAAAATCCCTATTGCCTTCCGACTGCTGGAAAAATCAGGAACACGACGATTCTCTCCAGAAGAACTTAAAAAGGAGTGGTATAAATTAGGGGCAGAATTTAATGTCCGCGCAGGCAGTAATGAATCGGCAATTTCCCTGTCAGGTTTTGATGATAGGTTCAAGGAAACAATGGATTTATTAATGGAAGTCGTATTCCACCCACAAGTAGAAAGCGGGGTTCTGGAAGAGTTGAAGCAGATTATCCTGGCTCAGCGAGCAGACGCCAAAAAGGACCCAGGAGAGGTCATGAGGGCTTTAGTTCAGTTCAATAGATTAGATAAAAATTCCTATTATTTAAGAATGCTTCCGGAAGAACAAATCAAAGGACTTACAGTTGACGAATTACTGGATATAACAAAAAATTTATTTCGCTACAAACACCATATTCTATATGCGGGCACATTGAATAATGGAGAATTAAAAACATTTTATGAAAATCATTTAAAAAGAGAATTAGTTGAAAATGGAGATACAAAGAAAACAAATGAAAACGAGGTAAAGATTGCGAATGCAAAACAAATTAACTTAAAAGACCCCCCCAATTATGTATATGTAAAATCTCGTAAACCCGATTCGACCCAGTTGTATGTCTTAGATAAAGAGGTGATGCAAGCGAGTATTCAGATTGAATTTGGATTGGAAGAAGCGAAGATGGAGGAGCAGCCTGTTGTAGAAATTTTTAATGCCTACTTTGGCGGAGGTATGGCAGGGGTTGTATTTCAGGAACTTCGAGAAGCACGGGCATTAGCGTATGTGGCAGGGGCTCAGTATGTCGGGGGATACAGAAAGGGTGACGAAGACTTAATGGTTGGTATTGTTCAGACGCAGCCCGATAAACTCTATGATGCTCTGAATAGTTTTTTACAGTTGTTCGATAACCTGCCTATTTCTGAAGAGAGATTTAATTTTGCTAAAGAATATGTTTTGAACGATTACCGAACGGACAAAGTGCCGTTCCGTGGCATACTGGGCCGTGTATACGGATGGTATCTCCATGATATTGAATATGATCCTCGCGAACAATGGTATAAAGATTTGCAGAAAACGACTCTAAATGATTTAATAAACTTTCATAATAGCAAGATTAAGTCCAATGTTCGGTTGGTTAGTTTAATGCTACCGTTGAATCAGATAAGCATAGAGAATCTACAAAAATTTGGTGTCGTTAAAACCATAACTGTTGACGACATTTTTGTAAAATAGATTTTAATTTTATAGGGTTCTTCTATCAGGTTTTTTATTGGTTGGGTTTGATAATTTTTTGGACCTCAGGGTCATTGAGATTTTCAGGGGTAACGACGGTTACACCTGTATCAATTCGTTTTTCCACGGGCTTGCCTTGAATAGCGTCGTAGGCACCCTTTACTCCGAGATAACCCATATTGAATGGGTTCTGAACGATTAACGACTGAATGACGCCTTCTTTTAGTGCCTGGATTTCTTCTTCCGCAGCGTCAAAGGCTACAACCCTGACCTGTCCTGCTTTCCCTTTGCTTTTGATTGCCTGTGAACATCCGACGGCACTGGATTCGTTAGCAGCAAAAATCCCTTTTATGTTTGGAAAAGAGGTAAGCATATCGTTAGTAACATCCATGGCTTTCGCCACATTGCTATCGCTGTATAATATGGACACTAATTTTATTTTAGGATAAGCTGCAATTCCTTCCTTAAAACCTTTCTCTCGCATTTCAGATGTAGCAGCACCAGCCACGAAGGGGATAAGCCCGACTTCCCCCTCTTCACCTATGAGTTTTGCAAGGGTTTCGGCTGCAATTTTAGCACCGGCAATATTGTCCGTAGCCACAAAGGAAATAGGTTTATCCGAATTAACTCCGGAGTCAATGGTAACTACAGGGATACCTTTATTTACCGCACTTTCGACGATTCCTATCAACGCATTTGCATCACTAGCAGCAAGCACAATAGCAGAAACACCGCGATTAATCATATCCTGAACAATATTAATTTGTTGTTCCACTTCTGTTTCTTTTGCCGTTCCCTGCCATATAATTTTTACTCCCAATTCTTTGCCTGCTTGTTCTGCACCTGCTTTTACTGTTAGCCAGAATTGATGTGAGAACGATTTGGGAATGACGGCAATTTCAATAGCCTTTTTCTCAGGTTCTGTGGAGGTTGTCTGAGAAGTTATTCCTGATTTTCCACATGAGATAAGGATAGTAGAAAGTGCAAACAAAATTAACATTTTCTTTATCATATTTGAACTCCTCTTTGCTTTGAATTAGATTAATTGCTATGTTAAGAATTACCGTGGTACATAATAGCGTTCACCACTGCCAACTACTTCAATTGCGATTCCATGAGTCTTTACATCTATGAGGCGAACGGAAGAGCCGGGTATCATTTCGCCCACATAAACTTTGGTAAGGTTAATAATCGCTAATCCATGTGGATTTTTAGGACCTGCCTCACGCAGAACATTTAATTGCATGCTATCAAGTCCGAGTCGAACCCTGTCTGAAGTTTTTAATACAGGGAGTTTTGTCATATCCACCGATGTTTCAATCTCCATTTTAGGTGATGAAAGCGTTTGCTGAAATTGTTCAGGTTTTAATGAAGAAGGGGGTTCTAATTCTCTTGTAGTGATAGTAGGGATTTGTTGAGCACGCTCCTCTGTGGATGTTTCGGAAGAAGAAGTTGTATTGTTTGTGCTTTCTACTTGAGAAGTTACATTGGAAGAAGCCGTCGTTGTTGTAGAAGATTTAATAGGAGGTTGGGGTGTCGTTTCTTCAAGCGGTAATGGAGATGTTTCTTTTTTTGCTTCCTCCGGAATAGGAGTTGATGTCTCTAATGGCGTATTCTTTGCAATCTGTAAAGCATGGTCTTCCACAGTCGTTTGTTTTTGTTCAGTAGGGCTGTTTGCTATCGGAGTTTCTTTTTTTGTTGGAGTTGATTGATGTGAATCGGGTGTGGTTGGTGGTGAAGGAGAAACTATATTTTCTATTTTAATATTATTGGTTGTATTGGAGGAATTAGCAGGTGGAGGCGTTATAGACTCACTACCTTCACTATCAGAGATGGCTTTTCCCCGGGGTTCTTCTGTAGGTTTATCTACTGGGGTGATAGCCGGTTCCTCTGTCTTTGCATCGGGAGCAGGCATCTCTGTAACAACAGTATTTTGAACATTTTTGGCAACTTGTGTTTTGACCACTAAAAAGGAAACAGATACCGAAATAATACTTAAAATAACAATAAGCAAAGCCAACCCAACAAGTAAAAATTTCGGCGTTAGAAAACGGGATGCTGTATCGTGAACAGGAATAGGGGTATCAGGCTTTGCTATTGTAGAAATGGAAAAAGACTCTGATAATTCTTGTTCTTCTTCCTCTTCTTTCTCGAGCAATTTTAACTGACGCTGCTTTTCCTCCTCGAGTTTTTTCAGTGCTTCGAGGATAGAACTCATAATATATTCTCCAATAATTTTATATATGTTATTATTTTACAAAAATAGAGAAAAAGAAAAAAAATGGAAATGCTTCATATTTCTTGGTATTGATTTTATATTTTCCAATCCTTTAAACTAAGGTATATATTATACATTTAGACAGGTATGGGGAAAAACAAAATAATTTTTTGGGAAAATGGAGAGTTTTAAAAATAAATGTTTTTTCAGATGGAACATAAAGATAAACATTGTGAAGCAAGGACAGGGAAAATATTTTTAGAACACGGTGTAGTAGAATTTCCTGTTTTTATGCCTGTAGGCACGCAAGCCTCTGTTAAGGCACTTACGCAAGAAGAATTGGAAGATATAGGCACAGATATTATTCTTTGCAATGCGTATCATCTTTATTTGCGTCCGGGTTTGGAGATTCTTTCCCTTGCAGGGGGTATTCATTCTTTTATGAGTTGGGACAAGCCCATTTTAACAGATTCCGGTGGCTTTCAATTGTTTAGTCTGGCTCATTTGAAAAAGGTAACAGACGAGGGTGTTATATTCCAGAGCCATATAGACGGTTCTCGACATCATATCACACCAGAGGAAATGATAAAATTCCAGATGGATATCGGTGCAGATATTATAATGAGTTTTGATGAATGTACGCCTTACCCTGTGTCTCATAAGGACGCTGAAAAATCAATGTGGAAGACAGTGGTCTGGGAGAAGAAAGGATTTAATTTCTGGAAAGAACGGCAAGAACAGACTTGTTCGCAACTTTTTGGAATTTTGCAAGGGAGCGTGTATGAAAATTTGCGTCAAAAATGTGCAGAGGAACTATGTCAGATAGATTTCCCTGGCTATGCAATTGGAGGAGTTAGCGTAGGGGAGACCGATGAAGAACGATGGAGAATTATTGAGACTTCCGCAGCCTTGTTGCCTGCGGATAAACCACGATATTTGATGGGGGTCGGTGCTCCGGAAGATGTATTGTGGGCTATTCGCTGTGGTGTAGATATGTTTGATTGTGTTATGCCAACCCGAAATGCGAGGAATGGCTGTATCTTCACTTCTCATGGAAAATTGAATATACGGAACGCCTGTTTCGTTCGAGATTTTAATCCGTTAGATGAAGAATGCGATTGCCCCGTATGCAAACGATACACGCGGGCATATTTAAGCCACCTTTATAGAGCAAAAGAGATACTTGCTTTCCGACTAAATACATTACATAATGTTTATTTTATGTTAAAATTATTTCAGAAGGTTCGGCAAGCCATTTCCGAAGACCGATACCTTGATTTTTATCAAGACTTTATTTCCAAGTATAATATAAAGAAATTAGAGGTTGAGGGATAAGTAGGTTTTTTGTCTTAAAACTACTTAAATTTAACCTTTACCTAATAAGAGACAAAGAAAGGGTAATTTGAATGTGGAGATTTCTTTTTGCACAAACAGAAGAAGCAGTTCCAGCAGAGGCTGCCACATCTGCAGCACAGCAAGCGGCACAACAAACGACCACATCTACGCCAAGTCCCTGGGGCAGCATGCTTCCCATGATATTGGCGTTTATAGCAATTATGTATTTTCTGATGATACGGCCTCAGCAGAAACGGGAAAAGGAACGGCGTGAAATGTTAAATTCAGTAGCAAAAGGAGACAAGGTAATAACCACAGGAGGTATGTATGGAACCGTGGTTGATTTGTCTGATGAAAAAGTAACCCTCCGGGTAGACGATAAAGTAGAAGTTGATTTTGTTCGGGGCGCTGTGTCGCAAATTGTTTCAAAAGCAGATGGAGATGTGGCAAAGAAAAAGTAGATTATAAATAGTTTGATTGTTATTCGTAAAAATTAACATAACTTTATAGTATATAGACAAAGGAGCATAAAAGAACTTATGAAGAGTCATCTGTATCGAACATTGCTTATCTGGATTGTTATTATCTGGTCATTAATTCAGGTTTATCCGACCCTCGGTTGGCTTACTATTTCTGATGAAGCACGCCAGGCTCGTTTAGACAAATGGCATCAAGAAGATGAAGAATGGGCTAAAAAGAAGCATACTTTTTCAGAAGAGTTATGGAAGGGCATTCGACGCTGGGCAGAATTTGACCGAAATCGTGTTATCAATCTTGGATTAGACCTTCAAGGTGGTATTCACATGGTTTTACGGTTTGATATTAATGACCTGCCTCCAGAACGCTTGCAGGAATATAGAGACCGCAAATATTCAGATGCAGATATTGAAAAAGAGGTACAAGATATTGTTCTTCAGCAAATACGCCGTAGGGTAAATGAGTTTGAAGCAAAAGAACCTATAATTCAAGCCCTGGGTAGAAATCAGATTCAGATACAATTACCCGGCGAAAAGAATGTGGAACGGGCGAGAAATCTTGTAAAGAAAACCGCTCAATTGAATTTTCACATTGTTGCGGAAATGACCGATTTAGTTCAGGTTTTCCAAAAGATAAAAGATAAGTACCCGGAAGAGTTCAATGCGTTTATTCAACGACCTAAATTAAGAGGAGACTACTTTACAGTTCAAGTAGAAAATTATGACCGGGTTCGTCGTTTAATAGAGACCTGTGAAAAGGAAGGACTTATTCCAGAAGACAAATTAATACTATTCAGTCAACCTCCGAAACCTTATGAAGAACAAACTTACAAATTATATCTTGTTGATAAAAAACCCATTGCATCGGGTGAAGGTTTGCGTTCTGCTACGGCAATACCTGACCCCAATAATCCCCCTAATTGGAAGATTTTATTTGAATTTAACAATGCCGCAGGGGCTCTTTTTGGCGAAGCGACAGAGAAAAATATCAACAAACCCATGGCAATTGTGCTGGACGGTATGGTCTGTTCTGCACCTGTAATTAGAGACCGCATTACGACCCGAGGTGAAATTACAGGTAACTTTGAACAAGCCGAAGCGACGGACCTTGCTATTGCTTTAAATTCAGGTTCTATGTTTGTCCCTGTGAGGGAAGAATTCACCCGTATCATAGGCGCAAGTCTGGGCTCTGATGCAATCCATAAAAGCGTGGTCTCTGCTGTGCTGGCGTTATTAATTGTAAGTGGATTCATGGTGATTTACTACATGTATGCAGGCTTTGTGGCTCTTGTCGGTTTGTTCGTGAATTTCCTGATTATCCTCGCACTGATGGCGTATTTCGAGATGACACTCACTTTACCCGGCGTGGCAGGACTTATCCTTACTATCGGTATGGCGGTAGATGCAAATGTGCTTATATATGAGCGTATCCGAGAAGAATTGAAGTTAGGGCACACCCTGGCAACAGCCATTAACAGCGGTTTCAATCGTGCTGCTGTGACCATCTGGGATGCTAATCTCACAACCCTTATCGCTGCCGCTGTGTTATTGCAATTTGGAACAGGTCCAATACAGGGTTTCGCTATAACACTCAGCATTGGTGTATGTGCAAGTATATTCGCTGCTCTGGTTATTTGCCGTTCTCTATTTGATTTTATGTTAGAACATAAAATAATTAAATCTCTGCCCATGTTAAGTATTATTCCTGCGAATCCCAAAATCCCATTTATGCAATACAGGTATCATGCCTTTACTTTTAGTGGTATAT
>ENA-UOYA01004016-UOYA01004016.1-activated-sludge-metagenome-genome-assembly--contig:-NODE-4016-length-12699-cov-5.333992_pt1 | contig 12699 bp, 10 predicted proteins | sample MGYA00238163_ERZ764804 | MGnify/ENA primary metagenome ERZ764804 (study PRJEB28919, sample SAMN05720223) | activated sludge metagenome | isolation source: Anaerobic digester | place: Hong Kong...
AAATGTTTCCTTGATAGTTCTTGGAGAAACCCAACGCAATAAGTTTTGCATAGAACCAGCTTTATCATTTGTTCCTGATGCTCTTGCACCACCAAATGGTTGCATTCCAACAACTGCTCCAGTTGGTTTATCATTGATATAGAAGTTTCCTGCGCTATTTTGTAAAGCGATAGTTGCTTCTTCAATGGCATATCTATCTTGACTGAAAATTGCTCCAGTCAAAGCGTATTCAGAGGTTTGATCTACCAATTTCAATGTTTCAGACCATTTGGCATCTTCATAAACATACACTGTCAAAACTGGACCAAAAAGTTCCGTTTCCATAGTAGTATATTTAGGATTTGTGGTAAGAATAACTGTTGGTTCAATAAAATAACCTTTTGACTTATCATAATTTCCGCCAAAAATTACTTCGGCATCAGCATCTTTTTTCGCTTGATCTATATATTTAACGAGTTTGTCAAATGAACCTTCGTGAATAACAGCTGTTACGAAATTGCTGAAATCTTCTGGCGAACCCATTTTGATTGAAGCTAATTCCTTGCCCATTTCTTCTTTAATATCGTTCCAAAGTGATTTTGGGAAATAAGCTCTCGAAGCTGCTGAACACTTTTGTCCTTGGAATTCAAATGCGCCACGAATAGTATTGGCTACTACTTGTTTTACATTAGCACTTGGATGAACCATAACGAAATCTTTTCCACCTGTTTCGCCAACGATTCTTGGATACGTTTTGTAGGTATGGATGTTTTCTCCAATTTTTTTCCAAATTTCTTTGAATACAAATGTAGAACCTGTATAGTGAACACCAGCAAAATCTGGTGAAGCCAAAACAGTATCGGTGATCATTACCGGATCGCCAAAAACCACATTGATAACACCATCAGGAACACCTGCTTCTTTGAAAACATCAATGATTACTTTTGCCGAAAAAACTTGACTATCACTTGGTTTCCAAACGACAGTATTTCCCATCAAAGCCGCACTTGCCGGAAGATTGGCAGCGATTGCCGTAAAATTGAATGGAGTAATTGCATACACAAAACCTTCAAGCGGACGATATTCTACACGATTCCAAACATCAGAAACTGATTTTGGTTGGTCATGATAAATTTGTGTCATGAATTCTACGTTGTAACGTAAAAAGTCAATCAACTCACAAGCAGCGTCAATTTCAGCTTGAAAAATAGTTTTAGACTGAGCAATCATTGTAGCTGCATTAATTCTAGCTCTGTATGGACCAGCAATTAATTCGGCCGCTTTTAAGAAAATAGCAGCACGTTGCTCCCAAGCCAAGTTGGCCCAAGCTGTTCTAGCTTCAAGTGCTGATGCAATGGCTTTTTCAACATGCGTTTTTTCTGCTAAATGATAGGTTCCAACAATGTGTTGGTGATCATGTGGCGCAGACATAGTTCGGGTATTTCCTGTGCGGATTTCTTCCTTCCCGATGTACATTGGAACTTCAATAGTTTCGTTCCACATCTTTTTGTATGCTGCTAAGACAGCTGCTTTTTCGGGTGAATTTGGAGTGTATGATTTTACGGGTTCGTTGACCGCTTTTGGGACATTAAAAAAACCTTTGAGCATAATATTGTTATATTGAAAATTAGACAATTTTTGAATTAGCGTTGAAATAATGCTAATAATTTAATTTTAGACAAAAGTACAAAGGTTTTTTTGAATTTTTGTCAAAGAAAAATTAAAGATTAATCGTTTTGAGATAAGACTAGTTAAGCGCAAAAGGAGCACTCAATCTGAATGTTGGGACAATAACTTTAAAAGTTTTGGTAGTAGTAAAATTCACCATATTAAAATGCCCATGCATTGCTCCAAAAGGAGATGATAGCAAGCATCCAGAACTATAGGTGTGTTTTTCACCAGGTTTCAAAACGGGTTTTTTCCCAATAACTCCTTCGCCATCAACAATTTCTTTGTCGTTCAAAGAGTCGAATATTTCCCAATGACGCGAAGTGAGTTGAACAGAGTCTTTACTGAAGTTTTCTATAGTTACTTCATAACTAAAGGCAAAATGTATCTTGTAGTTTTTGAAATATGTGCCTTCAAAACTAGTAGAAACAGAAATTTTTATGCCTCGAGTGATTTGTGTTACCATAGAATAAATTCTAAATTCGAACCAAATTTACAAAAAAATGGTTTCAATTTGTTTATTCTGTGTTAATTTTTAGTTAGTTATATCGACAGAACTTGCAATTCCCTGCCCAATTATTCGGTCATATCTTTGGTTGTTTTCTTTGTAATAGACCAAAACAAAATAATTATTTTCTGTTTGATAAAAATTTCCATCAATTGCATTTTCATCATCAATTTTACCATTATTATCAGCTATAACATATTGATAGTTTGTAAAACCTTGTTTGATTAGCAAAGCTTTTTCATAGACACCTTTTTTTTCATTGTAATCCATTTTGTTCTCTTCTCCCATAGCATAATTATTGAACATACCATTGATGTAAATGTTGTTTTTGCCAAAATAGTTTGGAGCAGATAGAGTGAAAAATACCCAAGCATAATCGGCTTCAATAGCATTGTTGTCGGCATTGATGTTTTTAACTATGTAATTACCATTTATGTCTGGAAAAAAGGTGTACGGATTATTTGCTCGTGCTTGATCGGTATATAAGTGAGCATTATAAATTCCGCCTTTGGAGTCAATAAATGCTATGCTGTTATTGGCTGCTCTAATGTCTTTGTTTTCAAAAAAACGAAATTCATTTCCTGCCCAAAATTGTGTTTCAGCATCATATCTATAGATTAAATCATTGCCGATAGTATATTGGGGTTTGATGTTTCTTATCGCATTATCAAATTTTCCATTTTGCAATAACAAAACTTTTACGTTTTGTAAAGGACTTTGAAAATTAATTGTTGTTGATTTTATTGAGAACTCAAGGTTTTGTTTCTGATTGATAACCGTCATATTTCTGGCTCTTTTTACTTGAAGAGGAACACTTACCAGTTCTTCGTAAAGAGCAATTTTTCTAGAAAAAACAACTTCTCTATCTTCGTTTAGGATTTTAATAATATAATTTCCACTAACTCTAAAACTTGTATTTCTGTTGGGGAAAGCTAGTGAATAATGTGAGTAAATTTGTAGTGCGTTTAGTGAATTTGTGTAAGTTTGAATGCGTTGATTGTCAAATCCGTTCAGATATTCGTTGATGGATAGCTGTGATGGAGTCCAGTCATAATTACAGTGCGTAATCGTGTAATAATAATTGGCTTCGTTCCCATATAAATCATCAAATTGAAGTTCGAAAGATTCTCCAAGTTTAAATATTGGAATTGCATTTTGATTGTTTTGAACAAAAGTTACTGTTTTAATATTGTATGGTGGAGTAACTTCTTTTTCTACTTGGGAAAAAAGTTTAAAAAAACTAAAAATAAATACTAATAAAATGGCTCTTTTGTTCATAATCAAAAAATCAGGATTGTAAATATATGATTTTTTTCCAACGTTACAGAACTATTGTATTATGATTTACTTAAAACAAACCGGAATAATTTCTCCTTTTGCTAAACAATACTTTTCCACTTGTTCTGAGGATAATTTACTGGTATAATCTTCTTCAATTACTTTAAAACCAATGCTTCTTAGTTTATCAAAATAATCTCTACCATAAACACGTACATGATCGTATTGCCCAAAAATTTTGGCACGTTCTTTTTGGTCAACAATGCTATCATCCGAAAATGTTGTTGCTCTAGATAAATCTTGTGGGATTTGAAAAATTCCCATTCCGCCGGGTTTTAAAACACGATACAGTTCTTGCATCGCTTTGGTATCATCTGGGATATGTTCTAAAACATGGTTGCAAAAAATAATATCATAAGAGTTGTCTTCAAATGGCAAGTTGCAAATATCTGCTTTTACATCTGCAAGAGGCGAAAGCAAATCGGTTGTGGTGTAATCAATATTTGACTGTTTTTTAAATCTTTTATAGAATTCTTGTTCAGGAGCAAAGTGAAGCACTTTTTTCTTTTCTGTTGAGGTAAAAAAATCGGTTTCATTTTGCAGATAAAGCCACAATAATCTGTGTCTTTCTAACGAAAGTGTACTTGGTGAAAGCACATTGTTGCGCTGATTGCCATAGCCATATGGTAAAAACATTCTAAAGCTTTTTCCATCAATTGGGTCAGTAAAACGATTTCCTTTTAATGCTAATGCCAAAACTGGTCTAACCACTATACTCAACCGGATAAGTATTGGTCTTGGAATAGTGTTTAATATAAACTTAAAAGCTTTTTTCATTATAATATCAATGGTTTTTGACGAAATTCATCTTCTTCATTGCTAGTTATTCCTAAAACATTGTAAATGTATTGAAAAGTAGAAAGCAACTCTGGTTTTCCATTTACTAGTGCAACATTGTGTTCAAAATGTGCGCTTGGTTTATTATCTCTTGTCACAATTGTCCAACCATCTTTCAATGTCTTAATATTTTTTGTTCCCATATTAATCATAGGTTCAATAGCAACAACCATACCTTCAACGAACATTTTACCTCTACCTCTTTTGCCATAATTAGGCATTTCTGGCGCTTCGTGCATTTTTTTTCCTAATCCATGACCAACCAATTCACGAACAACACCATAACCAAAACTTTCTGTATACTTTTGAATGGCATTACCCACATCTTCAACACGATTTCCGGACTTAAATTCTCTAATGCCTATGTATAAACTTTCTTTAGTAACTTCGAGTAATTTTTTTGTTTCTGGAGCAACATTCCCAATCTCAAATGTATAGGCATGATCACCATAAAACTCATTCATCAATACGCCACAATCTACAGAAACGATATCGCCATCTTCGATAGGTCTGTTTGTAGGTAAACCATGAACTACTTGTTCATTTACACTTGTTAAAAGAGTTGATGGGCAACCATAAAGACCTTTAAAGCCTGGTATTGCACCATTATCTCTAATGAATTCTTCAGCTTTTTTGTCTAATTCTAAAGTAGTTACACCTTCCTTGATTTCGGTTGCAATCATGCCAAGAGTTTTTGAAACCATCAAAGCACTTAAGCGCATTAACTCTATTTCTTCTGATGTTTTTGGAATAATCATATTGATAAATTGAGTTTGCAAAAGTACAATATTTAAGCAGAATTGAAACAATAGATTTCCAAATGAGAAATGTCATGTTTTTTTTGTAATTTCAAAGATAATTTTGTCTTAAAATTTAAGGTTATGAGCAAATATGTAACTGCAGCAGAAGCTGTAAAAGTTGTAAAAAATGGTGATAGAGTTTATCTACAAGCAGCGGCAGCAGCACCAACTGTTTTAGCTAATGCATTAACAGACAGAGCTTCAGAATTAAGAGATGTCGAGGTTTGTCATTTGCATGTAGAAGGTGAGGCGCGCTATGCTAATCCAGAACTAAGCGACAGTTTCCATGTCAATTCATTTTTCATAGGAGCTAATGTTAGACATACTTTAAAAGCAGGAAATGGTTCTTACACTCCTGTTTTTTTGAGTGAATTGCCATTGCTTTTTAGGAAAAATGTTTTGCCTCTTGATGTGGCTTTTATTCATGTTTCGCCACCAGATAGACATGGATATTGCTCGCTTGGTGTGTCTGTAGAAGCAACAGTTGCTGCTGTAGAAAACGCAAAGATTGTGATTGCACAAGTAAATCCACAAATGCCTAGAACTTTTGGCGATGGAATTCTTCATGTTTCCGAAATTGACTATTTGGTAGATGTTAATGAAACGATTTATGGTCATGAACCAGAACCTTTTACTCAGGAAGAAGAAAAAATTGGAGGTTATATTGCGTCTTTAATTAGCGATAGAAGTACACTTCAAATGGGAATTGGTTCTATTCCTAATGCAGCCTTGAGTAAATTGAAAAATCATAAAGACCTTGGGTTGCACACAGAAATGTTTAGTGATGGTGTTATTGATTTAATTGAAAATGACGTAATTAATTGTAATTATAAAGGAACACTCAGAGGAAGAGCATTGGCAACTTTTTTAATAGGTTCAAAAAGGTTGTATGATTTTGTAAATGACAATCCATTTATAGAAATGAAAGAATCATCAATGGTTAATGATACAGCTAGGATTAGAAAAAATCCTAACATGGTTGCTATTAACTCTGCAATAGAAGTAGATGTAACAGGACAAGTTTGTGCTGACTCTATTGGAAGTACAATGTATTCTGGAGTTGGTGGTCAAATGGATTTTATTCGTGGCGCATCTTTAAGTCCTGGTGGAAAAGCAATTATTGCACTACCTTCTGTTACGAAAAGAGGAGAAAGTAGAATTGTTCCATATTTAAAACAAGGTGCTGGTGTGGTTACAACCAGAGCTCATGTACATTATATTATTACCGAAAATGGAATTGCTGATTTGTATGGTAAAACATTGAAACAGCGTGTTGCCGAATTGGTAAAAATAGCGCATCCTAATCATCAAGAAGCAGTAGAGCGTGCTTACTATGAGATGACGGGTTGTAAATAATAAAATATTGTATTCATTTCATCGAGAGAAATTTTAAAGTTAAGTAAGCTTTGGGGTTTCTCTTTTTGTTGGAATATCAAATTTAAAATTGATAAAAAAAATTTAAACAGTTTAAAAACTCTTCAAAGAAAATATCATTTGATTTTGAATTTTTAATCTAAGACTTGTTGTTTTTGAAAATAAATTAAAATTTAACCTTATAACAACATTAAATAGACTACCTTTGCATTGAATTTAATTTTTCATAGATGAATATTTTTGTAGGAAGTCTTCCTTTCAGTGTAGAGGAAGCAGATTTAAGAGGTTATTTTGAAGAATATGGAACTGTAGAATCAGTTAAAATTATTTCTGATAAATTTACCGGAAGAAGTAAAGGATTTGGATTTGTTGAAATGTCTAATGATGCTGAGGCTCAAAAAGCAATCGACGAATTGAACGGTGGAACTATCGAAGGTAGAACAATCGTGGTAAACAAATCTGAGCCAAAACCAGAAGGAGAAAGAAGAAGTTTCAATCGTAATTCAGGTGGAAGAGGTGGTTATTCGAACAATAGAGATAACAACAGAGGTCGTTACTAATATTTTTTTGGATATAAAATTTAAAAACCTTCGCCAAGCGAAGGTTTTTTTTTATCAAGGATTTGCCAGTGTTTTGTATAAACCAATCACTGCGTTCAAATAACGATTTTCTAAAGCAATATCATTAATCTTTGAGCTTACTAATGAGTTTTCTCTCGAATTGATTAAAAACAATGAACTTTCTCCCATCTCAAAAAGCCGTTCTTCAGAATTAAGCAATGTAGAAAAATCTTTTACCAATCGACCATTGTACTCTCGTTGCGTTTGAATTGACGTGATTTCTTGTTGTTGCGCTTTGATTTTGTTTTCTAAACTTTTTCTCTCGAATTGTAACCCAAACTCCGCATCTTGAATTTTAAGGTTCGCTAATTTTAAACCTTCTCGCTCTTTCCTCAAGAATAAAGGAAAAGAGAAGTTGACACCTATTTTGTAATCTTCAAATCTGTAATTGTCAATATAACTGGGTTCTGATAGGTAATTATAGCTTAAATCCAATTTGGGTAAAATAGAGTTAGCTTTTAAATTCTTTTCAATCTTTAGCATATTGATTTTAGAATCTAATGCTTGAATTTTTGGATGATTGTTCAAATCAATTTCTCCTAATTCATTTATTTGTAACGTTTCTCTAATTGTTTTTGACAATTCATTTTCTGGTTGTAAATCATCATTTAATTCAAGAGGAATATTATTCTCTAGCCATAAATAATTGGACAAATCCAGCTTGGCTTTAGTCAATTTTAATCGAGCATCTTCAAGGTTCAGACGTCTTGTTTTTAGAGTAATTCCAGCCTCAATACTGTCAATAGCCGGTTTATCACCTTGTTCAATTAATTTTGAAATACCGTTATATCTGATTATTGCATTTTCTAAATAGGTTTCATATAATTTAACCTCTTCGTAGCTTCTTTTCCAGTTCATATAACTCACCGAAGCTTCATAAATCACCTCAATCGCTTCTAGGTTTCTCTCTGCAGCATTCAAATTCATTGCAATTTTAGCTTTTCGAATATCTGCCATTCGTTGATTGATGAATAATCCTTGACCAACGGGAACAGTGATGCCAAATGATGTTAATCCAGAATTTGGCAATGTGTTTTCTGGGTTTAAATAAATTCCTTCTGCATTATTAAAACCTGCTTTTAATTCTATTCCATACCAAGTTGGAATTTTGAAACTACTGTTTAGAATAGAAAAGTATTGACTGTCTTTGAATTGTTTTTCATTAAAATCAACTTCAATTTTTGGGTCAAAAGCACCGCGAGCTTGCATCAAACTAGCTTGAGCTTCATTCAGTTTGAGATTGGCTTGCTTTACCAAAGGATGGTATTTTTTTACAAAGCCCAAATATTCATTGAATGTTAGCTCTTTCAGGTTTTTTTCTTGAGCAAAAAGAGAAATTGAGAACAACAGAAATACGACTATTTTTTTCATTACTTTTTATCTTTTGTTGTTTCAGATTTTGGCTGATAATAATTAGGAGGAAAACCATTGAGTTTTCGCCAAATCTCGAACCAAATAGGTACATTTTCAAGAAGAGCCAATGTTTGCGCACCAGAACCTATACTCACTTGTTTTGGCCATGGTTCTTCATCTTTGTCTGGAGCTATTAATACTCTGAATTTTCCGTTTTGTGAAATGAAATTTTCTACAGCAACAATTCTTCCTCCAAATGTTCCATAACTCATATTGGGCCAACCCGAAAAAACTACTGTTGGCCAACCATCAAACCACACTCTCACTTTTTCGCCTTTGTGAATTAATGGCAAATCTGTTGGTGAAACAAAAGTTTCAACAGCAATATCATATTTGGCAGGCATGATGCTTACGATTTGAGTTCCTTCTTTTATGGTTTCCCCAATTCCAGATTGAATAGCTCTATTCACGTAGCCATCTTGTGGCGCTTTTATGTAATACATTCCATTGCGAATTTGATAATTCACATATTGATTTTGTAATTTGTTTACTTGAGCTTCTGTATCATATTGACTGCTCAATGCTGTGTATTGATCACCTCTGGCTTTTGATGCCTTCTCAGTATACTCGGCATTAATCCTATTAATTTCTACTTGCGCATTTATCAGTTCGTTTTTACTAGCCAATAATTTGTTCTCTTGAGTAATAATTTTGGCCTCAACATCTTGAAGTTTCAATCTTTTTTCTTCTACATCAGTAAGTGGTTTTAAACCTTCTTTATTCAAAGTGACCGAACGATTGAACTGTGTTTGCGCAATTTTTATTTGTGTTTTTACAGCTTCAAGATCCATGCTGTCGCTCTTGACTTTTAATATCGATTGACGGATTTTGTTTTCAGCTTGCTTAAGCTTTAGCCTTTTTTCATTTTCAATAGCATTAATTTGCGCTGAAAGCGAGGTTACTTTTCCACCATAGGATTGCACAGCCATTTTTTTTGCTTCCACTTGGCTTTTGGTGTTTTGAACTAAATTTGGATCAAAATAATCTTCCTTTATTTCTGAAATAAATAGAATTGTATCACCTTTCTTTACAAAATCGCCTTCTTGGACATACCATTTTTCTATTCTACCAGCAATGGCAGTTTGAATGGTCTGTGGTCTTTGGTCTGGTTTGAGTGTTGTTACTGATCCAGAACCAGATATGTTTTGTGTCCATGGAAGAAACAAAATTAGAATTCCAACAAGTGAAGTGTAGAGAATTATTTTGTTCAATATTTTGTAGTGAGGTCTATTAGATAAGTTTTTAACGCTACTATATCTATCAATATTCTCTGTAATTGGGTTTTTTTTAGAAATGTTTAGCATGGCAATTATTCATTAATGTCCGCAATTATTTTTCCGTTTTGCATTTTTATTTTTCTGTTGCACTTTTGTTTCCAATATGCATTTTTTGAAGAAACAATAACTGTCCATTTATTGTCTTTATTTGTTATAAAATCAATGATTTCTTTGGTTGCTTCTTCATCCATTTTGTCCAAAGGTTCTTCATAGAAAAGAATTTTAGGTTTGTTGACTATGCTTCTAGCCAAAAGAATTTTTTGAGCATTGGAAGAAGAAAGTTGTCTTCCATCGGGGAAAATTTTTGTTTCTAAACCATTCGGCAATGATTTAATGAAACCACCTAACTTTACACTATCAATAGCCCATTTTACATCTTCATGAGTAATTAAAGGATTGTTGAATGTGATATTTTCTAAAATTGTTCCCTCAAAAGGCGTTTCACCTTGAGTTATTGTTCCAATTTGTGATCGATATTGAATTAAATCAATCTTTTTGTAAGTGTCATCGTTTATAAAAAATGAACCAGATGTTGGTTTTATTGCTCCTGATAGAATTTTGATGAGTGTCGTTTTCCCAGAACCGTTATCGCCTTCTAGATATATTTTTTCACCTGGATTTATTTTCAAGTTTATTTTATCAAGAACATAATCTTGCGAGTCTGGAAATTTAAATCTCAAGTTTTCAGCTTCCAAAGCGATATTTGTAAAACAATAATCTAGATTTTTTGAAGGAGTTTCTTCTATAGATAAATCAACTATTTGACCAATTTTTTCCACTGAAGTCAACACATCATAAAAACTTTCTAGCCCTAATATAATTTTCTCTACAGAGTTAATTACCAATAGAATAATAATTTCTGCAGCTACAAATTGACCAATATTCATTTTTTGGTTCAATACCAAGTATCCACCAATGAGCAATAAACTTGCTGTGATAATTATCTTGAAACCAATTAGTTGGCTGAATTGTTTTTTAATAACTTTAAAGTGTTTTTCTCTATAATTTAGGTATTCTTCTACTAATGAATTGTTTTTGTTCAGAGCAAAATCAAAATGCTCTTGTCTTTTGAAACTAAAATTATTTCGAGCTATTTCTTGTAGCCAGCTTGCTACTTTATATTTGTATTTTGATTCTTTTAAACTTGTTGATAGTCCTGAATTATAAGAAAATTTGAAAATGATATACAGCAATATCAAAAGCATAAAACCGAAAACAATAAAAAACGGATGGTATAGCGACAATAGTATAATTCCAAAAACTATCTGCAAAATAGCAGTTGAAAAGTCTATTAGTAGTTTTGATGTTCCTTTTTGGATTGTTAATGTATCAAAAAATCGATTGGCTAGTTCTGGAGGATATTTATTGTAAAATTCTTCAAACTTTATTTTTGGAATTCTATAGCTAAACTCAAATGATGATCTAACAAATATTTTTTGTTGTAAGTTTTCGGTTATCCTCAATTGCATTAATGATAAAATACCTACTAAAGCAACACCAATTACTACTACAATTATCAAAACTATCCATGAAAAACTTACTCTTCCTGATTGGATTAGGTTAATAATTGCTTGTATTCCCAGCGGTAACGATAAACTGATTAATCCAGAAAAAATTGCATAAAAGATAATCTGTGAAATATCTTTTCTGTCCAATTTTAAAAGGTTATTTAAGCGTTGTAAAGGAGTATTATTCATGTTTTTTTACTTTAATGTTTTTTCAATTAAGTCTATGTAAAAATCTGTTGGTGAAATTGTATCGTCACAGTTTGTAATTGTCTTTAAATGGTCCTTTAAAAAATGTTGATGCAATGCGCCTTCCACTATTGATGAAGCTAAACTTTTTGCAAAGTTGTAGTTGGGATTTACATCTTCTATTAATTCAACAATCCTGTTGATGACTCTTTTATAAACCAAAAAGAAATCTTTTTTATTTTCTTCATCTACTTCTTTGGTTAGTAATGTTTTTGTGAATTCCTGAATAATTATTTTATTTAAAATCGATTCGTTGATATGTTTCGTAGAGCTATCGTCTTCAATTTTTTCTGTAACTTTACTTATTCCTTTTTTTAGTCGCTCAAATGGATTGTTAATATTTGTTGTTGCAAATACAAGCCTGTATTCTATCCAACCCCAATACCATGATGATAGATACAACATCAACTTATGTTTACTCTCAAAATAGCGGTAAATAGAACTTTCGTTGGAGTTTATTTTTTCGCCTAATTTTTTGAAAGTAAAATTTTCAAAGCCAATTTCATCTATCAAAAGAATACTTTGTTGTATAATTTTCTTCCCTAAATCTGACGTTTCAGGGTTTTTTACATACAATTTATCATTAACCGAAATAATAATATTAGATAATATATTTTGCATTTTTTAATATAAATTTATGCAAATATAATAGCAATACTATTAATAATAGGATTTTAACTTTTATTTATGTTTTGTTCAAAAAAAAGAGATTCAATTTTGAATCTCTTTTTAAAAGTAACTTTATAATCTCGCTAATAACGATCTTCCTGTCATGACTTCGGGTTTTTTTATTCCCATAAGTTCCAAAATTGTTGGCGAAATATCACCAAGCACACCATCTCTAATAGGAATATGTTCTTTATCAACCAAGATGAATGGAACTGGATTGGTTGTATGTGCTGTGTTTGGTGATCCATCTGGATTAATCATGGTTTCACAATTTCCGTGATCTGCAATGATGATTGTAGAATAATTATTTTCCAAAGCTGTTTCTACCACTTCTTTTACACAAATATCAACTGCTTCACACGCTTTTATGGCTGCTTCCATAACACCTGTATGACCAACCATATCACCATTGGCAAAATTTAAACAGACAAAATCTACTTCACCTTTTTTGAGTTCTGGGAC
>ENA-UOYA01004017-UOYA01004017.1-activated-sludge-metagenome-genome-assembly--contig:-NODE-4017-length-12697-cov-5.366240_pt1 | contig 12697 bp, 10 predicted proteins | sample MGYA00238163_ERZ764804 | MGnify/ENA primary metagenome ERZ764804 (study PRJEB28919, sample SAMN05720223) | activated sludge metagenome | isolation source: Anaerobic digester | place: Hong Kong...
CTATATGTATAATTGTCTGAACTATAATGTAAATTAAAATATTCGTTATCAGACTCGTCAAAGTCCTGAACTGATTTATCTACTTTGAATAATGTTCCTTTTGGAAGATATAAGTAGAGTTCTACACGTTGTCCTCTGTATTTACTTTTGATTTCAGATATCCAATAATTGTCTAAAAGTAATTGATTTCCAGATAATTTAAAACCATATTTGATTTTTTCTGCTCTTTCATTAGCTTCACGATATGATTTCCCGTTTGATATTTTCTCAACTTGTAAATAAGCAATGTTTTTATCGGTTTGTTTAATAAAGAAACGAACATTATTTGAGTAGATTACCTCATTTTTCAATGAGTCTTGTGTGAACTCAAAGTCATTGTTGTAGTAATCATTTTTTTTGTAAAACTCGTTGTTCACAAACTTTATTTTCAAAGTATCATTAGTATTCAAGTTGATAGTTTCTTTAGCTACCACTTTACCTTCATAGGCGATTTGAGTAGATTGTTGAATACCAAGAACTACAATAATTGAAAAAGATAATATCCACAACCCTAGCAAGCTGTATTTCAAAACTTTACTAAATGGTTTTAGGTTGTTTACCAATAATTTCAAGCCCAATAAAAGGAAGAAAAACAAAGGAATTCCTATTGTAAAAAAGGTTAGTAACCCAAACATCCATAATGGAATGTCAGTATAATTCACAGAGTTTGCATATTGTACCCATGGAGTATCAATGAAAGAAGTTGAACCTAAAGTTAATAAAGCAATGAACAAACCTGCAATTGCAAACCCTGAAAACATTAGTATAAGCGCTCCAATAACTTTTGCAAATACGCCAAAAATTCTAACTAAAACATCACCAAGCCCAGATGCTACTCTTTCAGCTCCAGTCTTTACTTGTGTATAATCAGTATTTTTTATTTTATTTGAAACGTTATCAAATTCTTCTCTGACCTTTTTTTCAATATTTGATATTGTTACGGGTTCACCAGTCATTTCTAACTTTTCTGATGTTGTTACTGCTTTTGGTATTGCAATCCAAAGGATAATGTATGCAATTATACCAAAGCTAGTGAAAGCTAATAATAGGAAGATGATTTTTATCCACACAGCTTCTATTCCAAAATAATGACCTAAACCAGTACAAACTCCACCGATTAAACCACGATCTTTATCACGATAAAGTTTTTTACTTTTGTTGTTGTAATATATTGGTTCTGTGTAGGTTTCTTTTGCATCATCGTCTATACGATAATCTTCTGGTTGTCCCATCACGGCAATAACTTCTTCTACATCTTTATTGTTCACTACGTGTTTTTCAGACTTTTGTTTTTCTGTCAAAAGCTCGGCTACACGCATTTCAATATCTTTCATAATTTCTTCTTGACCTGATGAATTAGAAAGAGAACGTTTTATTGAATCAAAATATTTTGATAATTTTTGGTAAGCATCTTCATCAATATGAAAGAATAAACCACCTATATTTATATTTACTGTCTTGTTCATGATTAGTTATTTTTTGTTGGTAATGTTGTTAACGGCATCTGCTAATTCCGTCCAAGTTGAATTAAGTTCTGTTAAAAATGTTTTTCCTAATTCGGTTAAACCATAATATTTTCTTGGTGGTCCCGAAGTTGATTCTTCCCAACGATAGTTGAGTAATCCATCGTTTTTAAGTCTAGTCAATAAAGGATAAACTGTACCCTCAACAACTAGCAATCTTGCGTCTTTCAATGTGTCGAGAATTTCAGAAGTATAGGCATCTTTTTCTTTCAATACAGAAAGAATGCAGAATTCTAAAATTCCTTTTCGCATCTGTGCTTTTGTGTTTTCAATATTCATAATGCTTTTCTTGATTTGTAATCTGTTTTTTTTCAGATTTGATTAAACTGTTCATTTTTTGATTGATGATTGATGATTATTTTATAAAATTTATTGTCAATGGATATTTATAAACCTCTCCATTGGATGATTTTACTGAACCATAGATTATTAGAATAAATTCAATAATTTTTAGAAAGGCAAATAACAATATAACAACTAATGCTAGAATTACTATGCCAGTTACGTTTCCTTCACTCAGGTTTTCTACAACAAAATCTCTTCCACTTGAAAAATCATGGAACGTCACATTTTTAAAAATTGAATAAATAAAAACGGGAACTGCAATCACTATGGTGATCATAGTGTATAAAAACATGCTTAACTGAAAATTCAACACACTTTTTCCGTTAGCATCAACAAATTCTGATTCATTCTTTTTTGAACTCCAAATTATTATTGGAAAAATATAATTTCCAAAAGGAATAACATATTGAGTCAACTGACTTAAATGTGTAAATGTTGCTAGATTTTTTTCGTTTGCTGTCATGATATGATTTTTGATGATTGATTTATTTTTATATAATACTTTTTATAAGCTATTAATTTCTTATACAAAGATACTACCAAAAAAAGGTATTATGCAATACAAAGTACTTAAAATTAACAAAAAATTAACATTTGTCAAAAATGTGTAATCTTATTTATTTTTGATATATTTACAGAAACATCAGTAGTAATGAGCGTTTCCATAAAAAAACTTAATCGTTTTCTTTTTTTTAAACTTCCTTCAGCATATTGGTCAGGCGTTAGAGTACAAAGAATTACTGACAACGAATGTACTGTAACAGTAAAACACAAATGGTTTAACCAAAACCCATTTAACTCTATGTATTTTGCCGTTCAAGCTATGGCGGCAGAATTGACAAATGGTGCTATGGTCTTACTTAAGGTTAGAAAAAGCAAAAAAAGTATTTCGATGCTAGTTGCCAAAAACAAAGCAACTTTCACCAAAAAAGCTACAGGAGTAATAACCTTTAGATGTGTAGATGGAGGCTTGATAGATGAAGCGATAATGAAAACTATTGAAACTGGTGAAGGTCAGACTTTTTGGATGAAATCTATTGGTATCGATGAAAAAGGGGATAAAGTTTCCGAATTTGATTTTGAATGGACGATGAAATTAAAATCTTAATTATCAAAAACTAGAATATTATGAAAGTTTTAATTACAGGTGCAACTGGTTTAATTGGAACCGAATTAATGACTTATTTATTGTCTAAAAATTATGAAGTGAATTTTTTATCAACTGATAAGAACAAATTAGTAAAAAAACATAATTGTGAAGGATTTTATTGGAATCCAAGTAAAGGAGAAATTGACAGTAGAGCATTTGAAGATGTTGAAACCATTATTCATTTGGCTGGAGCAACGATAGCAAAAAGATGGACAAACAAGTATAAAAAAGAAATTCTAGAAAGCAGAATTTTATCAGCTAAAATGTTATACAATACATTAAAGACTAGTAATCATTCAGTAAAGCATTTTATATCCGCTTCAGGTACTGCTTGCTATAAACAAACTTTTGATGTAGCCTTGAGCGAAAAAATAACCGAAACAGAATGTGGAAACGGATTTTTAGCAGATGTGGTAAAAGAATGGGAAAAATGCGCCGATTTGTTTCAAAACTTAAATATCAAAGTAACAAAAGTGAGAACTGGAGTAGTTTTTGCAAAAAATAATGGTGCATTATTAGAAATTGTTAAACCCATAAAACTTGGTTTCGGTGCAGTACTTGGTAAAGGAAATCAAATGATGTCGTGGATACATATTGATGATTTGGTTAGACTTTACACCTTTATTTTGGATAACAAACTCGAAGGAGTTTACAACGCATCATCACCTGAGCCAATTTCCAACAAAAAATTGACATACACCATATCCCAAATTTTGAACAAGAAAATTTGGCTTCCAGCTGTTCCTGAATTTGTTTTAAAAATTCTATTAGGAGAAATGAGTTCCTTGTTGCTGAATTCAAATTATGTAGATAGTAGTAAAATTAGAAATGCGGGATTTCAATTTCAATTTCCCGATATTAACTCAACATTGAAAGATTTGATATAAAAAAGCACCAAATATTGGTGCTTTTTTGAATTAAGATATTTTCGAATTAATAAACCAAAACCTTTTTGTATCAACAAATATAGTTTACCGAAAACGATATAGTCTTAAAAAAATATTAAATTTCAGTTATTTAATTTCTTTCTGCTTTTTTTAGGGGAATGTTTTAAGTTGTTTTTTTCTGCTGACAATTTGACATTTTAAAAGAATTGGCAGTACTTTTGCAATCTAAGTTTTAAAGTAAAAAATAAACTTTTATAGAATGAGTACTGAAAAAGAATTTGAAACAAAAGAAGAAAACCCAATCAATAATACTGTTGAAGAAAATATTAATGAAGTTGAATCTGCATCCGAATTGACTATTGAAGAGCAGTTACAAGAGGATTTAGCTAAAGAAAAAGATAAGTTTCTGAGGCTTTTTGCAGAATTTGAAAATTATAAAAAGCGAACTACTAAGGAACGTATTGATTTATATAAAACTGCCAATCAGGAAGTTTTACAAGCCATGTTACCAGTTTTGGATGATTTTGATAGAGCATGGGCACAAATTTCAAAAAGCGAAGATGAAGCTCTAAAAAAAGGTGTAGAGTTAATTCATGAAAAATTAAAATCTACATTGGTTTCCAAAGGATTAGAGTTGGTAGATGTAAAAGCTGGTGATGATTTCAATGCTGATTTTGCTGAAGCAATTACTCAAATCCCTTCACCAACAGAGGATTTGAAAGGTAAAATTGTGGATGTTGTAGAAAAGGGATACAAACTTGGCGATAAAATCATTCGTTTTCCCAAAGTCGTTATTGGCAATTAATTATTTGATATTCGAGATTTGAGGTTTATTTTCTCAAATTTCAAGTTCTAAATTTTAGATATGAAGAAAGATTATTACGAAATATTAGGAGTTAATAAATCAGCAAGTGCAGATGAGATAAAAAAGGCCTATCGAAAAAAAGCCATTGAGTTTCATCCTGACAAAAATCCTGGTGATAAAGCTGCAGAAGAAAAATTTAAGGAAGCAGCAGAAGCATATGAAATCCTAAGCGATGCTAATAAAAAAGCGCGTTATGATCAATATGGTCATGCAGCATTTGATGGAGCAGGAGGTTTTGGTGGTGGTCATCACATGAATATGGATGATATTTTCAGCCAATTTGGAGATATTTTTGGTAGTGCATTTGGTGGCAGTTTTGGAGGTTTTGGAGGAAATTCAGGTGGACCAAGAAGAGCCAAAGGAAGCAATTTGAGAATAAAAGTCAAGCTTACTTTAGATGAAATTGCCAATGGAGTTGAAAAGAAAGTAAAAGTTAAAAGAAAAGTTCAGGCAGCTGGTGTAAAGTATAGAACTTGTCCAACTTGCAACGGTCAAGGTCAAGTTTTAAAAGTTACCAATACTATTTTAGGTAGAATGCAAACCGCAACGACTTGTCATGTTTGTGGTGGTTCTGGACAAATTATTGAGAGTAAACCTAATAATGCAGATGCTTTTGGAATGGTGCTTGAAGATGAAACTGTTTCAATAAAAATCCCTGCTGGTGTTGTTGATGGAATGCAACTAAAAGTATCAGGAAAAGGAAATGATGCACCTGGAAATAGTATTCCGGGCGATTTGATTGTGGCAATTGAAGAGCAAGAGCATGAGTTTTTAAAAAGAGAAGGAGAAAATTTGCATTATGATCTTTACATAAGTGTGGCTGAAGCTGCTCTTGGTGTGTCAAAAGAAATCGAAACTGTCAACGGAAAAGTTAGGATAAAACTAGATGAAGGAATACAATCTGGAAAGATTTTAAGGTTGAAAGGAAAAGGAATCCCGAGTTTAAATAGTTATGGTAGTGGAGATTTATTAGTTCATATTAATGTATGGACACCAAAAAAATTGACCAAAGAACAACGTCAATTTTTTGAAAATAATTTAAACGATGAAAATTTTATACCACATCCTGAAAAGACGGATAAATCTTTTTTTGAAAAAGTAAAAGATATGTTTTCATAATTTAAAAAATAGTTTTACATTTGGATATTACTAGGAAACTAGTAATTTCTTTTTCATAGCAATTTTTCCCATCCTTTTTGCAAAATCAGGGTGGGTTTTTTTTTGTAACAATTTACTAGTTGTTTATACTAATAGCTATCTTTGAAAAAACTTTTCAGTATGAACAATATACTTGAAGCTAACCAAGTTGTAAAACAATACGGCGATTACACTGCACTCAATCATGTTTCACTTTCTGTTCCCAAAGGCAGTATTTATGGACTATTAGGTCCAAATGGAGCAGGAAAAACATCTTTAATTAGAATTATAAACCAAATCACAATGCCCGATAGTGGTGAAGTGATACTCGATGGAGAAAAGCTAAATCCTGCTCATATCCAGATGATAGGTTACATGCCAGAAGAGCGAGGTTTGTACAAAACCATGAAAGTTGGTGAGCAATGTTTGTACTTGGCACAATTAAAAGGGTTATCAAAGCAAGAGGCTAAAAATCAACTCAAATATTGGTTTGAAAAACTAGAGATTGAAGGTTGGTGGAACAAAAAAATTCAAGAACTTTCAAAAGGAATGGCACAAAAAGTGCAATTCATAGTTACAGTGCTTCACAAGCCAAAGCTATTAATACTCGATGAACCATTTTCTGGATTTGATCCTGTAAACGCAAACCTGATTAAGGATGAAATTATGGAACTCAACAAGCAAGGAACTTCGATAATTTTTTCAACTCACAGGATGGAAAGCGTTGAGGAAATGTGCGATTACATTGCTCTTATCCACAAGTCAAATAAGCTAATAGAAGGAAAACTTACCGATGTAAAAAAACAGTATAGAACCAATACTTATGAGGTTGGAGTGCTTTCTGGTAATATAGAAGGACTGATGTATGATTTGACGCAAAAGTTTACATTAACCCAAACCGATTTTAAATCACTCAACGATGAATTAAAATTGGATATAAATCTTGGTAACGCAACACCAAATGAATTGCTAAATATTCTTATTCAAAGAGGACAAGTCACACATTTTGTTGAAAAAATCCCAAGTGTGAATGATATTTTTATTAAAACAGTAAGCGAGAAGTAATGAGTAAAACAGCATTAATTATAAAGAGAGAGTTTTTTGCCAAAGTGCGCAATAAATCGTTTATAGTCATGACTTTTTTAAGTCCATTATTATTTGTTGGGATAGCTGTTTTTGTTGGATATTTGAGTACGATGAAAGCGGAGAAGAAAACAATTGCTGTTCATGATGAGTCAGGATTGTTTTTCAGTGAATTTAAAAATACAGATGAGTATCATTATCTTGATGCTTCAAAAACTAATTTATCAGTCTTAAAAGATAGCATTATTAACGAAAGCTATGAAGGTCTTTTAGCAATTCCAAAAAGCGATAACACAAATGTATGGCAAAACAAAATTGAGTATATTTCAAATGATAGCCCAAGTGTAACTTTTATTGAAGACATTGAAGATGTTATTAATCAAAAGCTGACAACTCAAAATTATATTCACAATAATTTGGATACTTTAGCCATCAAGAAATCAAAGTCAGATGTGTCAATTCATTTGCAAAAAGCAACTGGAGAAGAAGCTTTGAAAGGCTTAAACGAAATAAAAATTGCTATTGGTGGAGCATTTGGTTATTTGATTATGATGTTCATCGTTATCTATGGCAATATGGTTATGAGAAGTGTTATTGAGGAGAAAGTTTCCCGTATTATCGAAGTTATTATCTCATCAGTAAAACCTTTTCAATTGATGATGGGAAAAATCATTGGTACATCATTAGCTGGAATATTACAGTTTTTGATTTGGGCTTTTTTGGGAATAACTGCAATGTTTATTCTCTCTTCAGTATTTGGCGTTCAAATGGGAACAACTTCTGGAGTTCAATCACAACAGGCTATAGAAGCAGCAAAAAGTACTATGAATAGTGATATGCAAATGTATATCAAAGAACTATGGAATTTACCAATTGCTACAATCATTATTTCATTTATAATTTATTTTATAGGAGGATATTTTCTTTACAGTTCTTTTTATGCAGCAATTGGCGCAGCAGTTGACAACGAAACAGACTCTCAACAATTTCTGTTGCCAATAATTATGCCTTTGATACTTGGAGTTTACATTGGTTTCTTCACAGTAATCAATGATCCACACGGAACTATTGCCACCGTTTTTTCGATGATACCATTAACTTCACCTATAGTCATGTTGATGCGAATTCCGTTTGGTGTACCAGCTTGGCAAATAATCGTTTCTATGGTATTACTTTTTGCTACATTCTTCCTTGTCGTATGGTTTGCATCCAAAATCTATCGAGTAGGAATATTAATGTATGGCAAAAAACCAACCTGGAAAGAAATGATTAAATGGATGAAGTATTAGTATGAAGAAATATATCCTGACTTTGTTCGTGATTTTAAATGTTTATTATTCTTTTTCTCAAGAAGAAATTAAGAAACCTTTCACATTTTCAGGATATTTAGAAACCTACTATAGCTACGATTTTGGAAATCCCGATAATCATCTTAGACCTGGATTTGTCTATAGTTATAACAAACACAATGAAGTAAATCTCAATTTGGGTTTTGCAAAAGTAAATTATGCTAAAGATAATATTCGTGGAAATTTTGCTCTCATGGCAGGAACTTATGCAGAATATAACTTAGCAGCAGAGCAAGATTTGATGAAAAATATTTTTGAAGCCAATGTAGGAGTTAAAATTTCTTCAAAGTACAATTTATGGGTTGATGCAGGAATTATGCCTTCGCATATTGGTTTTGAAAGCGCCATTGGAAAAGATTGTATGAATTTGACTAGAAGTATTTTGGCTGATAATTCTCCATATTATGAGGCAGGTGTAAAGATAGGTTATACTTCTTCATCGGAAAAATGGTATTTGGCAGCGATGTATTTGAATGGTTGGCAACGTATTCAAAAAGTTGATGGCAATCAAACACCAGCTTTTGGCACGCAAGTAACCTATAAACCATCGGGCAAAATAACCTTGAATTGGAGCACATACTTTGGAAATGAACAACCCGATATTGATAGAAAATGGCGTTATTTTAATAATTTTTATGGACAATTTAAAGTTTCAGAAAAAACCAATCTCATTGCGGGTTTTGATATTGGCGCACAACAAGCTGAAAAAGGAAGCAGCGATTACAACATGTGGTATTCGCCAGTTGTCATTGCTCAATATAAACCAACAGCCAAAATTCAATTAGCAGCAAGAGGTGAATATTATCAAGACAAGCAAGGTGTAATTATTGCAACGGGAACTGAAAACGGATTTAAAACTTATGGGTTTTCAGCCAATTTTGATTATTTAGTTACCGATAACGCTATGTTTAGAATTGAAGCAAGAAGTTTAAAAAGTGAAGATAAAATTTTTTATAATTATGAAAAACCTGTCGATTATAACACTTTTGTTACTGCTTCAATGACGTTTTCATTTTAGTGCATAACCATTATCTTTTTGCTCAACACAGCGTTTTTATCAGATTTTATTTTGATGAAATAAATTCCATTTGCTAGCGACGAAACATCTAGAGTGTTGGTTTTGGTCTCTATATTCATTTCTTGAATGAGAACTTTTTTACCGGTAAAATCAATTAACTCAATCGACAGAATATTATCGTTAGTCAAATTGATGGTAACAATTTCTTTTGCAGGATTTGGATAAATCGAAACAGTGTTAGTATCGAATGTGTTATTTCCTAAATTACAATTTGTTGCACTTCCTGGCAGATTACTATCTAACCAGTTAATTCTGGTAGTAATCCAGTTTTTAAACTTTAGGATTTGTCCAGCAAAAGTGTTGGGATCATTATCTAATTCAGGAGTTCCTGTAGAGACACCAAGATTACCCCATTTTTCGAAATGTCTTTCTTGTGCATCATTCAAATAGGTTGCGGTATTGTCGATATATGAAAACAGGTTTTGAAAACTCAAAATAGAATTTCTCAATTCAACCCATCTGCATTTGAGTTGATTTTGAAAATTTACATCTTGCAGTAATCGAACATACCATCCAGGAGAATTTACATCTGGATTGCAGTCATTAATAAGATATGCCCAACCAGAACCATCTGTAACAGACAACGAAGGACATTCATTGATATTTTTCCAAGCCCAATCAAAATCCCATACTGGACCAGCTTTTAGTTTCGATAATGATGTTTGGCTGTTTTTATCTTTATGGAAATAAGAGCTTTTCTTAAAACCATCATTATTCCTAGATAATTCATTGATTATAAAGTAATCTATAAAACTTTCAACATCAATATATTTGTTGTAACCAGTATCAGGATTTGTATAATTTTGGCTGTATAGTGCATTTTCAAAGTCATTGATGAAACTAGCAATGTATGCTTTTTGTTGAACAGTAATTGCATCATATTTTGGGTAATGATAAGCTAATCCTACCTGTAAACCAGGATAATCTATCGGACTGTGTGATAGTTGCCAACCAGTAGTAGTATCCCAATAATCATTTTTAATGATATAACCACCAGTTAAATCTATTCCAGAGTTTTCGTCAGGATTTAACTTCGCAATATCAACTCTATCATTATCTCTTTTGATTGTTTCGCTAAGTAAATAGACACCTTGATAAACCCCATTAATTACAACTTCACAATGTTTTGTTCTACAACCATAATGCCCCATTTCAGCGAAAAGATTGTATGCCAATTGATTTCGCATGAAAACTTTATCATTGTAATTAGCCAGTAATGCCCAGTCATTTTCCTCTGGCATGCCGAGTAAAGAAACATTTAATTCTTCTTCTGCATCATTTAGAGTTTCAATTTTATAAGGTTTTTGTGGTAATATTTGAGAATAGTTTCCTCTAATTTCAATGCTAATTTTTCCGTTATAATTGTTTGGAACATCATTTATTGTATTCATGTTACCCAAGCCATTATCGATAATCTTCATCGTACCTATTATTGAAGGTTCATCTACAATTTGTTCTGTTGTATTTATGATAACAATAGGAAGATTTGATGATGTAAATACAAATGGAGTTGGAGCATTTGGACCAAAAGTTATGTTCCAATTTATTAAATTTCCCTCATCTTGTGGATAGGTATCTAGTATTCGCAACTTCCAAATACCATTTCCATTTTGATTGTTATTTACATTGCCTATGGTTTCTTGTGGCTTGTAAGTTCCAGTATATGGAGCAACTCCACTGACTATAGAAGTTGTAGCTGATTGCGAAAAACAAGTATTGGTAAAGTTATCACTATCACCTCCAATTCCCGAAAACAAATTTGATAATGTTCCATCGGGAGAAACTAACCAAACATTCAAATCTGAATTCCATGTATGGCTAATATTTAGACACACCTGAGTTACTCCAAAGGTTGAGTTCAAGGAGTTTTGAGGTAATCCATTTACATTTATTGAAAATTCAACTACTTGTTGATTATCAGTGATAATTCCTCCACTACCACTATATGTTTGAGAGAAGGAGAGATTATAAAAAGTTAATAAGAATAAAAAGATTTTTTTCATCGCATTTAATACTTTTAGCAATCCGCTACATTTACTGCAACAGCTAAACCACCTTCAGATGTTTCTTTATATTTAGAATTCATGTCTTGAGCCGTTTTCCACATAGTGTTTACTACTTTGTCCAGAGGAACTTTTGCATTTTTTGCATCAGTTTCAAGAGCTAATTCTGCTGCATTTATTGCTTTAATAGCACCCATAGTGTTTCGTTCTATACACGGAATTTGAACTAAACCGCCAATTGGGTCACACGTTAATCCAAGATGATGTTCCATAGCTATTTCTGCTGCCATTTGTACCTGATCTGGTGTTCCACCCATTACTTCACACAAAGCTGCTGCTGCCATAGCAGATGAAACTCCTATCTCTGCTTGACAACCACCCATAGCGGCAGAAATTGTAGCACCTTTTTTGAATATAGAACCTATTTCGCCTGCCACCATCAGGAATTGCTTAATTTCTTTTTCTCCAGCTTGGTGATTTTCAATAACCATGTAGTACATCAAAACAGCAGGAATAACTCCAGCACTTCCGTTTGTTGGAGCAGTTACAACTCTACCAAGTGAGGCATTTACTTCGTTTACAGCTAAAGCAAAGCAGGAAACCCATTTTAATATTTGGCGAAATTTAACCTCTGTTTTTCTAATGACTTCCAGCCATTCTTGTGGACTATTATAGGGTAAATCTCCAATTAGGTTTTGATGCATATCAAAAGCCCTTCTTCTAACGTTCAATCCACCAGGAAGAACACCTTCGCTATGGCAACCAATGTACATGCATTCGAGCATAGTATTCCAAATACGCATTAGTTCATTGTGAATTTCATCCTCAGAACGCATTGATTTTTCATTTTCAAAAACTACTTCAGATATTGATTTGTTTAATTCATTGCAATATTTTAGTAACTCTTCTGCATTTTGAATTGGGTATGGGAAAGCACACTTTATTTGGTGTTTTTTCTTTGCATTGTTTCTTTCCTCTTTCACTACAAATCCGCCGCCAATAGAGTAGAAGGTGGATGAATACTCTTCTGCATCAAGTAATGAAGCAGTAAACTTTATACCATTGGCGTGAAATGGTAAAAATTCTCTATTGAAAATAATGTTTTCATCAGGGAAAAATGGAATTGTAATTTGATTGGCGAGTTTGATAATTTTTTTGGAATTTATTTCATCAATTATTCTACCAATACTTTCAACTGGAATGTATTCTGGATCTTGACCTGATAAACCTAGCATAAC
>ENA-UOYA01004019-UOYA01004019.1-activated-sludge-metagenome-genome-assembly--contig:-NODE-4019-length-12695-cov-8.289794_pt1 | contig 12695 bp, 11 predicted proteins | sample MGYA00238163_ERZ764804 | MGnify/ENA primary metagenome ERZ764804 (study PRJEB28919, sample SAMN05720223) | activated sludge metagenome | isolation source: Anaerobic digester | place: Hong Kong...
CGCTTTGACATCTACCTGGCAGGCATGGAGATCGGCAACGCCTACACCGAGCTGATCTTTCCTCACAAGCAGAAGACGGCATACGAGATGCAACTCGCCATGCGCGAGCGCGGCGACGAGGAAGCTCATCAGATGGATGGCGATTACGTGCGCGCGCTCTGTTACGGCATGCCCCCGACGGGCGGCGAAGGCATCGGCATCGACCGCCTCACCATGGTGCTCACCAACTCGCGGTCCATCCGCGATGTGATCCTGTTCCCCTTGCTCAAGCCCGAAGGGCCCATCAGCCTGGTGGAGGATCTGCGCGCACTGGAAGGCTGACGACGTGCTCCCGAGCCGGTTCGAGTTCTTTGTCGCGTTTCGTTACCTGAAGGCCAAGCGCAAGCAGGCGATGATCTCACTCATCACGGGGATCTCCGTCCTGGGCGTGGCGGCGGGAGTGATGGCCATGGTCATCGCGCTGGCCATTAATGCGGGCTTCCGCAACACGTTGCAGCGCAACCTGCTGGGCGCCACCGCGCACGTGACGGTCCTCGAAAAGTCGCCCGCGGGGGGCATCGAGAAATGGCGCGACCTGATCGGCAAGATGAAGACACTGCCTCACGTCGTCTCCGCCACGCCGTCTCTTTACGGGCAGGTGTTCCTCTCCGGCCCCGTGCTTTCGGAAGGCGCGGTTTTGAAAGGCATCGACCTGAACTCCGATGCCGCGCGTTCCGACATGCTGTTGCATTTGAAGCAAGGCTCGCTGGGTGCCATGCGCGACTCGTCCGGCCGTCCTGGTCTGATTCTGGGTGCGCGTCTGGCTGAGCGCACCGGCATGCAGTTGGGGAATCTGGTCACTGTCATCAGCCCGCAAGGTGAGATGACGCCGTATGGCCCGCGACCGGCCTACTATTCGTTCCGCGTGGCGGGTATCTTCGAATCCGGTTTTTACGACCTGGACTCGACTTTCGCCTTCACGTCGCTCACCGAGGCGCAACGGGTGTTCTCGCTCGACGATGTGGTGAACGCAGTCGAATTGAAGGTGGACGACATCTACATCGCACCCGAGGTCGCGCGCGCGGCTGAACGGATCGCCGGGCCTCAACTCGCTGCCACGCATTGGATGGAGCAGAACCGGCAGTTGCTGAACGCGCTGCGCATGGAGAAGGCCGTCACTGTCGTTACGATCGGCCTGATTCAATTGGTGGCCGCGCTGAATATTTTGATCACGCTCGTCATGATGGGCATGGAAAAGTACCGCGACATCGCCATCATGATGTCGATGGGCACGCGGCGTGAACAGATCCAGCGCATCTTTATGCTGCATGGTGTGCTGATAGGCGCGGTCGGCACCGTGATCGGTCTGGTGGCGGGCTACACGCTGAGTTACCTGGCGGACCACTACCGCTGGATCAGCCTGGACGCCGAGATCTACTCGCTCAGTTATGTGCCTTTCGAACCGCGCCTGCTTGACGGCCTCTGGATCGCCGCTGTGGCCCTGGTCGTGAGCCTGGTGGCCACGTTGTATCCTGCGCGCAGCGCCACGCGCATTTCCCCGGTCGAAGCGTTGAGGTACGAGTAAGATGTGCGGGATTACAGGCTTCACCCACTTGGGCCGTGGTGTGGATGACGAACTGATCCGGCGCGCCACCATGACCCTGGTGCATCGCGGTCCGGACGAGCAAAACGTCTACAACGATCCCAACGTCTCGCTCGGCTCGGTGCGGCTGAAGATCATTGATCTCGCGAGCGGGCAACAGCCCATGACCAGCGCTGATGGTTCCACCGTCATGGTTTACAACGGCGAGGTCTACAACTTTCGTGAGTTGCGCGTGGAGCTTGAGAATCTCGGCTACCGTTTCAGGACGCAGTCGGACACCGAAGTGATCCTTAACGCATTCCTGCAGTGGGATACTGAGAGTTTCAAGCGTCTCCGCGGCATGTTTGCCATCGCCTTCTGGCAACCCGCGCGCAAACGCCTGGTGCTGGCGCGCGACCGCTTGGGCATCAAGCCGCTTTATCTGCACCGGCACGGGCAAGACCTCTACTTCGCTTCTGAACTCAAAGCGTTGTTCGAGCACAACGATATTGATCGCCGTCTGAGCCTTGAAGGGCTGAACTACTATCTCTCACTGAATTACATTCCGAGCCCGTACACGCTCATCGACGGCATCGAAAAGCTCGCACCGGGTGAATGGATCGAGTGGTGCGAGGGCCGGATTCGCCGCGAAGCATATTGGAAGCTCGAGTTTCGACCGGACCCGAAGTGGACGCTCGACTCCGCCAAGGAAGCGCTCAACAAACTGCTGCTCGACTCCGTACGCGAACACATGATCTCGGATGTGCCGCTGGGCGTGTGGGCCAGCGGCGGTGTAGATTCGTCCACAATCCTGCACTACGCCGCGCAGACCACTTCCGCGCAGCTCAAGACGTTTTCGGTTTCCTTTGAGGGACGCAGCTTCGACGAAAGCCCGTATTTCAGACTGGTCGCTGAGAAGTACGCGACGGATCACCACGAATTCGATCTGAATCCCAGGGTGGAAATCGTGCCGGCCATCGAGCAGTTGGCTTATTACTCGGACGAGCCCAGCGCCGACGCCGGCGCACTGCCGGTGTGGTTTCTCTCGCGCATGAGCCGCCAGTTCGTCACCGTAGCTCTGAGCGGGGAAGGCGCCGACGAATTGTTCGGCGGTTATTACACCTATCTCGCCGACAAACTGGTGCGCCCGCTGCGTTGGACGCCCGCGCCGTTGCGCCGGGCCGCGCTTGCCGCACTCGGCTTCTGGCCGGTGTCCGACGACAAGATCAGCTTCGAGTACAAATTGAAACGGTTTCTCTCCGGATCGCTGGCCGAAGCCGACGTGGCGCACCTTCATTGGAACGGCACGTTTACCACGGCGCAAAAGAGACGGCTCTGCAACCACCCCGGCTGGCCATCGGTGGCGCGCATATATGATTCACTGGCGCCGGCGCGCTCGACGGGTGTCCTCAACCGCTACATGTGGATCGATCAGTTGGCATATCTGCCCGACGACATCCTGTACAAGTGCGATCGCATGAGCATGGCGCACTCGCTCGAGGTACGGCCGCCATTTCTAGATCACCGGATTGTCGAGTTCGCAGCCACTCTGCCAGAAAGGTTCAAGGTGCGCGGGTCGCGATTAAAGTATCTGCTGAAGGAACTGATGCGCGATAAGCTGCCGCGGCCGATTCTGGTGCGCAGCAAGGAAGGGTTCGACATCCCGGCGCACGATTGGTTCCGCGGCGTGTTGCGGCCGCTGCTCATGGACACGCTGAATCGCGAAACGGTGGAAGCCACGGGCTTTTTCCGTTGGAGCGCGGTTGAGGATGTCCTGCGGCGGCACATGGAACGGCGCGCCAATCTCGGTTATCACCTTTGGGGTCTGTTAACCCTTTTCTTGTGGATGAAGCGATGGAAAGTGCAAGCTCCCGCGACACAAAACTCGATCTAATCCTCATTTTGGTGGCCGCGGCCATCTTCCTGGGCTGCATCGTGAGCCCGCCCGGACTGATGGACGACGTGGATGCCGTGCAGGCGCAGATCGCCCGCAACATGCTCGAATCGGGCGACTGGGTGACGGCGCGGCTGGACGGCGTGGCTTATCTCGAAAAATCGCCGCTCATTTACTGGATGATGGCCGTCTCGTACATGATTTTCGGGACGGCGGATTGGGCCGCGCGCATTCCGCTCGCCCTCAGCGTAGTGGCGCTCGCCTGGCTCACCGCGCGTTTCGGTAGATGGGCATTCTCGGCCAAAGCCGGCTTCTGGGCCGGCATCGTGCTGGCGACGTCGGTGGGCATGTTCCTGTTCACGCGCATACAGATTCCCGACGCCATGCTGACGCTGACGATCGCGCTCGCCATGTGGGCCTTGCTGCGTGCGCTTGATGAAGACGAGCCACGGCCGCGGCTGTGGGCCGCCGTCATGGCCGCCAGCATCGGCGTGGGCCTGCTGCTCAAGGGCCTGATCGCCGCCGTGTTCCCTTGCGGCGCCGCGTTCTTCTACCTGTTGCTCTCCCGCCAACTCTTCGTGAAGCGCACCTGGCAGCGGCTGAGGCCATTCTCCGGGGCGGTCATCGTGCTCCTGATTGCGGCGCCGTGGCACGTGCTGGCCACCTTGCGCAATCCGCCTTATTTCGACTTCACCATGCACAGCGAACCAGGCAGCTATCGCGGCTTCTTCTGGTTCTACTTTTTCAACGAGCACATTCTGCGCTTTCTGAACATGCGCTGGCCGCGCGACTACAACACGGTGCCGCGCCTCTATTTCTGGCTGTTCCACCTGCTATGGCTGTTCCCCTGGAGCGTGTTCCTGCCCGCGGCGTTGAAATCCGAAGCAAGGCCCGTGACGCGCGCCGGCCGCGCGCGGCTGCTGGCATTATGCTGGACCGGATTCCTGCTGGTGTTCTTCACGTTCTCAACTACGCAGGAGTATTACTCGATGCCTTGTTATCCGGCGCTGGCGCTGCTGTTAGGTGCGGCGATCGCCGATGGCGGATCCTGGGTGCGGCGCGGGGCACTAGTGTTGTCGATCGTGACCGCGCTGGCTGCGGCTGCCTGCTGCGCGCTGCTGGCGATGGTGTGGAGCGTGCCTGCGCCCGGCGATATTTCGCAGGCGCTCACACAACACCCCGAGGCTTACACGCTTTCGCTGGGGCACATGGGCGACCTGACTATCCAGTCGTTTGCTTACCTGCGCCTGCCGCTCGCGCTGGCGGGTGTGGCTTTCCTGATCGGGACGGTGGGGGTATGGCGCTTCCGGGACGCCCGCGGTTGGGCGGCGGTGACAGTCATGATGGTGCTCTTCTTCCACGCCGCGCGCCTTGCGCTGGTGGTGTTCGACCCGTACATGGGTTCGCGCCCCCTAGCGGAAGCGCTCATGAAGGCCCCGCCCGGCGAGTTGGTCGTTGACAATCAGTACTACACATTCAGTTCCGTGTTCTTTTACACCAACCGGCGCGCGCTGCTGTTGAACGGCCGCGTGAACAATCTGGAATACGGCTCCTACGCACCGGGCGCTCCGCAGGTGTTCATCACGGACGCCGATCTGCCGGCACGCTGGCGGGGACCGGAACGGTACTACTTGCTAGCGGAAGGGCCGGCCATGGACCGGCTGGCCAAGCTGCTGGGCGCCGATGCCATTCATCGCGTGGCGTCGAGCGGAGGCAAGTACTTGTTGACCAATCATGCGGGTACTGATTGACGGCACCAGTCTGTTGCTCCGCAGCGCAGGCGTAAAGAACTACGTCTACTACTGGATCCGCGCCCTCTGGAAAGCCGCGGGAAGGGAAGCCGTCGGCGTTTACCCCTTCCTGGACTTCATCGGCGGTTTGTCCCACGAGAGATCGCCGTTGGGCCGTGCCGGCACGTGGGCGCGCATCGGCTGGGTGTTGTTTTCGAACATCCGGGGTAACCCGGTACTTGATTTTGCGATCCGCGGTGTGGACGTCTTTCACGCTTCGTTGCACGCGGCGAATCCGCCGCGATCCATTCCGCTTACCGGGACGCTGCACGACTTCACGTGCTCGCTGATGCCCGAGACGCACACCGCCGGCAACGTGGCTGCGACGCTGCATTACTCCGAACTGTTAAAGAAGAGCGGGCGGCGTGTGATCGCCGTCTCAGAGCAAACCAAGTCGGACGCCGTGCGCCTGATGGGCTTCGATCCAGACCGCGTCGATGTGATCTACCACGGCGTGGACGACGCCTATCGCAACGTGGCATCCGATGACGTCTCGCGAGTGCGAGCCGTCTACGGTCTCACGAAACCGTACGTCCTCTTCGTGGGTACCATCGAGCCGCGCAAGAACGTAGGTTTGCTGCTCGATGCCTATGCACAACTTCGCAGCTCGACGCGCGGCGAATTCGACCTGGTCGTAGTGGGGCCCAAGGGCTGGTCGAGCGAGGGGGTGATCGCCCGCCTGAACAGCGAGCCTCACGGGGTGCGGTATCTCGGCTATGTGCCGGAGAAGGACTTGCCGTTCCTGACGGCGGGTGCGGCAGTGTTCGTCTATCCATCTCTTTACGAAGGGTTTGGATTCCCGGTGGCACAGGCCATGGCGGCAGGCGCGCCGGTAATCACATCCAACGTCAGTTCGCTGCCGGAGATTGCCGGCGATACCGCTGTGCTCATCGACCCGCGGAGCGTCACGGAAATGACGACCGCATTGGAACGCGTGTTATTGAACCCTTCTTTAGCGAAGGACCTGGCTGCACGGGGCCGCGTCCGGGCGGCCCGCTTCACCTGGGATCGCTGTGCGAAGGAATCCCTGGCATTTTTTGAGCGTGCAGCGAGCTAACCGCCCCCGAGTTTGCTACAATAAAAACTCTCACGGCCAGGTAGCTCAGATGGTAGAGCGCAGCCCTGAAAAGGCTGGCGTCGGCGGTTCGATTCCGTCCCTGGCCACCATCTTCTCAACAAGTTACAGCGGCGGCTGCCGCCAAATCTCGTGAGGGCGGGCCACACTGCTCGCTTTCGCCCTGGGCCTTCGGACTCCCGAGGAGAACTTCATGCCTAGCTCGGTGCTCACCTTGCGAGATGGGCTTTCGGGGTTCGGAGCAGTCTGATTGCGGGCGCAAGAGGATCCTGCGACTCGGCGTGACCCTTCAGCTCAGGCTCTCGGCGCTGTAGCGGGCGATCAAACCTGTCCGTACGGCATGCCGGTAGACGCGTGCGAAGAACCAGCACGCCACAATCAGGTAGAGCATGGCGAGAGAGATGGCCCACGCCAACTCCGCATGGGGAGCCGCCCGGCCTGAGACAACTCCCCGCACCCCTTCGAATACGTATGCGGGCGGCAGCAGAGTCGCGAAGTGCTGCATCCATTTCGGGAGTGTCGAGAGCGGGTAGAAGACCCCGGCGAACGGCGCCAGCAGGGCTGGTATCGGCCAGATGAACCACTCGGCGGCGGGCCCAAGGCGCAGCACCACTCCGCTGGCGAAGATGCCGAGCGCGATCCCAAATAGAAACAACACGACGACGAACTGCAACAGCAACAAGCCATAAAGGAAAAAGGACAAGCCGAAAACCGTCGTAGCCAGAATCAACATCACGAGCAGGCCGACGACGCTGGTGGCGATGCTCGAGAGTACCAGACCTCCGAGGTACTCCGATATGGACAGTGGCGTAGCGAAGATGTTCAGAAAGTTGCGCGACCAGACATCCTCGAAGAACGCCATCGTTACGCCTTGCATGATGCGGATAAGGAAGTCCCACAGAAGAACTGCGCCAAGAAGAGCAGGGATGAAGTTGAAGCCAGCCGAGGCCACGGTGTTCAGGTAACGGCTGATGAAACCCCACAGGACGATATCGATCCCCACCCAGGCGAAGAGTGGCACAATGCGCGCGGGACTACCTCGCAACAAATAGAAATAGCGCAGGGTGATGGCCGCCATGCGCCGCCAACTCACCATTTCAGTGCTCCTCCAATGTGAGGGGTTCCCGCGCCACGGTGATGAACAAGTCCTCCAGCGTCGCCTTGCCGTGCTCGTGCAGCAACTCCTTGGGGCTGCCTTCGAGAAGGATCTTCCCATGGGAGAGAAAAAGCACGCGGTCGCAGACCGCTTCGACCTCGTACATGTTGTGAGAAGTCCACAGGACGCCGCGCTCGCCATTGGTGGCATACTCGCGAATGATGGCGCGAATATCGCGTGCCACCGCGGGGTCAAGCGACGTCGTAGGTTCATCCAGGAGCAGGAGTCGCGGGCCGTTCAGCGTGGCCTTGGCGAGGCTCACCCTGGTTTGCTCTCCAGAGGACAAAGCACCGCACCGGGTATCACGAAATCTGACGAGGTCGAACTGCTCGATCGTCTCGTCGATGCGTTCCGCGAGATGCACCACTCCATAGATGAGGCCGAAGATTCGCAGGTTCTGGTACACCGTCAGGTTCCCCGGCAGCGGAGCGTAAACGGCCGCGAAGTTGGTCTGCTCCAGCGCACGCGAGCGATGGGTAGCGAGGTCCAATCCTTCGATTCGAATGCTTCCCGAGTCCGGTTCGAGGACGCCGAGAATCATGTTGATAGTGGTGGTCTTCCCAGCGCCATTGGGGCCTAGAATCCCGACAATCTCCCCGCGGCACACGTCGAATGAAATCCCGTTCACGGCGACGATCTCGCCATAGGACTTACACAACTTCCTTGCGACAAGGACCCTGGTTTTGTTGGATTCCGACGCCTGCCGGGACTCGTTCACTAACGCCAAGCATCCAGTCTGTGCGATCCTCTGACGGAACGCAACCTTGCGCGTGATCCCCGGCGCGGGATGGGCCTGGCGCCGGTGCCGGCAACGATACCTTCCAGAATCAAATCTCTGTTCTCCCCGATGATCCGAATGGGCGCAACCGGCCCCGCCACCCGGTAGCGGAACAATGCCGAGTTGGCGAACACTACCCGGAACTCAGACAGGCGAATCCGGTCGTCGAATGGAGATAACGGCAGCACCTCAGTTTTGTCTGCGCCGGACGCGACGCCGGGAATACGTTTGACCACGTTCGCCGCATCGCTCTTCAGAACGGGCCGGGCCACCTTGCCCATCAATGTTACGGTGCTCCCGTTCACCTGAAAGGACAATTGGTCGAACACGCCGTACCAGAGGAGCATCAACAAGTCATGATTTACCCTCTCCTCCAGCGTTGTCGGTCCCTTGTTCGCCAGAAGCAGCACAGCTGAAGCCAACAGAGCTGAGTAATATGTCTGAGGACCTGCGAGGTCTTGGCGCGGAGTTCAAGATGCAGCAAACCCTTCGCCCGCTTGAGGTCAGAAATAAGTGAGATACAAGTCGATGACGTTGTAGTTCTCGTCGACTAACGGGATTGCCCGCCACTTGTCGAACGCTGTGCATGGATGGGAGATGCCGCAGCAGATCTTGTCTCCAACGTGCAAGCTCACTCCGCCAGGGAACGACATGAAGGCATGCTGATCGTTGACAGCCGTGATCTGCGCCGGCTCCAGGCTTCGAGCGCCATCCAAGCCTTCTTCCGGCGCAACCGCGCAAAGGGGACGCGGCAGGCCGACGTCATAGGGACAGTCGCGCCGGCCGAAGGTCAGGATCGCGCGATTTTCATCTGGGATCGATTGGACGTACGACCATAGTTCGAGCGCCTGCCTGAATACGGGTACTGAACCCTTCGCCAGGTTTCGCGATTGAATTGCGGCCATTCTTTCCGCGTAGAAACCATCATCGTGAGTCACATAGCAACCGCTTCTCAAGACCGGCTTGTACTGCCCGTCGAGCCTGGTCAGAGCCTCCCAAACCAAGTCCAGGTAACTGGTACCGCCGATGCTGAGAATCAGCCCCGCAAGCTCGCCGTGTCTTCTGACGGAGATCTCAGTGGTCAAGCGTGCGACCGCGTTAAGGAACTCCCTGGTCTGCTGGACCTCAGCTTCCTCTCCTGCCGGGTCGTGAGCCAGCCCCTCATAACCTTCAATCCCGCCGAACGTCAACTGGTCCGGGTTCTTGAGGATCTCTTCATAGATGTCGAGCGCCTGACTGAGGGTACGCGCTCCTGTGCGCCAGTCTTTCCTCCCCCACTCAAGCAGCGCTTTGACAGGCCGCTGGGCGCCGCACTCTTGCATCAGGCCGGCCAGCAGGCGCGTGCCTTCCACACTGTCCAGAAGGCAATAACACTCCAGGCCGGCGTCCGCGTTCATCGCCCCTACGAGCGATCGCACGTTTGCCGTTCCGACAATCTGATTGGCGACAAGGATCCGCTTCACCCCAAACCGGGCGCAGACCAAAAGCTGCGAGACATTGGCCACCGTGATCCCGAAGGCGCCCGCTTCAAGCTGACGCTGGAAGATCTGCGGGCACATAGTGGTCTTGCCATGTGGTGCGAGAAGAAAACCATTGTCCGCGCACCAGCGGGCCATGGCCTTGATGTTGTAATCGAGCGGCGCTTCTTTCAACACCAGGAGCGGAAAGTGGAGGTCCTGCCGCAGAACATTCCACTTTTTCTCAGCCACCGTCGCGGGCGATACCGCCGTATCAAACGGCAATCCTTTGGTTGTACCGTCCAACCGGGAATTGATGATCTCTTGGATACTCATACTCTTGGGAATCCGGCCCGATGCTATGAATCTATCAGTGTAGCTCCGGCTGGTGCGAGAAAACGTAGATGAGGCGCCAAGCCGGGTAGGGAGTCCACCCCGTTGGACACGGTCCCGCCGGTCCTTTCCTTGTCCAGCCAACCGGACAGAGGGTGGGCGTGTGTCCGGACTCAGCTTGTCACGCGCCGGCGACAGGTGTGAGAATCCAATCGAGCAGCCAATGTTGAAAGCACTGAAAGCGATGATGTACGGCGCGGGCGACCTGCGCATGGAAGAATACGAAATCGACGAGACGCGACTGGGATCGGATCAGGTGCTGGTTTCGACGGACGTGTCGGCATTGAGCACCGGCACGGACTTGGGCAACTACCTGGGAAACTCGACTTATGTACCTGGCGCTCCGGACTATCCCAGGCAAGTCGGCTATTCCAATGTCGGCACCGTCGTCGCGGCCGGCGCCGAGGTGAAGAACCTCGAACCGGGAGTTCGCGTGTTCTCCATGAAGCCACATATGTCGGCTTACATCGCCCGGGCGGACGAAGTCCTGGTTCCCATTCCCAACGGCGTGCCCGCGGATCAGGCATCGCTCGCCTACCTCACGCAGTTAGGCTTGGCCGGGATGAGGCAGGCACGTTACGAGGCAGGAGAAAACGTAATGGTGGTAGGACTCGGCGTGATCGGGCTGTCGACGGTGGGGCTGGCACGAGCCATGGGTGCGCGCGTGGTGGCCATCGGCAACTCGCAGGTGCGCTGTGACGTGGCTCTCAAAGTAGGCGCGCATGCGGCCGGTCTGGCGAACGATCCAGGTATTGCCGAACTATTGAAACGCGAGTTCGGCTCGAGCGGTGCCGACCTTGTCGTCCTTACCGCCAATCCCTGGGATGCGTATCGCTTTTCCGTGGAGAATGTCCGTCCGTCCGGCCGGATCAGCATTCTGGGTTTCCCGGGGCGGGGACAAGCGGCGCCCGACTTCAATCCGCTTGATCCGCAGTGGTTTTACGCCAAGCAACTGACCCTGCTCGGATCGGGAGGTTCGCCCAGGGTCGAATGCCGTCCTGGTGACCTTCGGTTCAATCTGCGCCGGAACCTGGAGTACATTCTCGACCTGATGGCGCGAGGCGAGTTGTCTCTTGCAAAGATCATCTCGCACCGGTTGCCCGCCCGCCGCATGAAGGAAGCGTACGAGATGGCCAAAGAGCACTCCAAGACGCTTGTAGCTGCTGTCTTTGACTGGAAGACCTCCTAGAATCAGGAGGTCTCCGGCCGCTTCCTTCTCTTAACATATTGTATACAAAAGTCTTATGTCAGCGTACAACTATTTTCAAACAGTCGAAAATATATTGTTGACAGTTTTCTGTGTGTAGAATACTGTCATCTCATGGCGATCGCCACGCGAATCCTTCCCAAGGTAAAGGTGGTATCCATGCGGCGCAGCGTCGAAGAGGCTCTCAAACGGGCGCTGCTCGACGGCAGGTTCAAGGCGGGCCAATCGCTATCGGAGGCAGAACTCGCCGTTGAGATGGGAGTGAGTCGAGGTCCCGTTCGGGAGGCCCTGCTATCGTTGGTTCAGACCGGACTCGTTCTGCACTCGCCAAACCGGGGTTTCTCGGTCGTGGAGTTCACGCAAGAGGACCTGCGCGAATTGATCGAGGTTCGCATTCCACTCGAAGCCACTGCCCTCAAGATTGCCCGGCCGCATGTGCAACCTCAAGATCTGGACGAGCTACGAAACCACAAGCATCAACTTGTCAAAGCATGGCAGGAGAACCGGCTCCGGGCTTGCAGCCGCTCCGACATGGTTTTTCATGACCTCATCTGGAGGCGGAGTGGCAATTCGCGGCTCGTCGCGACCATGCGTAACCTCACAGCATCGTTCTTCGCTTACGGATCTTTCTTTTCCACCAAACGTCCGGGTTTAACTCCCGAGTTGCTCGATGAACAGCACGAGTGCTTCATCCGTTATCTCAGCGGGAATGACAGCCGGACGGCTGAGGAGTGTGCCCATTTCCACATAAGCAATTAGCAGCGCGTGGCAGTAGTGGCCATTTTTGTCAAGGCTGGCTGAATTTTCCCCACCCACCCAGCCTCCGTTGCCTACCAGCGGGAGGCACTACATAGCGCCAGTTCAAGAGCCCCCTTTCCCTCATATCAGGTCGCGTTCGCAGAACGGCCCGGAGCGGTCAAGGGCGCGCCGGTTTTGCGCGGCGAAGCGAACCCTTGACGGCGAGGACCGTTCTGCAAAATCTCCGGTGAGGGAAAGGGGGCCTTGGGTTCGGAGAAGCCGTGTTTGTTGCCACGCCGGCGGAACTGTTCGTACGCATCGGCCTTCGCATCCGCGAGGGCAGCCCTTACGCGCTGACCATCCCGGCCGCATACTGCAACGCGGCCTACCCGAACTACATCGGCACCAGCGAAGACGTGGGGGATCGAGAGTACATGTCGGCTTTCTTCCGCCACGCGATGAAACCGCCGTATCGGAAACCCGCCGGCGACGTCATCGCGGACACGGCACTGGCTCTGCTGCAACAGATGATGGAGGCACAAAATGCGAGCAAGGGCGCGTCAAAGAATTACAGCAGCCCCTCATTTCGGTCGCTCGCAGCGGAGCCGGTGTGATGTCACACTGGAAGTTCAGTTTCAAGGACGTG